>Ga0209633_10003801_pt1 | contig 13820 bp, 8 predicted proteins | sample Cruoilmetagenom1_FD_187290 | JGI IMG/M metagenome (GOLD analysis project Ga0209633, IMG submission 187290) | Oil polluted marine microbial communities from Coal Oil Point, Santa Barbara, California, USA - Sample 1 (SPAdes) (version 2) | ecosystem: Environmental > Aquatic > Marine > Oil seeps ... | reverse complement strand
AAAAGTTCGCGCCGTAATATTAGAGCCGATTCAAGGGGAGAACGGTGTAATCTTACCACCTGAGAACTACCTCAAGAAAGCTAGGGCACTTTGCACGAAGAAAAAAGTACTATTAATACTTGATGAAGTACAAGTTGGCATGGGAAGGACAGGGAAACTTTTTGCCTACGAACATTATGGAATAAAACCCGACATCATGACTCTATCTAAAGCTTTGGGTGGAGGAATACCATGTGGGGCATTTCTAAGCACTAACAAAGTTGCAAAATACTTAAGCCCTGGAATGCACGGCACAACTCTTGGTGGTAATCCGCTTGCTATGAGTTCTGGAAAAGCAGTGCTTGATACCATTATGGAGGAAGGTCTCCTGGATGAAACTACCAGCTCGGGAACTTATTTTTTAGAGAATCTACAAAGATTAAAAGAAAAGTACAAAAAGGAAATCAAAGATGTCAGGGCTAAGGGCCTTATTCTAGGAATGGAGTTTAAAAAGAAGGAAACAGCAAAAGCGGTAGTGGAAAAATGTATCCAAGAAGGGTTACTAACAATCCTGACAACACAAAAGGTTATGAGGATATTACCTCCCCTGAACGTCAAGCAAAAAGAGATAGACCAAGCTCTAAAAATTATTGGCAAAGCACTACTAGAGGTGACAGATGCCTAGACATTTTCTAAGCATATTCGATTTATCAGCTAAAGAATTTAAAACCCTTTTCAAAAGAGCTGCAGAGCTTAAGAAAGGTAAAAAAGTGGGCAAGAATCAGGAAGTTCTTAAGAGAAAGTCCATTGGAATGATATTTGAGAAGCTTTCTACGAGGACAAGAGTATCTTTTGAAGTTGCTATAAACGACTTGGGTGCCAGTTGTCTTTATATGAACCCTAGTGATTTACAGCTCGGACGAGGAGAATCAATTGCGGATACCGCCAAAATATTGTCCTCATATCTGGATGGCGTCATTATTCGAACCTATGAGCAGCATAGAATTGAAGAGTTTGCAGAAAACTCAGCAGTCCCTGTAATAAACGCACTTACTGATCTGGGTCACCCAACACAAATAGCCGCGGATCTCTTCACAATTGTTGAAACTGGAAAGAGACTAAATAAGATCAAATTAGCTTACGTTGGAGATGGGAATAACATCGTCAACTCTTTTATAGGAGCAGCTTCTATATTAGGTTTTCATCTTTCAATAGCTACACCAAAGGGATATGAGCCCGATAGTAAATTCCTAAAGAAAGCTAAAGAAAGCGGAAAAGGATTCATAGAAATAGTTAATGACCCCAAAAATGCTGCAAAGAATGCAGATGTTCTATATACAGACGTATGGGTAAGTATGGGACAGGAAAAAGAAACCAAGAAGAAGCAAAAAATATTTAAACCATTTCAAATAAATAAGGACCTACTTTCATTGGCAAACCCCGATGCTATAGTGATGCACTGCCTTCCAGCTCATAAGGGTGAAGAAATAACTGAAGAGATATTAGAGGGTTCAAGCTCAGTAGTATATGAGCAAGCCGAGAACAAATTGCATATGGGAAAAGCTATACTGGAAATGTTCCTTAAATAATAAAACTTTAAAGATTGCCCACTTTATTTCCCTAAGACACTATTAACATAAAATATTTTAGCACTTGAAGTGTTGAGATTATTATCATATCTTTAATAAAAGTGTTAGAATTGCAAACATTACCCCTTGGGAGTTTTGCACATGAGACGAGGAGAAAAAGTTTATTATGTAAAGGACTTTATACAGACTGTCCCTCTTCCTTCGCCTAAGAAAATATTTAGCGAGCTTGATAAACTAGGTTATAAGGGACAGACGGATGCTAGACGCGCTGTATCACTTGCTGCCTATAGGCATGTAAAGAGACTAAAACAGATGCACTCTAACAATATACCCCGAACCGAGTTAATCCCAAGGCCGAATTCTATACTCATGGGTCCTACAGGTTGCGGCAAGACATATCTCATTGAACTGCTTTTCGGCGAAATATTTAAACTACCCTTTGTCATAATCGACATGACCAAGTTCACTGAATCGGGTTATGTGGGGGATGATGTAGTAAACATATTGGTACAGTTAGTTTATGCCGCAAATGAAAGCATTGATATTGCGGAGTGCGGGATAATAGTTTTGGATGAATTTGATAAGATTGCAGGATCATACAGTAGTGCGAGATTTGCAGGGCAAGGCACCACAAAGGATGTTTCAGGTTTTGGTGTACAAAGAGAGCTTCTTAAAATACTGGAAGGTACAGATGTACAGATACCATTGGATTTTGGGTTCTCTAGTAGGGGACCAAGAGCACTTATGTCCACACGCGACATTTCCTTTTTTGCCGTAGGAGCATTCTCAGGCATAAAGAATTTGTTCGGAAGCAATGAAGCAGGATTTCTTCAAAATATAGACAACAACAATATCCAGGATGAGACAATAGCTTATAACATGAGTCAGGAAGAAGCTGACGATATTACAAAATTTCAGCTCTTTGGATTTTTACCTGAGCTCATTGCGAGATTTAATAGAATTGTTCCATTTTCACCACTTACCAAGGAAACACTACAGGAAATTATTCATCTCAAAATTATGAACTATCAAACTGAATTTGAAGAGGAAGGGTTTCAGTTACAATTAGACCCTATAATAGTGGACCACATAATTGATGAAGCCAGAAGGAGACAGACTGGAGCTAGGGGGCTTGATGTAATCATATCAAAGCACCTTGAAGAAGTAGCTTTTGATTTATTCGGTAGAGGCGAGAAAGGCGAAATTACTCTTACGGTTAAGTCGGGCGAAGTTACTCACACAGTTAAGAGACGTGCATGAAAATATATATTGAGAGTTTAGGTTGCTCAAAGAACCTTGTAGATAGCGAGCTGATACTGGGTTCACTCACAAAATCCGGCCATCAAATATCATCAGAAGAAGAAGCTGAGGTAATTATTGTAAATACTTGCGGCTTTATAGGTGATGCCAAAAAAGAATCTCTAGATGCAATTCTTGATCTTTCTGAGTATAAAAAAAACGGCAGCTGCAAGAAACTCATAGTTACAGGCTGCATGGTTGAACGATATTCAGAGGAGTTAAGTAAAGAGATACCTGAAGTTGACGCTTTTTGGGGAACAGGGAATATCTTTAAAATTGGGGACGCTCTAGAAGAAGAAACATCTCAGAAGATTAAGATGTACCCTCCAGGCACGATTTACGACCCCGATTCACCACGCGTTATGCTAACACCTACTCACTCAGCATTTGTAAAAGTGTCTGAGGGTTGTTCCAGAACCTGCACCTTTTGCATAATCCCCAAGATGAGAGGACTTATGAAAAGTAGGACTATAGATTCTATAGTAGGAGAGATTGACGGCCTTGCCACTCAGGGTGTAGGTGAAATAAACTTAATAGCGCAAGACATGACTAGTTATGGAAGGGATATAGGAACCAACCTTGAAACAATGCTTAGAGAAGCTTCCAAGGTAGAGGGAATAGACTGGATCAGAATTCATTACTGGTATCCATGGGGGATTTCAGATTCACTAGTTGATCTCGTGGCTGAGGACAACAACATTGTGCCATATGTAGATATGCCGCTTCAGCATATTAATGATAGGATGCTTAAATTAATGGACAGAAAGACCACCAGCAAGAATATTAAGGATATTATCAAGCAATTAAGAACAGGTATTGATGACGTTGTACTAAGAACAACTTTTATAGTCGGATTCCCTGGAGAAACTGATGAGGAATTTGAAGAGTTGCTCGATTTTGTAGAAGAGACTAAATTTGACAGGGCTGGAGCTTTTAAATACTCACAAGAAGAAGGTACGCCGGCGGGAGTGATGGGCGAGCAGGTTCCCGAAGAAGTAAAAGAGGAACGGCTTGAGCGCTTACTGGAAGCACAATCTGAAGTCTCTTTTGAGAAAAATAAATCTCTTATAGGAACTGTGCATGAAGGATTCGTTGAGAGCGTTGAAGATAATAATTATGTTGCCAGGATCTCAGCTCAAGCTCCAGAAGTAGATGGATACACCTATATAAAAAGAGAAGAGGAACTTATACTGGGAGAACTGGTAGACATAAGAATTACGGATGCAGATATTTATGATTTATATGGAGAGATTGTAGCAGATTAACATTATTTTCTGATTCCCTTCCAAAAATCCATCACTTAAGAATATCAGATCATACTAATACTAGTCATTCCCATTGACATCAAACGTTTGGCGTATTCCGTAGGTTGTATCTCTCTCAGCCGGGATTCTTCCAATCTCTCTTGTGAGACGGCGGAATTCCTCAGGTGGGAAGTACTGCCCGTAGCTTGCGCCTGCGGAGCGGGATATCTGCTCTTCCATAAGTGTACCGCCGAAATCGTTAGCTCCAGCAGTAAGTGAGAATTGGGCGAACTCGGGGCCCTGTTTTACCCAGGAAACCTGAATATTATTTATCCATCCCCTAAGCATAAGTCTTGAAACAGCATACATTTTTAGCTGATCTAGATCAGTAGGGCCTTCAGCAACTTTTCCCTTTGAGTGTTTAAACAGTCTGGTGTTCCATGGGATAAACCTCAGTGGAACAAACTCAGTAAATCCTCCGGTCTCTTTTTGAATATCACGAAGGATACCAATGTGTATTGCCCAGTGCTTAGGCTCATCAACATGACCGTACATTATTGTTGAAGTTGTGTGCATACCGGAAAGATGTGCCTTTTTTACAATTCTGATCCATGCCTCTGTAGGCATTTTCCGAGGAGCAATAATTTTTCTAACTTCTTCTACAAGTATCTCGGCTGCAGTGCCCGGGAAGGTGTTATGTCCTACATCTTTTAGTCTTTCAATAAATTCTTCTTCTGAAATTCCGAGTGATTCTGCTCCATAGAATATTTCAAATGGTGAAAACGCATGCGTATGCATCTCGGGTACAGCTTTTTTAACTGCTTTAATCAACTCGATATAAAAATTGCCATCTATATCAGGATGCATACCACCCTGCATACAAACCTCGGTAGCACCTATCTCCCAAGCCTCTTTTACTCTGTCTGCAATCTCATCCATGCTAAGGAAATATGCTCGTTCATCCCCTTCTGGAGCCATAAAATTACAGAATCCACAGTATGTATTGCAAATGTTAGTAAAATTAATATTCCTGTTTACAACGTAAGTAATAACATCGCCAACATCTTGTTTTCGAATCTCATCAGCAGCAATTGCAAGAGCTGAGATCTCGTCAAGATCCTCTATAGCAAATAAGGCCTCGCCCTCCTCAACTGACACTTCATCACCAACAAGAGCTTTATTAACAATTCTCCCAGTTGTACCATTTACCTTTGATAAGAGACTATCAAGACCCATTGCCCTATTCTCTTCAATTCTATCTATTGCTTCTTTAATGTCAGCCATTTGTCACCTCTTCAAGTGGTACGTAGCCGTTTTTGTCTACAAAGTTAACGACTCGTGTAAGTACATCTTTTTCAATAAATTCATCATCAATAAACTCAGGATACACAGGCAATCTTTCTCTCAGTGTGAATCCGAGATCCTTCACCATATCCTGCATTATTTCAAGCTTTGGCCATGGAGCTTCAGGGTTCACATAATCAATTGTTACCGGAGACACGCCGCCTAAATCGTTTATTCCCGCATGAATAAACATAGGATATGTCTCAGGGTTTAAATTAGGGGGAATCTGAAGATTCATGGCTTCACCAAAGACAAGTCTTGAAATAGCCACCAACTTTAGCATATCAACAAAACTCGGTGGAGGATACTTCTCCATCATTATCCCTGGCTTGGGGCTAAAATTTTGTATTATTATTTCTTGTAAATGGCCATAATGCGCCCCTAATTCTCTAAGCGCAATTAAAGAGTCTATGCGCTCTTCCCAGGTCTCCCCTATTCCTACAAGTATTCCCGAGGTCCAGGGAATTCTGTGCTCTCCAGCCAACTCCATTGTGTTCATTCTCAGTTTTGGCACTTTATCAGCACATCCATGATGGGCCTGCCCCTTTTTAAGCAACCTTGGACTAATATTTTCTAACATCAGCCCCATACTAGGATTGGACTGCCTAAATGCAAGCAATTCCTCACTTGTAGCGAGGCCAAGATTGGTATGTGGGAAGATATTCTCTTTAAGTCCTGCCTCTCCCATAGCTATCAAATAATCAGCAGTAGTTTCATAACCTAGTTTCTCAAGGGCTTCCCTATATACCGGGTATTTTAGTTCAGGTTTATCCCCGGTAACAAAGAGTAGTTCGGTGCAACCTAATTCAGCGCCTTTCTTCGCCAAATCCACCACCTCATCCGGACTCATGAAAAGAGCCCCCTCGCCAGGTTCGTATTTAAATGTGCAATAACCGCATTTGTTACGACATATTTGAGTTAGCGGGACAAATACATTTTTAGAATAGGTCAGTATCTTACCCTTTCCGGCATCTCTTAATTTGGATGCTGTTAATAGTAGGTAGGGAATTTCGTCTTTTTCTATACTGACTAGATATAGCGCTTCTTCTCGGTCTATTACTTCTCCTGACTCTGCTTTATTCAAAATTGCAGACAGTCTTTTTGAAGGACCATTCAACAACGATTCGCATTCTAGTGTGCCAAGCACATTTTCCCAATCTTTATCAATTAAACCCATATTATTTTTTGGCGAGTAACCCCAGCAAATTAGAACAAATTAGATATGCAAATTATTAGAATCTCTAATTTGACTCCACCCTATATTCTCACAAAGGGCATATCCTTGTCAAGCATAATTAGTATGCAGTATATTGGGAGTTATTCAAATGAATTATTAGATCAATTCAAGGATGGAAGCAGCTAATATTGAAGCCTTTTCCTTATCAGACATTACCGTATCAACAACCAAGGTCTTTAAACCTATATCGACTATCGCTTGATTTTCGTGTGCATCTTCAAGATCGATAACCATTGTATCTAGGAACTCAGAATAAAGTCTCGCTATTTGGGCAGACGAGACCTCAAGACCCAAGCCCCTCATAAGCCTGTCTGCAGGACCTTTAAGCGGCACTCCGCCAACAAGAGGGCTAATGGCAATGACCTCAGCTTTAGTCTTTTTAAGGGCGTCTCTAATTCCTTTGACTTGAAGAATGGGTCCAATACTAATAATTGGGTTACTGGGACACACTATTACGGCTCGAGCATTTTCGATTGACTCAACAACACCTGGGGCCGCAGATGCCTGGTCTATATCACGAATAGTAACACGACACACTTCTGGCACCATCTTTCTTTTCACCAAATATTCCTGGAAATGTATTTCACCTTCGTGGGTTTGTATCCAAGTTTCAACGTCCTGATCGGTCATGGGTACAATTCTTATATTCTCTGGTATATCAAAGGCTTTAGATATTTTTGAGGCTATTTCTGTTGGTGTGTGTCCTTTGCCTCTTAAGTAAGTCCTGTAAATATGCGTTGCAAGATCTTTGTCCCCGATATTAAACCAGGTATCCAGACCAAATCTATCGAGAGAATTTAGCGAATTAAAAGTATCCCCATCTAAACCCCAGCCCTTTTTCTTATCTATAACTCCTGATAGGCGGTAAATTATCGTATCAATATCTGGTGATATGTTAAGTCCGTTTAAACATATATCGTCACCGGTATTAACAATGACGTTTAATTGTTCATCTCCGATTACATTTGAAAGACCTTCTAAGAATTTAGCGGCCCCTACTCCGCCTCCAAGCGCAGTTAACATAGGAATTTTTCCTTTTTAGAGGGTAGAATAAGAATATTAATTCTCTCTTTTGATTCAGTGAACAAACAGCGGTTTTTAGAATATTTGAGTGCTTTCATACTGTCAAGTTGGAGATCATATAACATAGAGGTTTCAGCCTAGCCGAATTAGAGGGTAATATAGTAACTTATTAACAACACAGATTCTTGAAACTACCCAACAAGTGGGATAGATTTTATGAAAATAAAAATAACAAAGAGGAATACTAAATATGAATCTTGATATGATTAGAAAAAGGCATAGATGGCTTACATTATTCATACTGTTTTTTATCAGCGTAGCTTTCATTTTCGGAATTGGGTCATTTGTAACTGGCTTTGGTGATTTTACTGGTGGTACGGATGGCACAGCAGCTGAAGTTAACGGCGAAGAAATAAGTATGAGAGAGTATGCTTTAGAAAGAGACGGCATGAGAAGACAGTTTGGTCAAGGACAGGAATTACCTCAAGCGGCAATTGACATGATTAACATGAGAGCCCTTAATCAGTTAATAGACTACAAATTGCTTGCTCAAAAAGCTAAAGAGATGGGATTTGTAGTTACAAATGAAGAGTTTAACAATGCAATACATTCCGATCCATCTTTTCAGATTGACGGGCAGTTTGTCGGCGTTGAAAGATATACGAATTTTATTGAACAGGGACTCAACCAGAATTTAACAGATTTTGAAGACTCCTATAAACAGAGAATGCTTGCCCAAAAATTAGCACGTTTTATTGGAGAGACAATAGTGGTCACTGACGAAAAACTGTTAAATGTATATAACATACAAAACGAGACCGCAAATCTTAATTACATAGAGTTCTCTAGCGCTGATTTCTTAGACGAAGAAGTTCCCTCAGATGAAGAAATAGAAAAGTATTACCAAAGCAACAAAGCCAATTTCAAAACAGAGGAACTCAGAAAAATCCGTTATGCAATTCTTGAACCACAGAGCTTTGAAAACAATGTTCAGGTATCTGACGAGGAACTAAACGCTTACTATAATGCATACCCGGAAGAATTCTTATCCGAAGATGGACAGACTCTTTCCTTTGAAGAAGCAAAAGACAATGTAGCGTCTAACCTAAAAAGCCAGCGAGCTGAGGTAATTCGCCAGGAGTTTTTAGAAACCATCGAGTTTTCTCAAAACCCTGACAAGACTATTGATCAAATAGCAAAAGAGTATTCAATTGAAACTATTAGTGAAAGTGCTCCATTTGCAAGATCAGAGAGAACAGGGGACGTTCCACCTCAAATAGTCAATAGAGCTTATTCTTCAGAGCAAGGTTCTTTAAGTGTAATGCCCGTAGGAACCTCTATATGGGTTGTAGAATTAAGCGAAGTTTCTAAACCCCGGGAGAAAACACTTGAAGAGATCAAACCTGAGGTTATAGCAGCAATTAAGGATCAGCAATCTAAGAAGAAAGCAAGAAAGAAAGCCAATGAAACATTCGTCAAGTTAAAATCCGTCAAGAAAGAGGGTATCGAGACCACAGCCAAAGAACTTGGCGTAAACCTCAAAGAAACCGGTCCTTTTACCAGAATCGAGACCGTGCCCGAGATCAATCTGGATCAGGTAAAATCAGAAGCATTTGATATGAAAGGTGATTCTATAGTGTTAAATAAAGTTTATGAAAACAACAATAGTTTTTATGTTGTAATATTTAAAGAAAAAATTAGTGCTGATCCAGCAGAGTTTGAATTACAAAAAGCAGAGTTGAAAGAACAAGAGCTTCAGGCACAAAGAAACGCTTTATTGCAAGCATGGATACAGAACTTAAGGCGGGTAGCTAATATAGTACCAAACGACAATTTGTTTCCTGCCCAAGGATAGTTTGGAATATAGCGAGAAGTACCGTTTTATATAAGTCGTCATAATTAAATTTACGTCAGATTAGATTTGGCACGTTGATTCAATCTTTACTTATAATCTATTAAAAACATGAAAATAACATCACTTGAAATCAACGGTTTTAAGTCATTTTATAACAAAACCAAAATAAGATTTCATAATCAACTAAGCGCAATTGTTGGACCCAACGGTTGCGGCAAATCAAATGTCATCGACGCTATCAGGTGGATACTTGGAGAGCAGAACCCCAGGCTTCTTAGGGCAGAAGTCATGGAGCAGCTTATATCAAACGGTAGTGAACTCTTAAAACCCGTAGGCATGGCTGAAGTCTCATTAGTGCTAGAGCAGGTTCCGAAATATAATTTCGAAGAGGTGGAAATTAAGCGCAGGGTATTCAGGTCAGGAGAAAGTGAATACTACCTAAATGGAGTTTCCTGTAGGCTAAAAGACATTACAGACATATTTATTGATACAGGTTCTGGTGCGCGGACCCATTCTATAATCGGGCAGGGAAGCGTAGACAAACTTATAACAGCAAAACCAGAAGAAAAGAGAACATTAATTGAAGAAGTTGCAGGTATTAGAAAATATAAGATAAGGCGCCGAGAGACTGAGACCCGTATAAAAACGACAAAAGAAAATCTAAGCCGTGTTCAGGATATGGCAAACGAAGTTAAACGGCAGATGGACACCCTGAGCCTACAGGCAAAACAGGCAGAGCAGTTTGGAGAGCTTTCAGAAGAAGCGAGCAAACTGGAATCTATGATCCTTAATACCAAACTATTTAAACTGGCAAAAAGGAAAGACACTATACTGGACGAAAAAACAAAAATTGAAAAAACCATTTCAGATACTGAGAAAGAATCAATTCAAATTACAAACCATTTAAAAACTTTAAATGTCCAGTTCACAAACACAGAGGAATCTTTAAAAGAAACTGAACGAGAAACAAATATTACAAGAATAAACCGACAGACAAGACAATCCTCACAAGAACTTTTAAAGAATGAAGCCTCCAGTATTGATAAATTCATTGAAAAAATCGAGAGCGAGGCAGTCCTGTTGTCAAATGAGACAGGGAAAATTGCAGAACAGCTTCAATCCAAAAGAGACATGTCTCATCATGTAAAAGAGGACTTGGAAAAAGAAGAAACTGAAATAACAGAAAAAGAAAACATACTCATATCGTTAAAGTCCAAACATAGTCAATCTAGGGACAATCTTAGGGACCTTCGAACCTCTCTGTTTAAAACTCTTAACGAATATAGCTCGTTGAAGGGCTCTGCACTTGGACACGAGAAAGAACTCAATGAACTTATATCCAGGAAGTCCCAAATTGAAAATGAACATGAGGAATTATTACAAGAAGAGAAAAGCGCCACAAGAGATATCTCCAATCTTGAGAATTTATCTAAAGAGAATGAGTCTAGAAAACAAAATATAACGGAAACAAAGGACAAACTTGAAATAAACCTTACTTCACTAAATGAGAAACAAAGGTTGATCATTGAAGAAAGTGATTCTCTAAAAGAAGAATTAAATGAACTTAACTCAAGATTAAACGCGCTTCTACAAATCCAATCCAACTATGAATGGCTGCCTGAAGGTATAAGGAATTTTATCTTACAAAACAAAGGGCAAGGGGTTCTGGGAACTTTTTCAGATTTCATCTCAGTACCAGAGGGACATGAAAGAGCCGTGGAAACAGCACTAGGGGATACGTTAAAGTGGATTTTAGTAGAAGAGAGTTCACAAGCTATTAATGCTATTGACTCGTTAAAGCAAAACTCTATAGGAAGAGGAACATTCATATCAGTTAAAGAGGAAAGAATTAATACCGAGCTATACAAAAGTTCTGAGAATATGAAGTCCCTTTTCGACATTGTACAGATTGAAAACATTAGAAGTAACATTATTGAGAGGACGCTGAAAAAAGTATTCTTAGCATCCACTCTTAATGAAGCTCTAGAAGCCAGAAAAGGAGCAAACGACAGCTCCTCCTTTGTAACTATTGAGGGAGATTGTGTTCATGCAAACGGAGCAATTTCAGGGGGCCCAACTCAACCTGGCGTACTAGAGAGAAAGAGAGAAATTGAGAATTTAAGAATAAAAACCAATGAATTAAAGGTTGAGATTGAAAAACTAGCTTCAGAAATTGAGAGCAATGAAAACGAGATTAGAACAATAAATGCGAGAATTACTGAGTATAAAAACCGATTAATTGAAATTGACATTAAAGAAGCGGAGACGAGAAAGGATATAATTAATCTCAAAGGATATTTAGAGAAGATAATAAAAAGAATTGAGTATGTGACCAAAAACCTTGAACAAATCAATAATGATACTAGTGAAAAAACCAGTTTAATTGAGGAATCAAAGTCCAAAATTCAACTGTTAGATATAGAGAAAATTGATCTTGAGCAAAAGTTAACAGCTATTGAGGAAAAGATACAGCAAGAAGAGCAGGAAGAAAGAACGCTTGAAAGAGACATATCTGATCGAAAAGTTACATGTGCCTCACTTAGAGAGAAAGAAAGAAGTTTGTACGAGGACTTGGTTGAACTTGATATCCGCCGAGCGGACATAAACAAAAGAATAGAGCTTGAATCTACAACTATAGAAGAGAAGAAACAGGAAAAACTGAACCTTATAGAAAAAGAAGGAAACACATTAATTGAGATTGAAGATCTAAATAACAAACTGCGGGAAAAAGAGAAAGAACTAACCTTAAAAAATAATGAGAGACGAAAATTTCACGAAGAAATAACAATTACAAGTGAGAAAAGGGAAAATCTCAACTCGCAGTTATCAGACATTCGACTTAAAAACAACTCTTTTGAATTAGATCTAAATACCGTGCAAATTGAGATTGAGAATATCACGGACACTCTTAGAAGAAATGACTTATACGATATGGACAATAAAGCTGAAATGAGCCCTGAAGAGGAAAAGGAACTTTTAGAAACTGATCTTAACATTGAAGAACCAAGACTTAGAAGGCTTCAGCAGAAAATTGAGAGGTTTGGCCCTGTTAACCTCTTAGCGCCTCAGGAATACAACAAGTTAGAAGAAAGATACACATTTTTAACCGAGCAGATGGATGATCTAACGCAGGCAATAGCTTCACTGGCAAAAGCTATCAGCAAGATTGACAAGGAATCTGAGAAGAGATTCAATGAGGCTTTTGAGGTTATGAATGAAAAATTTCAGGAAATATTTGCGCGCCTTTTCAGAGGAGGCGAGGGGAAGTTAATTCTTACAGACGAGGACAACATATTAGAGACTGGAGTCGAAGTAATGGTAAGACCTAGGGGCAAGAAATTTCAATCTATCAACTTGCTCTCTGGTGGAGAAAAAGCTCTTTCTGCTATAGCACTAATAATATCGGCCTGCTTGATTAAGCCTGCACCATTTTTACTGTTTGATGAGATAGATGCACCTCTGGACGATAAAAATACATCCTATTTCATGGAACTTATTAAGGAAATAGATAAGAACTCCCAAGTAGTGCTGATTACACATAACAAAAAAACAATGCAGGAAGTACATTCTCTCATAGGTATCACATCTAATAAATCAGGCACTTCTTCAGTGGTTGCTGTAGAACTTAATTGAATTTTAGATGCCAGTGATTAAGTTCAAATAGTACACACTCCTAGTATAAGTAATTTTTGGTATAGGATGAGAAAGTCGAAAGTTCGTGTAGGTATTATGCCATTGTATTTATTAAAAATTAGTTGTAATCAAATAAGATAATTCAATTTGTTATAGGTTTATTTTACACATATACTTTAGTCTGTTTTTATTTTTTGGAGGTTTATTAGAATATGATTTCCTACATAATGAAAAAGATAGTGGGCTCTCAGAACGAAAGAGAGATAAAAAGGCTAGGTTCTATTATTGATGTGGTTAATGAGCATGAAAAAGACTTAATCAAATGTTCAAACACAGAACTCAAAGAAAAGACTGATTCATTGATTGAGCATGTAAAGAGTGATTCAAACGGAAATTCTGTGATTGATGATGAACAACAAGCTCAAATTTTAGAAAGCGCATTAGAAGTTATTCTTCCCGAAGCCTTTGGTATTGTAAGAGAATCTGCACGCAGGACTCTAGGAATGAGGCCTTTTGATGTGCAGTTGGTTGGTGGTTTAGTGCTTCACCAAGGCAAGATAGCAGAGATGAAAACTGGTGAAGGTAAGACACTTGTTGCGGCTTTACCTCTATTTTTA
>Ga0209633_10003800_pt1 | contig 13821 bp, 14 predicted proteins | sample Cruoilmetagenom1_FD_187290 | JGI IMG/M metagenome (GOLD analysis project Ga0209633, IMG submission 187290) | Oil polluted marine microbial communities from Coal Oil Point, Santa Barbara, California, USA - Sample 1 (SPAdes) (version 2) | ecosystem: Environmental > Aquatic > Marine > Oil seeps ... | reverse complement strand
CTTTGCCTTCTTTCTTTTTAACATTGATAAAAGTGGGCGTAACACTTAATAATACAGCTTCGAGTATGGAGCATAAAAAAGAAAAGAATATAGAAACTACTCCGTAAACAATTAATAAGGTCATTTAAGTTTTTATTTAACTGCTAATTTAAAACAAAATAAGCAGTATAAAAAAGGCACTCATATGAGTGCCTTTTAAATTTTCAATAATAGTATGGTTAAAAGTTCTATGTTCTCTTAAAAAGCATAGTTTAAGCCAAACATCCAATAAGATTGTAATTTATTATCAACATTGTCAAATGTTGGAGTTGGAGTCGGTATTGAATCAAAGCCTAAAGCATTATTTAATGCTTCTTGTTTATTGTCTCTTAAACCAAATTCAAAGCCTACACCAATCTTTTTCCAAAGAGTATAGCCAAACGAGTTTGTCCATGTCCAATTTGAAAAATCAGCACTTTTATAACTTTGAAATGCCGAAAGATTTGTTTTAAAGTTTACAGCACCTAATTGTTTAGTATAGTCAACAACTATTTTAGCTCCTAAAGAAGATTCAAAAACGGTATCTCCGCTACTAAAAACAAAATTGTAATTTAATGGATGTATTACTACTACCATATCTGTAATTGGTGTCCAAGTAAAACCAACACCAAGGTCAAGATAACCAGGATCATTAAAGTTATCGATAATTGTTGTTCTATACTCCCCTAAAGTAGATACTGCCCATTTTTCACTTAATTTATGCCCATATAATGAAGTAATTGAAAAGACATCTGTAGCTGATTCAAAATCGCTATCAATCAAATCGTCTTTATTATCATTTTTTACCCAAGATAAATTTACTGTAGCCGAATTTCTCCAGAAAAATTTCTCTTGTAAGTTATTTGCAAAGGCATTCACAGTAAAACCTATGTTTCCTGCAGATGAATTAGGTGCTCCTTTAGAATACCAGTTGTTAAAACCTGAAAGACTTCCCCCAATAGTACCAAATGCACCTCTTTTCCATCCAGGCAAAGCATCTATTTGACCTTGTATTGCATCTACTTTTGCCTGTAATGCAGCAATTGAATCTTTTTTTGGTGTTTGTTCAGCTTTTAGCTCTTCTAATGTTTGTGCATAAGTAGATGTAAATGCATACATCATTACAAATGCTAGTAATAGTTTCCTCATGATTTTTAAGATTAATTTTTAGTTTGAAGTGCAAAAATAAGAATTATTCTTTAAGAAAATTTAAGGCCCTATTGTTTCGTTTTATATAAAGGAACTGTAGAGCAAGCTTCACCAAACATAATTGACTTCGCAACAGGTTGTAGTTTTTCAATTAATTGGACTGATGCTGTTTCAGGAATGGGTTTATTTGAACAACCTTTTATAATAACTGGCTTATCTTTGTAGGTCTCTATTTCTAGATTTAGAATAATTTCTTGAAAAATAATAGTTTCTAATAAAACAAGATTACCAACCACTATTTTTTTTGCAAACGGGCTCAACTTTGTAGTAATTAACAAATATGCCCATGAAGGGATAATAGCATCTGTTAAACAGGATAATGCCACATAATTATCTTTGTATTGACTCCAATTATGATTTTCGACACTTTCTCGAAAATCTTTTTCTTTAAGGATAATTCCTTCAAGTAACCATTTAGAAATATCAAAAATAATACGATTACCTTTAGGATAAAAATCTTCAAGGTCTATAGTAATTAACTTACTTGAGGTGACTCTATTTTTAATTTCGTTAGCGATAATATTGTCTTTATTCTTAAAGAAACCCTAATTCTAGTTTCGCTTCTTCACTCATCATATCTTGTGACCATGTTGGGTCAAAAGTTATTTCGACCTCAGCGTCATTAATTTCTTCTAAAGTTTTTACTTTTTCTTCAACTTCAACAGGTAAAGTTTCAGCAACTGGGCAATTTGGTGAAGTAAGTGTCATTAAAATTTTTGCCTCATTGTTCTCATTTACAAAAACGTCATAGATTAATCCTAACTCATATATATCAACAGGAATTTCAGGGTCATAAATAGTCTTTATAACCTCAATTATCTTATCTCCTAATTCTTGTAATTGTATTTCCGTCATTCTTTTCTTTTTTATAATCATTCTAAATAAGAACAAAAATACTCAAATTTATCGAAAAACGATACCTTTTGTGATAAACAACTATTGAGTCAATTTAGACTGATAAGCAACAGCATATAATTTCAACTGTTTTATCATAGAGACCAATCCATTTGCTCTCGTAGGAGAAAGGTGTTCTTTTAAACCAATTTCATCAATAAAAGAGGTATCCGCATCCAAAATTTCTAGCGGTGTATGATCTGAAAACACGCGTAATAAAAGTCCAACAATGCCTTTGGTCAAAATCGCATCACTATCAGCTGTATATATAATTTTGTCATCTTCTAGTTGAGCGTATAACCATACTTTTGATTGGCATCCTTTTATAATATTATCATCAGTCTTAAATTTTTCGTCAATCAAAGGAATTGATTTTCCTAATTCTATAATATATTCATAGCGTTCCATCCAATCATCAAACATTGAAAATTCATCTACAATTTCTTCTTGTATTTCTTTGATAGTCATTATTAAAACTTATTTTTGCAGCAGATTTAAACTGGTTTTATATAAAAGCACAAAATTACAGTAATTTTTTAAATAAAATTCCTTCCTTAAAGGGAGGTTAGGGTAAGATTATGAGTAAACTTTTAATAGTAGGCACACTGGCTTTTGATAAAATAGAAACACCTTTCGGTAAAACTGATAAAATTTTAGGTGGTGCAGCTACCTTTATAGGCTTGTCTGCTTCACAATTTGGGGTGCGATCTGCTATAGTATCAGTTGTGGGAGATGATTTTCCTCAAGGTTATCTGGAAATGTTGCAAGGTAAAAATATTGATACTTCTGGTGTTGAAATTGTAAAAGGAGGTAAAACATTCTTTTGGAGTGGTAAATATCACAATGATATGAACTCTAGAGACACTTTAATAACTGAATTAAATACATTGGCTGATTTTAATCCAGTGGTACCTAAAAGTTTTAAAGATACTGACTTTTTAATGTTGGGCAATTTACATCCTTCAATTCAACAATCTGTTATTGAGCAAATACCTGAAAGACCAAAACTAGTAGTATTAGATACTATGAATTTTTGGATGGATAATGCTTGGGATGAACTTATAGAAGTGATTAAGAAAGTTGATGTTATTACTATTAATGATGAAGAAGCAAGACAATTAAGCGGTGAGTATTCGTTGGTAAACGCTGCGCAAAAAATTCATGAAATGGGTCCAAAATATGTTGTCATTAAAAAAGGAGAACATGGTGCTTTATTGGTCAATGACGATAAAATGTTTTATGCCCCTGCGCTACCATTAGCTGAAGTATATGACCCTACAGGAGCCGGTGATACTTTTGCGGGAGGTTTTATTGGTTATCTGGCAAAAACTAGGGATATATCATTTGAAAATATGAAGAATGCAGTAATTTATGGATCAAATTTAGCTTCCTTCTGTGTTGAAAAATTTGGAACCAGAAGGATGGAATACCTGACTGGTGATGAAATTCATAAACGCTTACGTAGATTTAAAGAATTAACTCAGTTTGAAATAGAAATAAATTAAATAATCTTCCGCAATCTTGTTGCGGATTTTTTTTTGCTAAAAAGTATGAGTGACGCCATAAAACATGAATGCGGAATTGCATTGGTAAGGTTACTAAAACCGCTTGAATTCTACCAAAAAAAATACGGTACTTCTTTCTACGCAATCAATAAAATGTATTTATTGATGGAAAAACAGCATAATCGTGGGCAAGATGGTGCTGGTTTTGCGAGCATAAAATTTGATGTAGAACCGGGCACAAGATATATAAGTCGTGTCAGGTCTAATCAACAATCACCTATTCAAGATGTATTTGCTCAAATTAATGATCGGTTCAATACTATTCTTGAAGAAAATCCAACTAAAAAAACCGATGTACAATGGCAGTTAGAGAATATGCCTTATGTTGGTAATTTATTTTTAGGTCATGTTCGTTATGGTACTTTTGGTAAAAACAGTATCGAAAGTGTACATCCTTTTCTCCGGCAAAATAATTGGAAACATAAAAATTTGATTGTTGCAGGTAATTTTAATATGACTAATTCAAATGAATTATTGCAAGAATTGATTGAATTGGGTCAGCATCCTAAAGAAAATACCGATACCGTTACGGTAATGGAAAAAATCGGACATTTTTTAGATGATGAAGTTTCTGATATCTATCAACAATGTAAAGAAAAAGGGATTGGTAAAAAAGAAGCTTCAACTGTAATTGAAGAAGAGTTAAATATTAAAAAAATTCTTCAAAGAGCTTCAAAAAATTGGGATGGTGGTTATGCTATGGTTGGTTTGATAGGTCATGGAGATGCTTTTGTGTTACGTGATCCGTCGGGCATAAGACCTGCCTATTATTATAAAGATGATGAGGTAGTTGTAGTCGCTTCAGAAAGACCAGTAATACAAACTGTTTTTAATGTTGACTATGAAAAAATACATGAATTAGATAGGGCAAACGCCTTAATTATCAAAAAAGATGGTTCTACTTCTGTTGATCAGATTATGGATCAACTTCCTAATAAAGCATGTTCCTTTGAGCGTATCTATTTTTCAAGGGGTAGTGACGCCGAAATCTATGAAGAGCGTAAAAAATTAGGGAAACTTATTTTTCCCACAGTACTAAAAAATATAGATAACGATATTAAAAATACCGTTTTTTCTTATATTCCTAATACTGCTGAGACTTCCTTTTTCGGAATGGCAGAAGCTGCTGAAGAATATTTAAATGAGCATAAATTAGAACGATTACTTAAAGGAAAACGCAACCTATCATTAGAAAAGGTTACAGAAATACTGTCTGAAAGGCCTCGAATTGAAAAAATTGCTATCAAAGATGCTAAGTTAAGGACATTTATTGCCGATGATAATAGTCGTGATGATCTCGTAGCACATGTATATGATGTAACCTATGGTGTTGTAAAGCCTACAGATAATTTAGTTATTATAGATGACAGCATCGTTCGTGGTACCACATTGAAAAAGAGTATTATCAGAATTTTAGATAGACTGCATCCTAAAAAAATTGTAATCGTTTCTTCTGCTCCACAGATTAGATATCCTGATTGTTATGGTATAGACATGGCCAAATTAGAAGAGTTTATTGCTTTTAAAGCCACTTTAGAATTACTAAAAGAAACCAATCAAGAGCACATTATCGAAGAGGTTTATAAAAAATGTAAACAACAAGATCATTTAGAAGATCATTTGATCGAAAACTATGTGCGTGATTTTTACAAACCATTTACTGCCGAACAAATATCAGATAAAATTGCCCAAATGTTAAAAACCGAAACCATCAATGCAGATATAACAGTTATTTTTCAATCTATTGAAAACTTACATGAAGCCTGCCCTAAAAATGCAGGAGATTGGTATTTTACCGGCAATTATCCTACTATTGGTGGAACAAAAGTGGTAAACAGAGCTTTTATAAACTTTTATGAAGGTAATAATAAACGAGCTTATTAAATTTGGTATCTAATTTGTGTTTTAATGGTTAAATTTTTAAAATGAAAACATTTATAACAATAGTATCAAGTTTACTAATCATGACCATATTTATACAATGCAGTAGTGCACAATTTGATAAAGAAGCTCCTTTTGCTATCAGTAAGGCATATTATCAAGATTGGGTTGGTGGAAGGCAAGGTTCAAGCGGAACCTTAATTACTTTTGAAATAACATCCGAAATTTCTAAAGAAATTAAATTGGATTCTCTTTTTTTCAACCATAAAATATGTAAACTAGAAGCTCAGTCTTTTAATAAAAAATATTCCATTACGGGTAATTTTTCTAAAAGTACTTATGTAGAAAGAAATATTATTATGGACGCTGATTCTCAAAAAGAAATGGCAAACAAAGTGCCAGATGTAACTCTTAATTTTCCTTTTGAATTAACTGATAATGAGTGTGTTATTAGTTATACTATAAAAGAAAAAACACATTATTTTAAAGTGACAAATCTTAAAAAAGAAAAGACTATTTTCTATCCCTAATTATTTTTTGGCACAGAGTTTGGTTTCTACACTATAGAAATATTAAAATTTGTGCTTATGAAAGCTTTAAAATTACTTACAGGATTATTATTAACTATCGCCTTATTCACATCATGTGTTGTAGAGGTCAATGATTTTGACGACTCTATCACTTTAGAACAATTAGTTACTTCATATGATTTATGGTATATAGATTATAATAAAACAACCGGTGGTGGAGATGTACCATTTTTATCTAAAGCTTTTACCGTGTCATTTCAAAACGGACGTTTATTGGCTAATAGTAATTTAGTCGGTTTAGGTGATGTAGGTAATGGTTATGGCGATGAAATAGGGTTTTATGATACTATTAATGGTGTACTAGAAATAGATCATAATCTTGACGGATTTATAGATTTAGAAGTGTCACAATTGTCTAATGATGAAATCAGATTAAGAGATACTTATACAAATACCTCATATTACCTGATTGGTTATCGAAAAAGTAGCTTTGATTTTGATCAAGTTTTTTATGATAATATAGAGTATTTCTTACAAGAATATGTTGCCTGGGAAAAGACTTATACCAGTCAAGAAGGTGCTCTAAACGAGTTTGATGGCGAAAATTTTTTACAGTTTACACCAGAAAATCAAACAACATTTAGATCATCACAAGATGAGTTTGGCACGAATATTGGATTATTGATATGGGATTATGAAGGAGCCTATGAAGTATTTGATGTTGCAGGTTTTGATGACGTAAAAATTTTAACATTAGATTATGATTTCTTTGACAATGAAGAGTTTGAATTGACCGTTATAAACGATGAAGAAATAGATTTATTTCATGTAGATTCAGGTACAACATATTCCTTTAAAGGGCGAGATAATATTGTATTTAAAAATGCTTCTGAAAAAGGAAAAACAAAAGATAGAAAACGATTTAAAGTGAATCGAAAAACAAAAAAGAGACAAATAAAAGCATAAAGATAAGGTTTGGTTAGTTGATTTTGGTTGATTCATTTCAACCAATACTCCGCCTCAGAAATTCTGAGGCGGTTTTTTTGTATATTTATTTTATAATTAACAAGCATGATTAACAAACGTCTCTTAATTAAAAATTTACTGGCTTACAATGATGAGAATACTTTCTATGATAAAAAAGTAATGCTTAACTTAGATTCTAAAGAAGGTAAAGCTAAGTTTTTAAAACATGTTTGTGCGTTTTCAAATTCAAATCCACAAAATAATTCATACATCATTATTGGTATTGAAGATGAAACCAACAAAATAGTAGGTGTTGATTTTTTTGATGATAGCAAAATCCAGAATTTAGTAAATGCATATTTTGAAAACCCTCCAAAAATTCAATATGAAAATATTGCTTTTCCTAGATTACCTCGCTATAAAGTAATAGGGTTAGTAACCATAAATCCGATACTGAATATTACTTCATTAAAAAAAAGTATTTGGAAATACCCTAAAAACACTTCTTTTTTTAGACAAGGTAGCAACTCTAAACCTATAGACAAAATAGAAGATAAAAACTCTAACAAGCCAATAGTAGAATCTATTGAAAAAAATGCTCGAAATAATATTGAGCTTACATTAAATGGCGTTTTTGACTTTATGAAACAACACCAAAAAGAGCTGAACCCTACCTATAAAGTATTTAAAGATCAATTTGTAGTATGTTGGGCCGGCATAAAAAAAGAAATTGGTAATAAAATACTCTATTCCAGAGTAGATATTGAATTGATAAATGAACAGATTCGTTTATTCTATTCGGCCTTAGATGAAGTCGAAATTGACTATAACAGTCAATCATTTATTATCACAGAATATCTTCAAATAGGTATTGATAAAGATTATAAATATTATCCTTTAGAAAAAACTATTATCCATTTTAAAGATAATGGTATACATGATATCGCTACTGAACTACTTTTTAAGCCTCCTATTTATGATGCTGTTGTATTGCAGCATATTTATAACAGTAATAATGCTATTCTAAATAAACTTGAAAAAAATATTCCGTTAAGTAAAAATGATAATATTGATTTACAACAATTGCCTACAACTTATATGATCTGTTCTTTAAACGGATTTAAAGATGCTAAAAATAAGTTAGAATCAGTTAAGCCTTATCTGAAGGATTTAACTGATAAGTCTGCCTATATTCATTTAAAGGAAGCTTTACGCGTATTACGTAAAGTTCAGTACAGTAAATAAACAATCCTTCAACTGCGTTCAGGGTAAGGTTTACAATATTATTTTAACGTTCTTACATAATTCACCAAATCCCAACGTTGTTCATCAGATAAAATAGGCCCCCATTTTATCATATCGTTTCTACCATTGGTAATTTTCCAAAATATTTCACCATCGGTTTGAGATTGTACCATCTTTAAAGTTAGGTTTTGTGGCTTAGGCGTCAATGCTTTACCACCAATACCATCGCCTTTACCTTGTACACCATGACAGATCATACATCTGGTTTTAAATATTTTAGCACCACGTTTAGATGATTGTGCTTTTGTCGATGTTTTTACAGGGTTTTTAAGCTCTTTTGCTCCTTTTGGTGCTTTCCACCTATCTTCTTGGGTAGAAATACCTATAAAGCTTAAAAAGGCCAATGATAGAACTATATATAGTATTTGTTTCTTCATAATTTTTAAATTTAAATAGTTGATAATTATCTAATTATCACAATATCTATGGCAAATTATATGCCATTCCAATAATCAAAAATAAAAAACCAAGTCTAATAGAAACGATTTTAATACTATTTTATTCTAAAATGTTTTTATAAATCAAGATTGAAAACAGGAAAAAGTCCCTTTTTAAATAGGAAATACCCCTTTTTTCTAAAGGGGGAAAATCCTTATAAAACTCAGGGTTTTTCCTCTTGTACTGAATTGATTTATACTTCACATTTGCAGTCAAAACAAATTGAAAAAGAATTAGTATTAACAATTAAAATTAAATTATTATGAAAAATGTAATCTCAAAAACAAAGTATGTGCTAATGGCACTAATTATGGTAGTAACCTTTTCATGTTCTCCTGAAGACGGAGCAGATGGTGCCCAAGGACCCGCTGGGCCGGCAGGGCAGGACGGTACAAATGGACAAGATGGTAATGCGAATGTGCAGACCTTCACATTTGATACTTCTACTGAAGATGGGCAAATTTGGAATATAGATGCTCCTCAACTTACCCAAGATGTATTAGATAATGATGGAGTTTTAACTTATTTAAGACGAGGAGGATCTTATTATTTTGTGCCCGGAACTAGTTTTAACGACGAAATTAAAGCTGTTTTATTACCTTCAATCGTTCAGCTTTTATTTTATAATAGGCTTTCAGGTGCAAATGTAACTCCTGCTGTTGGGAATTACGATTTACTTAAACTCGTTATCATAGAATCTTCAAATACAACGGCGGGAAGAGGCACAAGTAAGTCTAAAAAACAAAATGTTTTTAATGAACTAAAAGCTGCAGGAGTAGATGTAAATAATTATAATGAGGTAATGGACTATTATGGTCTAGATTATTAAAATATTATTTGAGTTAGTAAGTAATAAAACCGTTGTTATCCTTCTACAAAAAAACAACGGTTTTATTTATAAATTTTCAAGTGTCACCCCAATTATACCTTGTTTTTCCCGACAAAGATCTGGCATTAAAACAAGGTTTTTCTATAAAAATAGGAGTTATAGGTTTGTCTCCTCGAGCGTAGTCGAGAGGTTTTTTATCATTAACTGGTAAGAGTTCTCGACTCCGCTCGAACTGACAATAAAACACCCTTTTTAAATATCTAAATTCTCCTTCTACAAATCAAACTTAATTCCTTGTGCTAATGGTAAATCTGTAGTATAATTAATAGTATTCGTTTGACGTCTCATATAGACTTTCCAAGCATCAGAACCAGATTCACGACCGCCACCCGTTTCTTTTTCACCGCCAAAAGCACCACCTATTTCAGCTCCTGAAGTACCAATATTTACATTGGCAATACCACAATCAGAACCAGCAACTGATAAAAATCGTTCAGCTTCACGCAAATTATTGGTCATAATTGCTGATGATAATCCTTGAACTACACCATTTTGAATTTCTATGGCATTTTCAACATCTCCCGAATATTTTAACAAATATAAGATCGGTGCAAAGGTTTCGTGTTGTACAATTTCATAGCTGTTATCCGCTTCAGCAATAGCAGGCTTCACATAACAACCGCTTTCATAGCCTTCGCCAGAAAGTACGCCGCCTTCAATAACCAAATTACCGCCTTCTTCAACTACTTTTCTCAGTGATTCTTGATACATAGCAACCGCGTCTTTATCTATTAACGGACCTATATGATTATTTTCATCTAAGGGATTACCTATACGTAACTGTTTGTAAGCGTCTACAATCGCATTTTTAACATTATCGTATATACTTTCATGAATGATCAATCTACGTGTTGATGTACAACGTTGTCCTGCAGTGCCTACAGCACCAAATACTGCACCAATTACTGTCATTTTTATATCAGCATCCGGTGTTACTATGATCGCATTATTACCGCCTAGTTCTAATAGCGATTTTCCTAAACGAGCCGCAACTTTTTGTGCCACAATTTTTCCCATTCTAATGGAACCGGTAGCAGAAACTAACGGAACTCTTTTATCTGTAGTCATCATTTCGCCTACACGATAATCGCCATTTATCAAACATGAAATTCCTTCTGGCAACCCGTTTTCTTTAAATACTGCAGCCGCAATATTTTGACATGCAATACCGCAAAGTGGTGCTTTTTCTGAAGGTTTCCAAACACAAACATCACCACAGATCCATGCAAGTGCAGTATTCCATGCCCAAACTGCAACCGGAAAATTAAAAGCAGAAATAATACCAACTACACCTAAGGAGTGGTATTGATCGTACATTCTATGGCCAAAACGTTCACTGTGCATTGTTGAACCATCAAGCTGACGTGAAAGACCTACAGCAAAATCACAGATATCTATCATTTCTTGCACCTCACCTAGTCCTTCTTGATAACTTTTACCCATTTCATAGGATACTAATTTACCTAACGGCTCTTTTAATTCACGTAATTTTTCACCAAACTGACGTACAATTTCTCCTCTTTGTGGAGCCGGCATAACACGCCAACTCTTAAAAGCTGAGGTGGCCGCACTCATTACTTTTTCATAATCTTCTTTTGTAGTAGTTTTGACAGCACCTATCAATTGTCCGTCTACCGGAGAATAACTTTCAATTATTTCTCCCTTAGAAAACCATTGAGAACCTGTAGATGTACCTTCATTGATGTCTTTTACACCTAATTGTTTTAATGCTTTTTCAATACCGAAATCAGTTTCTATTAATGTCATTTTATATTATTTTTGAAGCTACTAAATTACAAATTATTTGCTTGATAATATGCTATATTTATTTCTCAAACTAACTTAAATTTAAAAAAAGTAATTTTGTATTAACAAAATTAACTGATGAAATATTATTATTCTATAGCTGTTTTATTTTTGATTACCTGCAAGCCTTTACAACCAAATCTAGCAGGAAATCATACCAAATCAAAAAAACAAAAAAGTGAAGCTCAGATAATATTTTATTTTTTAAAAGCTATAAAGGATGTTAATAATAACATTTCTGTTAAATTAATCAATCAAAAAACCGTTAAAGGCGACTTAAAAGGTACTTATAGTACTGAATTTCCAAAAGAAAAGTTCATTCAAAATAACTGGGTTGTGACTTTTTCAGACCTTACAAAACAAAATATTATTCAACTACAAATAAATAATCCTTTGATTGGAAACATTGAATTTATAAATGAAAAAAAGAATTTAGAAAAGAAAAGAATCACATATAAATCAAAAGAGTTTGTAATTCGTATTCCTTTCAATAATTCTATTAAAGCAATTCGTTTTGAAGATATTATTGTTAAAAATAAAAAATTAACTAAGGAGTTTTTTCATTACATAAAACTATAATTATGAGTCGGTTATTATATATCATATCAATGTCAATATTTATTTCGTTTTATGCTACAGCTCAGATATTTGATGTTGAAACAATAGTTGAAAATGGTCAAAAGAATAAGCGAATAAATTTTGTTTATTTAGGAGATGGATATACAAACACAGAACAGTCTACTTTCATAACAGATGTAATTAGCGCCTCTACTGATCAATTTAATATTTCTCCCTATAAAGAATATGGAAACTTTTTTAACACCTATGCCATCAAAGTAATATCTAATGAATCTGGTGCTGATCATCCTCAAACTGTTGGAACAACTACTTGTAATACTGTTCCAGTAATAACAGTAGATAATTATTTCGGAACAACTTATGATTTTAGTAATATTCATCGTCTTTTAGTTCCTCTTGACGGTTCTAAGGTCACATCTGTTTTGGCTGACAACACCCCATACTATGATCAGGCAAATATTATTGTTAATGCTCCTTATTATGGAGGTTCTGGAGGTAGTTTTGCAACCAGTTCAACACATGCCAGTGCTAGCGAAATTATGATACACGAAATAGGGCATTCATTTGTAAGCCTTGGCGATGAATATTGGGCTGGAATCCAATTTGCCAGTGAAAGAATAAATAGAACGCAAGAATCTGACCCCAATATTATAAAATGGAAAAATTGGATAGGTGATGAAAATATTGGTGTTTATTCTTACGGTAATAGTAGTCCTCAAAGTAATTGGTACAGGCCACATCAAAATTGTATAATGCGTTATTTAAATAAACCTTTCTGTGCTGTTTGTAGAGAAGGAACAATTGATAGAATTTATAGCTTAATTACGCCTATTGACACTTTTTTACCATCAGAAAGTTCTATTAGTTTTACGGGAATCGATATCAATTTTTCTATTGATTTAATTCTTCCAAACCCCAACACCTTAGAAATAGAATGGCTTTTAGATGGTAATACTATTGGAACAAATACTTCTAATATCACTTTAACTAGTTCAGATATTATTAGTAATAACCACGAATTAACTGTAAACATTGAAGATACTACCAACTTGGCACGCACTTATACTTTTGCAAATGGTTATCTTTTTAGTATCACTTGGACTATTACTGATAGTACTTTAGGGGTTAGTGAAAACACTATTGCTAAATTTTTATACAAAGCATACCCAAATCCGGTTAGAGATGTTTTGTATTTTGATTATACAGCTCAAAATATTCAGGATGATTTTATATTAATAATTTCTAACATTCAAGGTAAAAAAATTATGTCAAAATCTTTTCTTCCTCAAAATGGGTCTGACAAATTTCCAATTAGTGTAAAAAATTTAACTTCTGGAGTTTATTTTTTATCTATAACATCTACGAATTATAATAGAAGTTTCAAATTTATCAAATATTAACATACAAAAAAGCCGAGCTTAGCAGCTCGGCTTTTGCGCATATTTGGCAACCAACCAAATATAATTAACCAACTAAAACCTAAAGTTTAAACCTGTATAAACACCTAAATAATACGGCTTAAATCCGCCTGAATTTTTAGAAAATGTATTAAATTGGTATTTAAACATTGGTGATATATTTATGTATAATTTTTTGCTGATATCATAGTCAAAATCTACTCCTAAATTTCCACTGAAATTCATTGAATTAATATTAGAAGCTTCGCCAAGTGTGCTGGTTTTACCAAAAGAAGTGATTGAAACTTTATTTTCATATAAAAAATAAGTACTAAAACCACCTA
>Ga0209633_10003799_pt1 | contig 13823 bp, 6 predicted proteins | sample Cruoilmetagenom1_FD_187290 | JGI IMG/M metagenome (GOLD analysis project Ga0209633, IMG submission 187290) | Oil polluted marine microbial communities from Coal Oil Point, Santa Barbara, California, USA - Sample 1 (SPAdes) (version 2) | ecosystem: Environmental > Aquatic > Marine > Oil seeps ... | reverse complement strand
ATAGAACCAGGCGTTCTATGGTTAATTGAGTTACCGTGAGTAGCATCTTTACCAGCAAAATTGTAACGCTTTAAAACACCTGCGAAACCTTTACCGATAGTTGTACCGGTCACATCAACTTTTTGGCCCGCTTCAAATATATCAACTTTCAGCTCAGAACCTAGCTCGTATTCCTCAACCGAATCAACACGTGACTCAGACGTAAAACTACCTGCTTCGGCAGATGCTTTTGCAAAATGCCCCGCTTCTGATTTACTTACTTTCGAGGCTTTTCGCTGCCCAACCGTCAATTGAAGCGCATTATAACCATCAGATTCCACAGTTTTAATCTGCGAAATACGGTTAGGCTGCATTTCCAATACTGTAACCGGCGTAGCAGTACCATCTTCATTGTATATCCGGGTCATTCCAACTTTCGAACCCAGTAGACTGATTGCCATGAGGCCACCTCTTATCTTCTAAAAAACACATGTTTGACGTCTCATTAAAGAAAAACACCAAAGCCAATAAATGGCTATAAACATGCATCTACACATTATTTACTTCGAAAAAATCGGCCCGACCCTTATAACATGTTCAACATGAAATAGAGTGTCGAGCCGAAGAAAGGCGCGCATTATGCCAGATATTCTGACGTTAGGGAACTTTAATATTCATCTTTTATTCATTAATTTCAACAAACTTAAAAAAACAAATAAACGATCAAAATTTCCTCGCACAAACCTAATTTAAATACTCGTTATGAAAGCTTAATCTGAACATCAACACCTGTCGCAAGATCTAATTTCATCAATGCATCAACCGTTCTATCTGTCGGCTCAACAATATCCATTAGACGCTTATGAGTACGGATTTCGTATTGATCTCGCGCATCTTTATTCACATGAGGAGAAACAAGAATCGTAAAACGTTCTTTACGTGTTGGCAAAGGAATAGGACCTTTTACTCTAGCTCCTGTTCTTTTTGCTGTTTCTACGATTTCACTCGCTGAACGATCAATTAATTTATGATCGAAAGACTTTAAACGAATTCGGATTTTTTGACCTGACATATTATTTACTCAGTTTTAAACTTTAAATTACTTACTTAATAGCAATAAACGCTATTACTCAACAATCTTCGCAACAACACCCGCACCAACTGTACGACCACCCTCACGAATCGCGAAGCGCAAACCATCGTCCATCGCAATTGGGTTGATTAGTGTTACTACCATTTTAACGTTATCACCCGGCATAACCATCTCTGTACCTTCAGGAAGATCACATGCACCAGTAATATCGGTTGTTCTGAAGTAGAACTGTGGACGGTAACCATCGAAGAATGGTGTATGACGACCACCCTCATCTTTTGATAGTACGTATACTTCTGCTTCAAATTTTGTGTGTGGTGTAATTGAACCTGGCTTACAAAGTACCTGTCCGCGCTCTACTTCTTCACGCTTTGTTCCACGCAGTAGTACACCTACGTTATCGCCTGCTCGACCTTCGTCAAGTAGCTTACGGAACATTTCAACACCCGTACATGTAGAGGTTGCGGTATCTTTGATACCGACGATCTCTATATCATCACCGACGTGAACGATACCGCGCTCGATACGACCTGTAACAACTGTTCCACGACCTGAGATAGAGAACACGTCCTCTACTGGCATTAGGTAGTCACCATCAATAGCGCGCTCTGGCTCTGGAATGTATGAATCTAGCGCCTCAACCAATTCAACGATTTTCTCTACATACTTCTCATCGCCTTCAAGGGCTTTAAGTGCAGAACCGGTAATGATTGGCGTGTCGTCACCTGGGAATTCGTACTGGTCTAGTAACTCACGTACTTCCATCTCAACTAACTCTAGTAGCTCTTCATCATCTACCATGTCGGCTTTGTTCATGAATACTACGATGTAAGGCACACCTACCTGACGTGACAAAAGGATATGCTCACGTGTTTGTGGCATTGGGCCGTCTGCTGCTGACACAACAAGAATCGCACCGTCCATTTGTGCCGCACCTGTGATCATGTTCTTTACATAATCGGCATGACCTGGACAGTCTACGTGTGCGTAGTGACGCGTGTCTGATTCGTACTCAACGTGAGAAGTAGCGATAGTGATACCACGCTCTCTTTCTTCTGGCGCATTATCAATCTCATCAAATGCTTTAACTTCACCACCCATCTTTTCTGCCATCACTTTTGTAAGCGCTGCAGTCAAGGTTGTTTTTCCATGGTCTACGTGACCAATTGTGCCCACGTTGACGTGGGGCTTATTACGTTCAAATTTTTCTTTGGACATGATTACTCACCTATATTAATCATTGCTGGCAACTTATTTATATTCATTGCGCTACAATATATTCGTCAGTGCATCTGCGTATTTTTAGCCGCTTCTGCATATTTCGCAAATTCCATCGAGTAACTTGCTCGCCCCTGTGTCGCTGATCGCAACGCCGTGGCATAACCAAACATCTTTCTCAATGGAACTTCCGCACGAATGATTTTCCCAGAGGGGGCTTCATCCATGCCCTGAACAACACCATTTCGACGATTTAAATCGCCCATGACATCACCCATGTTCTCTTCCGGTGCTACCACTTCAACCCGCATTATTGGCTCAAGCAATACAGGATCTGCGTCCATCACACCGTTCCTTATTGCTAGCGAACCCGCCACCTTAAATGACATCTCGCTAGAGTCAACATCGTGAAACGAACCATCGTACAATGTGACCTTTACATCTACTACAGGACAACCCGCCAAAACACCGTTTTGTAGTTGCTCCTCGATACCTTTACTCGCCGCTGGTATAAATTCCTTAGGAATCGAACCACCCACAATGGCATCTTCAAACTCAAACCCAGAACCTTCTTCTAATGGCTCTAGCTTAATCTTTACATGACCATACTGACCTTTACCGCCAGATTGACGAACAAACTTACCTTCCGCCTCGACAGTCTTGCGAATACATTCACGGTAAGAAACTTGTGGCTCACCCACATTTGCCTCTACTGCAAATTCGCGCTTCATGCGATCAACAATAATATCAAGATGCAACTCACCCATCCCAGATATAATTGTTTGACCCGTTTCTTCATCAGTATTCACCTTAAAAGACGGATCTTCTTTTGCCAGCTTGCTTAAGGCAAGCGACATTTTTTCCTGATCAACCGTTGTTCTTGGCTCAACCGCAACCGATATTACCGGCTCAGGAAAATCCATTCGTTCTAATGTAATCGGATGCGACTTCTCACACAAAGTATCACCCGTTGTTACATCTTTAAGTCCAACCGCGGCAGCAATATCACCGGCTCGCACTTCTTTAATTTCTTCACGCGAATTAGAATGCATCTGCAAAATGCGCCCCATTCTTTCACGACTACCCTTTAAAGGGTTAAATACCATATCGCCTGTTTTTAACACACCCGAATAAACGCGGAAAAATGTTAAAGTACCAACAAACGGATCGGTAGCAATCTTAAATGCTAATGCTGCAAAAGGCTCTTTATCAGAAGCTTCACGTTCCGCTTCTTTTCCTTCTTCAGAACCATCATCTACGATACCTTTAATAGCAGGAACATCTAACGGCGACGGCATATAGCGCACCACTGCATCCAACATTGCCTGCACACCTTTATTCTTAAAGGCCGAACCACACAACGCAGGAATAATTTCACCTACCAAGGTACGAATACGCAAACCTTGATGAATTTGATCTTCACTAAGATCACCCTCTTCAAGATACGCATCCATCAATTCTTCATTAGCTTCTGCAGCAGCTTCAACTAATGCTTCGCGATATTGTTCTGCCTCATCCTGCAAATCAGCTGGAATATTTTCAAGCGTAAAACTCACACCGAGATCTTCTTCATTCCAGTTAATCGCCTTCATTTGAATGAGATCAACAACACCTTTAAATTCTTCTTCTGCACCAATTGCTATTTGCAAAGGCACTGGATTTGCACCCAATCTTTCGCGTATTTGATCAACTACTCGCAAAAAATCAGCACCCACACGATCCATTTTATTAATAAATGCAATACGTGGAACCTTGTATTTATTTGCCTGCCGCCATACCGTTTCAGACTGTGGCTCTACACCACCAACAGCACAAAATACTGCGACTGCGCCATCCAAAACTCTGAGGGAACGTTCCACTTCTATGGTGAAATCAACATGACCTGGTGTATCTATTATATTGACACGATGCTCTTCAAACTGCCCCGCCATTCCTTTCCAGAAACAAGTAGTAGCAGCAGAGGTAATAGTAATTCCTCTTTCTTGCTCTTGCTCCATCCAATCCATGGTAGCAGCACCATCATGCACCTCGCCAATCTTATGAGATACTCCGGTATAGAACAAAACACGTTCTGTTGTGGTCGTTTTTCCTGCATCGATATGCGCCATAATGCCGACGTTACGATAACGATCAAGGGGGGTTGTACGAGCCACAATATTTACCTTATATAAATTTCCTTGTCAGAAACAAAATTTCGACAATCTACCTAAATTACCAATACTACCAACGGAAGTGAGCAAACGCCTTATTCGCATCTGCCATTTTATGTGTATCTTCACGCTTCTTAACCGCAGAACCACGTTTTTCAGCAGCATCCATTAGCTCACCTGCTAATTTTAACGCCATAGATTTTTCGCCACGCTTACGCGCCGCATCAACCAACCAGCGCATTGCCAATGCATTTTGACGAGAAGCACGCACTTCTACCGGCACTTGATAAGTTGCACCACCCACACGACGAGATTTAACCTCAACCGATGGACGCACATTATCCAGTGCTGAATCGAGCACTTCCATGCCATCATTGCCTTTTTTCGCAGCAATCTCGTCAAGCGCAACGTATACCACTTTCTCGGCGATAGACTTTTTACCATCTTTCATGATGGTATTGATAAACTTCGCTAAAAGCTGGCTTCCAAATTTTGGATCTGGAAGGATAATACGTTTCGGAACTTCTCTTCTTCTTGGCATAAAAAACTCACTTCTTTAAACAACTAATTAGCTGTTCGTTTACTATTATTCAACTTTACATAAATTAATAAGTTGCTAATTCATGCAATCATATTTTACTACTTAAATTTACTTAGGACGCTTCGCACCGTACTTAGATCGACCTTGACGACGTTCTGAAACACCTTGTAAGTCCAAAGAACCACGCACTACGTGATAACGCACACCTGGCAAGTCTTTAACACGACCACCACGAATCAATACAACCGAGTGTTCCTGCAAGTTATGACCTTCACCACCGATGTAGCTACTTACTTCAAAACCATTCGTTAAGCGAACACGAGCCACTTTACGCATAGCCGAATTCGGCTTTTTAGGCGTGGTCGTATATACACGTGTACACACACCGCGACGTTGAGGACAAGCTTCCAACGCAGGAACGTTTGTCTTTTCTAATTTTCTTTTGCGGGGCTTACGCACCAACTGATTTATTGTTGCCATTTAAAACAATTCTCCAAATTTTTATAGAAGCGTGATACTAAAATCAACTTCAATCATTAACCACGACTACTTTAATATTACAAATACACACTTCTTTAAAAAAGATCTGGATGACACGCACAATAAATTATTTCTAACAATGCGTCCGATCCGTAAAGGCGCGAGATTTTATTACCCCGCACCGATAGTGTCAAGATAGATTTTAGTTTTATTAAACAAAACCTATCACCCTAGTTTTTCTAATAACTAAGAACTAGCACTTTCTGCGTCAGATTCAGTAGAACTATCATCTACAGTTACGACTACTTCCGCCGTTTCCACCTCTTCGTTTTCAGCAGCAAGAGCCGTCAAATTTGCCAACATATCACTCTCACGCTTTTCTTTACGCTCTTTATGATATGTCAGACCTGTTCCCGCTGGCACCAAACGCCCCACGATAACATTCTCTTTCAAACCACGTAAATCATCTCTAGCACCTGTTACCGCTGCTTCGGTTAATACACGTGTCGTTTCTTGGAATGATGCAGCAGAAATAAAGGAATCTGTCACCAATGATGCTTTAGTAATACCCAACAATACACGATGGTACTTAGCAGGCAACTTACCTTCCGCTTCTAGTTTAGCGTTTTCTTCTAAAACATGACGATGATCAAGTTGCTCGCCTTTGAGCATCATGCTATCGCCAGATTCGGTAATATTAACCTTACGCATCATTTGTCGAGAAATAATCTCAATGTGCTTATCGTTGATTTTTACACCTTGTAAACGATAAACTTCTTGAATCTCTTTTACTAAATGCTCTGCCAAAACAGCAGGACCTAATAGACGAATAATATCATGCGGACTAGGCTCTCCATCTGCAATCAATTCACCTTTTTCTACTTTCTCACCCTCAAACACATCAAGGTTACGCCATTTAGGTATAAGCACTTCATAATGCTCGCCCTTCTCTGGCGTAATAACCAAACGTTTCTTACCTTTGGTTTCTTTACCCCAAGAGAAAGTACCTGAAATTTCAGCAAGGATTGCAGGCTGTTTAGGCTTTCTTGCCTCAAACATATCGGCAACACGCGGTAGACCACCAGTAATATCACGCGTCTTAGATGACTCTTGCGCCAAACGCGCCAAAACATCACCCACTTCAACTTTTACACCATTCGTCAAGCCAACAACTGCACCACCTGCTAACGGGTATTGAACTGGAATTTCTGTATTCTCAAAGAATAACGTTTCACCTTTATCATCAAGCAAACGTACCATCGGGTTCAAATCTTTAGCACCCGCGCCACGTGTTGCAGGATCAGTTACCACTGTTGAACTTAAACCAGTCACATCATCAATCTGTGTATTAATGGTGGAACCATCAACAAAATCGACAAAATCAACCGTTCCAGCAACCTCAGTAACAATCGGATGCGTATGCGGATCCCATGTTGCAACTTCCTGACCTTGCTCAACGGCGTCATCAGTCTTTATTGAAATAACCGCACCGTAAGGCAATTTGTAACGTTCTTTCTCACGACCTTGATCGTCAACAACACCGATTTCACCCGAACGAGAAACTGCCACCAAATTACCGTCTTTGTTTACAACCGTCTTAACATTCGATAATCGCGCTGTACCCGTTGATTTAACAACGATATTGTTATCCGCAGCAGATCGACTTGCCGCACCACCGATGTGGAAAGTACGCATAGTTAACTGCGTGCCTGGCTCACCGATAGACTGTGCTGCTACAACACCCACAGCCTCACCCATATTCACCAGATGACCACGACCCAAGTCGCGACCGTAACATTGCGCACAAACACCATATTCAGCTTTACACGTGATAGCTGAACGCACGATCATTTCATCCACGCCTAAATCATCAAGCTGAGCAACCCATTCCTCATCCATCAAGGTATTAGCAGGCACAACTATATTGCCTTTATGATCTTTTGCATCAACCGCTGTGACACGACCCAACACACGCTCACCTAATGGCTCAACCACATCTCCACCTTCGATGATAGGCTTCATGGTAAGACCACCATCTGTACCACAGTCCTCAAACGTGATTACCATATCTTGCGATACATCCACCAAACGACGCGTCAAATAACCTGAGTTCGCCGTTTTAAGCGCGGTATCGGCAAGACCTTTACGCGCTCCGTGGGTTGAAATAAAGTATTGCGATACGTTCAACCCTTCGCGGAAATTTGACGTGATAGGAATTTCGATGATTGAACCATCTGGTTTCGCCATCAAACCACGCATACCCGCAAGCTGTCGAATCTGAGCCGCAGAACCACGAGCACCAGAATCCGCCATCATATAGATAGAATTAAACGATTCCTGACTTACCGTTTCGCCTTCTGCATTAACAACATCCTCTGCTCCCATTCCGTCCATCATTGCTTTCGCAACTTGGTCATTGGTACGCGCCCAGATGTCTACCACCTTATTATAACGCTCACCCTGGGTAACAAGACCTGATGCGTACTGGCTTTCAATTTCTTTTACATCGTTAGAAGAACGCTCAAGAATTGTTTTCTTTTTCTCTGGTATAACCATATCGTTCGCGCAGAACGATACACCTGCTTTAGTTGCATACTTGTAACCCGTATACATAAGCTGATCTGCTAGAATAACCGTGTCTTTCAAACCAACACTTCGGTAACCTTCGTTAATTAAAGAAGAAATTGCTTTCTTTTTCATTACGCAGTTAACCAACTCAAACGGCATTCCATCCGGCAATACTTCCGATAGAATCGCTCTACCTACCGTCGTTTCAACGCGGCGTGTACGTTTTTCTAGCACACCATTATCATCAAAAATACTATCACTGATACGAATTTGTACTTTTGCATGCAGTGATGCTTGACCTGCTTCATAGGCACGCTTTGCTTCAAACACATCGGTAAAGATCATACCTTCGCCTTTTGCATTGATGCTTTCACGCGTCATGTAATACAAACCAAGCACTATATCTTGTGAAGGCACAATGATTGGCTCGCCGTTTGCTGGCGCCAATACATTGTTAGTTGCCATCATCAAAACACGCGCTTCTGTTTGGGCTTCGATTGAAAGCGGTACGTGTACCGCCATTTGATCCCCATCAAAATCGGCATTAAATGCAGAACAAACCAAAGGATGCAATTGAATTGCTTTACCTTCAATTAAGATAGGCTCAAACGCTTGGATACCCAAACGGTGAAGTGTTGGCGCACGATTCAACATGATTGGGTGCTGGTGAATAATTTCAGCCAAAATATCCCAAACTTCAGGAGTTTCGCGCTCGACCAATTTTTTCGCAGCTTTGATCGTTGTTGCCAAACCTAAACGTTGTAATTTACCAAACACAAACGGTTTGAATAGCTCCAATGCCATTTTCTTAGGCAAGCCACACTGATGAAGTCTTAAAGTTGGACCTACCACGATAACCGAACGACCCGAATAGTCGACACGTTTACCTAATAAGTTTTGACGGAAACGACCTTGCTTACCTTTGATCATATCAGCCAGTGATTTTAACTGGCGACGATTAGAACCTGTGATTGCTCGACCACGACGACCGTTATCCAACAAGGCATCAACCGATTCTTGCAACATACGTTTTTCGTTACGTACGATAATATCTGGCGCATTTAAATCTAATAAACGACGCAAACGATTGTTACGGTTAATAACACGACGGTATAAATCATTCAGATCAGAAGTTGCAAAACGACCACCTTCAAGTGGTACTAACGGACGCAAATCAGGCGGTAATACCGGAAGCACTTTCAAAATCATCCAATCCGGCTTATTGCCCGATTCAAGAAAAGACTCCATTAGCTTCATTCGCTTACTAATACGCTTTAGCTTGGTTTCTGATTTTGTCGCACCCGATTGCTCGTGCAAATCTTCTAGTGCTTCTTTTAAATCAACTGTTCCCAGCATCTTTAAAACAGCTTCTGCACCCATACCTGCATCGAACTCGTCGCCGAATTCTTCAATGGCTTCAAGATACGCTTCGTCACTTAAAAGCTGACCACGCTCAAGCGTTGTCATTCCCGGCTCTACCACCACAAATGCTTCAAAGTACAATACGCGTTCAATATCACGCAAGGTCATATCAAGGAACAAACCAATACGCGACGGCAATGATTTCAAGAACCAAATATGCGCCACTGGACAAGCAAGATCAATATGACCCATGCGATCACGACGTACTTTAGTATTGGTTACTTCAACACCACATTTTTCACAAACCACACCGCGATGCTTTAAACGTTTGTATTTTCCACACAAACATTCGTAATCTTTAACAGGACCAAAAATCTTGGCACAAAAAAGACCATCACGTTCTGGTTTGAACGTACGATAATTAATTGTTTCCGGTTTTTTAACCTCACCAAAAGACCACGAACGGATAACTTCAGGTGACGCTAGACCTATACGGATTGCATCAAATTCTTCGGAGTCTGTTTGCTGTTTAAATATATTCAGCAAATCTCCCATGCCTTTATTCATCATAAACGTTACCTATTTGTTGTCTTTTTCAAGTTCAATATGAAGACCAAGAGAACGAATCTCTTTCATCAATACATTGAAAGATTCCGGCATGCCGGCTTCCATTTGTAAATTGCCATCAACAATATTTTTGTACATTTTGTTACGACCCTGAACATCATCCGACTTGACCGTTAGCATCTCCTGAAGCGTATAAGCAGCACCATATGCCTCAAGTGCCCACACCTCCATCTCACCAAATCGCTGACCACCAAACATAGCTTTACCACCCAGTGGCTGCTGTGTAACCAAGGAGTAAGGACCCGTAGAACGCGCATGCATTTTGTCATCAACCAAGTGGTTCAACTTAAGCATGTGCATGTAGCCGACCGTAATCGGGCGTTCAAAAGGCTCGCCAGTACGACCGTCGTACAAGGTAGTCTGACCTGTTTCTGACAAGTCAGCCAGTTTCAACATGCTTTTGATTTCGCTTTCTGCCGCGCCATCAAAAACTTGCGTTGCCATTGGTACACCGCTACGAAGGTTGCCCGCCATTTCAATGATTTCAACATCCGTCATTTCGCTGATGTCGCCTTGCTCAGGATTCCCGTCAGTGCTATAAATTTCCGTTAAGAATTTACGCAATTCTTCAACTTTTGCTTGAGTATCAATCATTCTGCCGATTTTCTCACCCAAACCTTTTGCCGCCCAACCTAAATGCATTTCAAGCACCTGACCGACGTTCATACGAGAAGGAACACCCAAAGGATTCAAACAAATATCAACAGGCACGCCGTGTTCATCACAAGGCATATCTTCAACTGGCACAATGCGTGAAACTACACCCTTGTTACCATGACGACCCGCCATTTTGTCACCTGGCTGCATACGACGTCTTACCGCCACATAAACCTTAACTACTTTTAGCACACCAGGGGCTAAATCATCACCAGCGGTAATCTTATCGCGTTGCTTTTGTAAACGTTCTTCGTAACGTTTTTTCTGCTCCACTTGTAATTTTGCAAGGTTCTTTAATTGTGCATCTGCTTTTTCATTATGCAAACGTAATTCAAACCAGTCTTTACGATCAAGATCAGAAAGATAAGCTTTGGTTACTTTACTACCTGCTTTTATGCCTGCAGGACCACCATCTGCCACTTTATTTAAAATCAGCTTTTCCGCACGTTCGTAAACATCTTCTTCAAACACACGAAGCTCATCACGCAAATCGTTACGCACCTTTGACAAAGCATCTTCTTCAAGTGCAACGGCACGCGCATCTTTTTCTACACCTTCACGAGTAAAGACGCGTACGTCGATAACGGTACCAAACATACTTGATTTCACACGTGCAGACGTGTCTTTTACGTCCGACGCTTTTTCACCAAATATTGCACGCAGTAACTTCTCTTCCGGTGTTAACTGAGTCTCACCTTTTGGCGTTACTTTACCTACCAAAATATCGCCCGGTTTAACCTCTGCACCCACATGAACGATGCCTGACTCATCTAATTTAGAAAGCAAATGCTCGCTTACATTAGGGATATCAGCGGTAATTTCTTCTGAACCTAACTTTGTATCACGCGCTAAACAGGTAATCTCTTCTATATGAACCGAAGTAAAACGATCTTCCTCAACCACACGCTCAGAAACGAGAATAGAATCCTCAAAGTTATAACCATTCCACGACATGAATGCGATTTTAATGTTTTGACCTAACGCCAATTCACCCAAATCTGTTGAAGGACCATCTGCCAACACATCACCACGCGCGACCTTATCACCCAATTTAACGATAGGCTTTTGATTCACACAGGTATTTTGATTAGAACGCGTATATTTGATCAGGTTGTAAATATCCACACCACCTTCTTGCGCTTCATCATCATTTACACGAATAACAATTCGACCTGCCTCAACCGCGTCAATCACACCACCACGTTTTGCAGTGACTGTTGCACCAGAATCCACCGCCACAACTCGTTCCATGCCTGTTCCACTCAAAGGTGTTTGAGCACGAATACAAGGAACCGCCTGACGTTGCATGTTTGACCCCATCAAAGCACGGTTCGCATCATCATGCTCAAGGAAAGGAATAAGCGATGCAGCTACCGACACAATCTGCTTTGGCGATACATCCATGTACTGAATTTCAGCAGGTGACGACAACATAAATTCATTTTGATAACGACATGAAACCATATCATTAGTAAATGTTCCATCTGAACCCAATACCGCATTACCCTGAGCAATCACATAGCGTGATTCCTCGATCGCAGATAAATATTCAATATCACCCGTTGCCTTACCATCTACAACCTTACGATAAGGAGTTTCTAAGAAACCATAACTATTAGTTTTAGCAAATACCGCCAACGAGTTAATCAAGCCAATGTTTGGCCCCTCTGGTGTCTCGATAGGACATACACGACCATAGTGAGTTGGATGCACATCTCGCACCTCAAAACCAGCACGTTCACGCGTCAAACCACCAGGGCCTAACGCAGAAATACGACGCTTATGCGTGACTTCTGACAATGGATTATTTTGATCCATAAACTGCGACAACTGACTTGAACCAAAGAATTCTTTCACCGCAGCCGACACAGGCTTTGCATTCACCATATCTTGCGGCATCAAACCTTCACTTTCAGCGACAGTCAAGCGCTCTTTAACAGCACGCTCTACACGAATCAAACCGATTCGGAAGGCATTTTCTGCCATTTCACCCACGCTTCGTACGCGACGATTGCCCAGATGATCTATATCATCAATCACACCATGACCATCACGAATATCAATCAAGGTTTTAAGCGCATTAACAATATCAGAATCTTCTTTTCCTGATTTTTTTAATGACTCGTATTGAGCACCAAACTCTTCTACCAATGCTTTTGAAGCACCATCGGTACGACCCGATAAATACTGGTGATCGTATAGAATCGCAGGCCCTGTCTCTATTTCATATTCGAGGCGACGATTAAACTTCATTCGCCCAACACCCGAAAGATCATAACGCTCAGTAGCAAAGAACAAATTATGGAATAAGTTTTCCGCAGCATCTTTTGTAGGTGGCTCGCCCGGACGCATCATGCGGTAAATTTCAATTTGCGCTTCTAAAGCAGTGCGTGTCGCGTCTATTTTCAATGTATTTGAAATGAACGGACCTTTATCTAGATCATTACTGTAGATAACCTTAAGCTTCTTAATATCGTTTTCACGCAATAATTCGATTAGCTCTGGCGTAATTTCAGCATTCGCTTCAACCAAAAATTCACCAGTAGATTCATCAACAATATTATGAGAAATCATCTTGCCGTGCATATATTCTTCCGGCACTTCAAGCTTGCTTACTTTCGCTTTTTCTAATAAACGAATATGTTTAGCCGTAATGCGACGACCACTAGCAACGATTAATTCTCCACCCGCCTCAATATCAAAAGAAGCTAACTCACCGCGCAAACGCTTTGGATCAAGGTCAATCTGGATTTTTGTTTTTTGCAAAGAAACATTAATATCATCGAAAAACACACCCAAGATCTGCTCTGTCTCCATACCCAACGCACGCAATAAAACAGTTGCAGGCAACTTTCTACGACGGTCGATACGCACAAAAACAGAATCTTTTGGATCAAACTCAAAATCGAGCCATGAACCACGGTAAGGAATGACACGCGCATTATGAAGCAATTTACGCGCTGTATTTGTTTTACCTTTATCATGATCGAAGAACACACCCGGCGAACGATGCAACTGCGAAACAATAACGCGCTCTGTTCCATTGATTACAAACGTACCTTTTTCGGTCATCAAAGGCATTTCACCAAGATATACATCTTGCTCTTTAATGTCTTTTACAACTTTAGTCTTTTTCGGTGCATCTTTA
>Ga0209633_10003798_pt1 | contig 13826 bp, 13 predicted proteins | sample Cruoilmetagenom1_FD_187290 | JGI IMG/M metagenome (GOLD analysis project Ga0209633, IMG submission 187290) | Oil polluted marine microbial communities from Coal Oil Point, Santa Barbara, California, USA - Sample 1 (SPAdes) (version 2) | ecosystem: Environmental > Aquatic > Marine > Oil seeps ... | reverse complement strand
ACTTGTGAATGATGAGTTTTCTGCTTCCTTCTGGACTAAGCTCAATCCCGATCCCGACAGGGCTGGTATTATTGTAATCGGTCCCCCTGATCTTGATAAGCCTGCTACACCAAATAACAGGACCAGTGGATTCAGGTTCTTTCGTGAGGATGCTGGCGGCAAACAAAGGTACAAACTCAATGTAGGGGATGGAACCGCTGACACCTGGATTGATGGTGGTGCTTTCGCCGACGTCGTACACGATGCAGGTTGGGTACACATGGCCTATACCGTTTCTCAGACGAGAGCTCAGGTTTGGATCGACGGGATCCTGGTTGCCGCAGGTGATTTCAGCGGAATTGACTGGACGGATTGCGATATTATATCTGTAGGATCAGGGGCCCCAAGATTTGTCGAATGGGGTCATCTTTCCGACCTTAGTCAGATTGATGAACTACGGCTATACAATGGTGTTCTGAATCCTGCCCAGATCGCCTCCCTAAAAGCCATTGGTGATTAATAGTTAGTATATGGTTAGAGCCCATAATTTGGGCTTATTAGGCTACCCCGGGATTAAATGCCCGGGGTAGTTTAAACTTATTTTTTCAAATTATCTCCATAGTAATCATTTATGAAAGTGAGACTATTTGTTTTATGTATTCTGATTTCCTCCTGTTTTACCGGATGCAAAAAAGACACTGATGATCCTGGTTCAGAGATTCAGCTTGTTTCCATCAAAATCGGTAACAAGAGTATAAGTGATTCAGCAGTAAATGATGCTCCCATTGACCAGCCGATTATTGTATCATTTAACACTTCGCTAAATGTAAGCTCAGTTCCACAAGCACTATCCCTTATTGAAAAACAGGAGAGTTCAATAGACTACAGCCTGAATTTCTTTAACTCGAATAAGGCATTCTCCATCTATCCGGAGCAGGCCTTAAAGCACAATACGGAATATACGATTGTTTTCACCGATGATCTGGCAAATGCAGAGGGGACCAAGAATTATGCTCCCACAGAGTTTAATTTTGTTACAATTCCGGGAGCATTATCATTGGAATCACTTACATCGGATGGGATTGATCTGATGGCTTCCGGTATGATCACCGACATACCACATGATATGGAAATCCTTGCCACGTTTTCGGCACCGGTTAAGCTTGAATCAGTTAGTTCTTCTTCTATGACATTGGAGGGAAAGAATAATTCTGTCCAGTTGACAACTGTGGTTGATGGAAATACCCTTACGATCCGATCCGAAAATGAGCTGGATTATCTTAGCTATTTCGAGTTTGTGCTGGACTCAGGAATTACTGGGATGGAAGGTGAGAGCTTTGAAAGATTTGAGACTTCTTTCTTTACCGACCTGGACTCCACTTATAAATATCCAGAAATCTCTGATGCTGAACTACTGGATAAAGTTCAAGAGCAGACCTTCAAATACTTCTGGGACTTTGCCCATCCTGTAAGCGGACTTGCAAGGGAGCGAAATACTTCAGGGGAAACCGTTACTATTGGAGGCTCAGGTTTTGGTGTTATGGCCATACTTGTTGGAATGGAGAGAGGATTTATTACCAGGGAAGAGGGGGTTGACAGATTGCTGACCATTGTGAATTTTCTACTAACCAAAGCCGACCGTTTTCACGGAGCCTGGTCCCATTGGTTAAATGGAACCAGTGGTCAGGTGAGGCCATTCAGTACAAAAGATAATGGCGGTGATTTAGTAGAGACATCCTTTATGATACAGGGTCTGATAACAGCCAGACAGTACTTAGATGATCTGGATGCAACTGAAGCCGAAATAATCAGCAAAATAAATCTACTCTGGAATGATATGGAATGGGATTGGTATACCCAAAATGGACAGAATGTATTGTATTGGCACTGGTCTCCTGAATACCAGTGGGAAATGGATCACAAAATAGGAGGCTGGAATGAGGCATTGATCGTATACGTGTTAGCAGCTTCCTCACCCACCCATTCCATTGATAAGGCCGTGTATGATCAGGGGTGGGCCAGGAACGGTAGCATGGTTAATGGCAATATATATTATGGGATTAACTTACCACTGGGACCAAGCAAAGGCGGACCACTGTTTTTTAGCCATTATTCTTTTATGGGTCTTGATCCGAGAAATCTGCAGGACCAATATGCAAATTACTGGGAACAGAACACAAACCACAGTCTGATCAATTATGAATACTGCGTGGATAATCCTAAGGATTATATTGCTTATTCCGCGCAATGTTGGGGGCTTACCGCCAGTGATAACCATGAAGGGTACTCCGCTCACTCACCCACCAATGACTTAGGGGTAATTACCCCTACTGCTGCTATTTCCTCTATTCCTTATACTATCGATGAGTCTTTGGAGGCCATTAGACATTTTTATTACATACTGGGGGATAAACTTTGGGGTGAATATGGATTTTATGATGCTTTCAACTTTAGCGAAGAATGGATTGCCGATTCCTACCTTGCCATAGACCAGGGACCCATTATCTGTATGGTTGAAAACTATAGAAGCGGACTATTGTGGGATCTTTTTATGTCAGCTCCCGAAGTCCAATCAGGATTAATTAAGCTTGGATTTACTTATGAATAAAGGATTAAGAACTTCTCGATATGTTTTACAATTTTCTCTGATCTTAATTGTTGCAATCAGCACTGCTTGTAAACAACCACAAACAGGGGAAAATTTCACTGAGCATGCAGCTATTTCAGATGATTCATTACTGACTCAGTTGCAGTTTGAAACCTTCCAGTACTTTTGGGATGGAGCAGAACCTAATTCCGGGCTGGCCAGAGAGCGAATACACCTGGATAACATTTATCCGCAGAACGACCAGAATGTAGTTACCACTGGAGGTGCAGGATTTGGTTTAATGGCCATACTGGTGGGTATTGAGCGAGGATTTATTACACGCGATATGGCAATGGAGCATTTTGAGAAAGTTGTTTCCTTCCTTGAAAATGCAGATCGCTATCATGGAGCCTGGTCACACTGGATCGACGGTGAAACTGGAAAAACCGTACCCTTTTCTAAAAAGGATGATGGCGGTGACCTGGTGGAAACTGCATTTCTTGTTCAGGGCCTGCTAAGCGTAAGACAGTATTTTCTGGATGGAAATGGTCAGGAGAAAGAGTTGGCCCAAAGAATTGACCGGCTATGGAAGGAGGTGGAATGGAACTGGTATACAAAAGGGGGTGAAGATGTACTTTATTGGCATTGGTCCCCAAACTACGATTGGCAAATGAATTTCCCTGTCGGGGGATATAATGAGTGCCTGATCATGTATGTTTTAGCAGCATCCTCTCCAAGCTATCCCATAGAACCTGAGGTTTATCACAAAGGCTGGGCTTTGGATGGCGATATCGTGTCAGAAAAGTCTTTTATGGGTCATGAACTTATACTGAATTACTATGAGCATGACGATTCGCCAGTAGGGCCCATGTTCTGGGCTCATTATTCATTTTTGGGACTTGATCCAAGAAACCTGAAGGACAAGTATGCATCATATTGGGATCTGAATAGGAACCAGGCGCTTATGCATTATTCGTATTGTGTTGAAAATCCAAGTGAATTTGAGGGTTATGGCGAAGATTTTTGGGGATTAACTTCCAGTTATTCACCAAGAGGATATGTGGGACATAGACCTGACAGAGATATTGGCGTTGTTTCTCCAACCGCCGCTCTTGCATCATACCCCTATACTCCGGATTACAGTATGAAAATGATTCATTTCCTTTATGATGATTCCCGTGACAGTCTGCGAGGCAAATACGGCCCCTATGACGCTATGAGTTTTGAATTGGATTGGTACTTACCACGGTATCTCGCCATTGACCAGGGCCCCATCCCGGTGATGATTGAGAATCATAGATCTGGCTTGCTATGGAATTTGTTTATGAGTGCGCCGGAAATCCAGAAAGGACTGGATTTGCTGGGATTTTCATATTAACGGAATCTTTGTTTTAAGGATCTTCAACATGATGCGATATTTTATTCTAATTCCCTTTGGTGTTTTTTTCTCTTGGATTGAAGCAAATGCCCAAAGCCTGGAACCAACTACCAATTGCAATCCGATTAATGCGATTACGGCTATACACCCATCCTTAACTTCGCTTCCCAGGGACATCATAGAGCCACAGCAGATCCAGTTATAAATCTTTTTAAGGAAAAATAATATCTATTTTCTACAAACCAATGGGGATATTGGTGGAGCGAGGACATGGGTAACTGGAATTTTGTACCCAGGAAATTTCTTAAATCCCGGCATGATACCTATGATGAACTATGTGCTCCTGGTACCCTTGTATTGGGAGACATACTTCTTGTCATCGGCAGTACACATGGTACTGATTTCCCTCTATGGATTAATATGGATCCAACCACAATAGTCAAAAACTGATTTTCTGATTGTAGGTTATGAATAGATATCAAATTTGATAGTATCAAATGATAGTATCATGAAGCCGTCATATGATGTCTCACCCGAAATTCTAAATTGTATTTCTTCGATATCCGAGGAAATCTTACATTGGCAAAAAGGTATGCCATCAGACAAGCGATATCTTACTCTTACCGGTGACGATAATATTATAGAATCCAGCTTGCACCTGGTTCGTATTTGGTGTATACATACATCAAAAATTAACTGTTATGGCAAGACAAAGTATATCTTTCACGAAACCTAATGATGAATGGCTAAATACAGATTAAGTAATGAAGCTAAAGAAAACTTGATAAGAATACATCAATACGGAGTCGGAAAGTTTGGAATGGTTCAAGCCGATAAATAATATAATACATTTTTTGAGTATTTTGAGATCATTGCCCAAAGACCATTTTCATACGAGTCTATTGATCATATAAGAAACGGATATAGACGTTGTGCATGTGGGGATGATAGTATCTTTTATAGAATAAAAAATGGTACTGTTGAAATAATGGCTGTCACGTCTTTTGCGGATCAGCTCCCCTGCTGAGGAAATGCTTTCCGATGGATAAGCAAATCAAAAGTAATATCAAATGAATAGAAATAGATTATTCCGCATATTCCTGAATATTTCCCTGGCAATTCTCATGATTGGTTTACTGTTCCGAATAATGCATTGGCCGGGAGGTACTGCTTTAGTAAGTATAGCATATGCACTGAGCATCGTTTATGTGGTAATTGGTGTTGTGGATACTTACCAGAATGAAGAAAAGGAGTTGCCTGAAAAGGGAGCATGGTTGATAGGATTCCTATTTTTTACCCCCATAGCCGGGATTGTTTATTATGTTACTGAAATTAAAAACAAGAACACCAGTGCATAACAATGAACTGTTCTAAACAAGCAGAATTTTAGATATGCAAAAGTTAAAAGCCTATTTCCTGTTTCATACCAGTTTATTCGGCGCCTCTATTGCCATATCTATATTTATTGGATTGTATTATATGTGGCAATCGCAGGAATTCTCGATAACCACTATCGGGTTTGCCTATCTTTTTACCCCGTTGTTAATGCAGTATTTCTTTTATGAGCTTCGAAATAAGGGTGTGTATTACTTCTATTTTAATCTGGGAATCAGCAAGGTGCAATTATGGGCATCAACTATTGTTTTTAATTTAATTATTGCTGGTCTCATTACTTTCATCTCATGGTTGGGCTACACATTGATAGTGTAAATAAAAGTTACCGGGGGAAATTGGTCCTTTCGGATATATATTTGTCATGTAAACCAGGTGAAATAGTTGGTTTGCTTGGAAGAAATGGCTCCGGGAAATCGACTCTGCTGAAGATAATCTTTGGTTCTGTTAGAGCAGAGAACAGCTATATCAAGATAGACTCTAAACGAGTAACAAAACCATTTGAAAACTTTAACAAAGTAAGGTATCTACCTCAGGATAACTATCTCCCAAAAGATATTTCTCTCTATAAAATCATCAGGCTGTTTGGTAATAGTCTGAATGAGCAAATGATAAGAAACGATCCTCTCATTTCTGGAATTCTTCAAAAGACTGTAAGGCAGTTATCAGGTGGCGAGAAAAGAATAATTGAGATCTTGCTGATGATTTATTTCAGATCTCCCTATATACTATTGGATGAGCCGTTTAATGGAGTGGCTCCAAAGAATATTGAAGAAATTAAAAGTAGAATACGCAAACAATCAAAAACCAAAGGAATTATCCTTACCGATCATGATTATCGTAATATAGTTGATGTATCAACCAGAATCCTTCTTCTCTTTGATGGAGGCATCAAAAAAATAAGCAACATGGATGAATTAAAACACTGGGGCTATGTCCCAGAACAGAAATATCACGAATAATTCTTGCGCTCATTTTATGGAATTACTTTTCACAAAAAGCTGTGTCATTCTCAAGATTCTGCTACTTGAAAGGCAATGGCTTTAATATCTTGATCGCTTCTTGATATTCCATATTTGCTTGCAACATTTCTCCAGTCTCGAATGGCATGTTTGACATCTGATATAATCTGCTCTGCTCTGTGAGCTTCTAACCTGAAATACTCACTGACTTCCATTGCCAATCTCAGGTCTAATGAGTTATCGCTTTCAGAGATGTTTAGTTTCAATCCAACACCATCTTCTACAGGATTTATATCATAGGCTGGTGATAATATCCAACCCCGTTCAGTTAAAATAAATCCATGATTTCTTAAATGATCATCAGTATTTTTCACACAAATACTAAATACTATCCTCCTCCATAATTCTTCGAGATCCTGTTGTACATTTGCCCCATGAGTAATAATAAAATCAACCAGTTCAAGATAGCTGGCACCATCGGTATGGTCCTGGCCATCCTGGTATCCTAACATCGTAATTGCCGATGCAAAATGCAATCTTTCATTTGTGTTAGTACGGTCAAACCTCTTTGTCAAAAAAGTATAGTAATCTGATGAAAACTTTTGGGCCATCGATTCGGCCATATTTATTCCAGCCGCCAAAGCCAATTCATAAGTAATAATCTCCCAGCATCCAACATCTCCTTGATCATTTCTACTTGGAAATTTAGCAATCCATAAACTGCCTTCATTATCAATAACACTTGCTTTCGGTCTTGCTCCTCCCAGGGAGGCTCCGGGAGCCACAAGCATATTAAGCCAGTTTAAATATTCCGGATCTTTAACAACATCCTCCTCCTCCAGCCGTAGACTAATTCGTTCTAATTCGCGAATTGAAGTCCACGGAGGACAGGCCAAAGCGGTATTGTTGTTCAAAAATGGGCTTTCTCTATCTATTTTGAACCTAAGTCCTCCCATTCTGTGCCCATCATATACACCTAGAAGATAGTCTGTTTCAACCAGGTTTTTCTCTGATCTGCCCTCTAGTCGGGCTATTGCGGCCTCTCGCCTTCTCATAAGAATTCTTCCCCACCGGTCTGGAGAAGAATCTAAAAATATCCCAAAGTTTTTCTGATCATCACCTAAATAATGAAGGCCAGAATACAATTGTAAATTTGGATCAAGCAGCTGCGAGGCTCCATCCTTTATCCAATCTTCATTATACTCAAATGAAAAAACTTCCTTTCCTCTCAATCTGTCTGAATGTAGGACTCCCATTAAGGACGGTTCATCCATCCCACTCCAATGTGCATAAACATAAATGGATCGTTTATTGTCCTGTTTAGCCATTACTATTCTTTTCTTTTTGGTGCGCGATTGCTCGTTCTAATATTAGCATCCTGTAGTTTTCTCCCCAATTCATCATCCTTTGCAACAAACTGTAAATCCTTTTCTAAGCCCAAGACATTCAAAACAAGCAAGTAAGAGCCAATGCTCACAGTTGGTGAACCCTTCTCAATAGCCAGTAAAGTCGGTCTGCTAATATTTGCCCTTTTAGAGACCTGCTCTGTGCTAAGTTTTCTTCTTAAACGAGCAAGCTTAATATTCTCACCCAACTCGATAAGAATCCTCCTTGTTTTAGGTAATATAATTATCTTCTTCTTCGTCATAATGTAAAATATATCTTACAAATATAGCATTTATTGTTAATTATATTTTATGTTATAAGAAAAATATATGATACATCGCTTAACTATATTGAACAATACATAATCTTAGAATAATGGGTTCCCAATATTTTCAAATGAAGATGAATTTCAATGCCCTTGTCAGCTTTCCGGATCATCGGCCGATTAAAATTGGAGAATAATCTTTAGTTTTAAGCTTTTGCACTACACCATGCGAAGTCCGGAGTGAAAGTTTCTGAAGTGTGCCGCAAGATGACTAAAAAATTATAAAACAGAAGATAATGAAACATAGTTTAAAAACTATCTCAGTATTGGTATTTTTATTATTGTCATTTCATTCAGCATTAGGCCAGGTTTCCGTTACAAATGAGAGGTGTGAACGCGAACCGGGATTCACCCATCCTGTGATAACTGAGCCCTATACCCCCAAGCCGTTTAAACCTCGACAGTATGTGCTGTACCGTACGATTGACGATATATTCGTTGACGGTAAGATGGATGAATCCAGCTGGGAGAATGCCGAATGGACCGATAATCACGTGCACATTGTTTTTGAAGGGTACAAGAACACAGGTCTCAATACGCGGACAAAAATTATCATGAAACGCTTCGAGCTGATTTCATCGAACGATACGGATTCGTTGATGACATAAGAAATGATTTTGAAGAATTTGAACGGACTCAACTTCTGGCCATTTTATTAAAGGGTAAAGAGAAGGGAATTTTGAAATTTTCTGATTTAAATTCAAAAGTGAGCCTCATATTGATGGTGCTAAAAGGTGTAGAAATCCCTCTGTTCCTGCAAGATAAATATGAGGAATACACCAGTTCCATTGATGATATGATCAACGTGATCACAGTTGGCCCTAATGAATAATGTATAATTGATAAAAGGGATAAATGAAAACAATTTCAGGTAAAGTTTTAGAAAGGTTGGGATGGAAGATCGCTGGTGAATTTCCCGAAATAAAGAAATCAATAATAATATTTGCTCCTCACACCGCTCATATTGATGCCTTATATGGAAAGCTTGGTATAACCGAATTAGGAATCAAATTCAAATTCCTTTCGAAGAAGGAGCTTTTCTTTTTTCCCATGAACCTGCTAATGAAGAAATTCGGTTCCATAGCTGTCAGAGGAGTTAAGAATCAAAATGCAATTTATCAGGTTGCAGAAATGCTAAATAATTCCGATGAATTACATATAGTGATGTCTCCCGAAGGGTGGATTAAAAAAGTATCAGATTGGAACAAAGGATTCTATTATATGGCTGTCAAAGCCCAGGTTCCGATCATCGTAGCTTCTCTTGATTATAAGGAGAAAGAGATGGGTGTGCAAGGTGTGATCTACGATATTGGAGACTATGATTCAGTAATTGAACAAATTAACGGGATGTACAATGGAGTAAGGGGAAAACATCCGGAACAGTTTGTTCTGCAAACAGCAGAGTAATATCCTTACCTCAGAACGAAGCCTTCCCTATTGGGGTTCCTGTTCTACTTTTCATATGGTATCGTGATCATGCGTCATCCAGTTTGACGCACGTGTTAAAATTTGGTACCTTAGCAATGGTAACACGAATAAGCTAAAACGTAACACCATTTACCCTCAATCAAATTTAAATGAAACCGCATTTTCTAACAATAATCACCTATCTGTTTATTTCCCTGACCACTTATTCACAGAGTGCAACTCTTGGTGGGATACTTACAGCTGTAAGCCAGCAGGAGGGGCTTCAGGGAGTAAATATTGTACTGAAAGGTACTGTTCAGGGTACCATCTCCGGCCTACACGGGGATTTTCTTTTAAAGGAGATCCCTGCAGGGGATCAGACCATTATCTTTTCATTTATCGGATATGAGACCAGGGAAGTGGAGCTGGATTTCAAGGAAGGAGAGGATAAAAAACTGGACCTGGAACTAATACCAGGGTCTATTGATCTTTCAGCAGTCACTATTGAAGCACGACAGCCTTTTTCAGCAGCTTCCTCCAGTACGATCAGGGATTTTGACCTGAAAATAAAACCGGTAAGCTCGGCACAGGATATCCTGCTGATAGTACCGGGACTCTATATTGCGCAGCATGCGGGGGGTGGTAAAGCCGAACAGATCTTCATGCGGGGATTTGATGCGGACCACGGAACCGATGTTGGTATTTCTGTGGATGGAATGCCGGTGAATATGGTAACGCATGGGCATGGACAGGGATATGCTGATTTGCATTTTATTATACCTGAGATCATTGACGGATTAACAGTTTACAAAGGCCCTTATTTCAGCCAGTTTGGAAATTTTGGAACTGCTGGGTCGGTGGATTTCTCTACGACGGACCATCCAGAAACGAACCTGTTAAAAGTTGAAGGGGGAATTTTCAATACACTCAAGACCACCACGGTTCTCAAGATACCCACTGCAGGTAAGCATCAGAGTGCGTATATCGCTGGCCAATATTATCATACGGATGGACCTTTGGAGAACCCGCAGGGTTTTAACAGGGGCAATATTTACGCAAAGTTTCATACCCATCTCACACCCAGGAGTGAACTGGGGATTATGATGAGCGCGTTTACTTCCGCCTGGAATGCATCAGGTCAGTTGCCACAGAGGGCCATCGATCAAGGTTTGATTACCCGGTGGGGGGCTATCGATAAGCTGGAAGGCGGGACCACCGGCAGGTACAATATCTCCGTGGATTACCATTTTATGGAGGGATATGAGCATGACTTTCTGATTCAGGCATATATGTCGAAATATGATTTCAAACTCTACTCAAATTTCACATTCTGGTTAAACGATCCGGTAAACGGAGATATGATCGAACAAACGGATCACCGAATCATTCATGGGATAAACACCCGGTACAGTTTTTATAAAGCCCTTGGAAGTATTCGCAGTTATACCAAATTGGGAGGAAGCTATCGGGGAGATCAAATTGATCTGAGTTTATGGAGTAGTCCAGACAGAAACCGGATAGGGGTCCTGACGGATCACAGCGTAAGCGAAGTGAACATGGCTTTTTGGTTGGAGGAGGATCTGGTATTCAACAGGCTGTTTAAACTACAGCTGGGATTGAGAGGTGATTATTTTACCTTCGATGTGATGGATCATCTTGACTTTGAGGGTTTTCCGAACAACGGACTTCCGCATGCTTCGGGATATGCTCAATCAGCTATTTTAAGTCCGAAGATAAATTTTGTTTTTAGTCCCACTAAAAAAATTGATTTCTATATGAATGCAGGTACAGGATTTCATTCAAATGATGCCCGCGATGTCATTATTGCTCAGCAGATAAACGATATTATCCATACGCGCCAGATGCAGGGAGTAAGTCCCGGCGAAATAAACCAGGAATTGCTCAGTAAAAACTTCGATCCGGATCAGCAGAATATCAAAACTCTTCCAAGGGCTTTGGGTGCAGAATTGGGAACCAGGGTCATTATCGGTAAGAGTATCCTGGCCAGCCTGGCTGCGTGGTCGCTACATATGGAAGAAGAACTTGTCTATGTTGGGGATGAGGGAATCACCGAAATAAGCGGGGAAACACGCCGACTGGGTTTAGATGCAGAGGTCCGTGTCCAACTGGCACGATGGATCTGGATCGACCTGGATCTGAACCTTTCCGATGGACGCTACCTTCATGAGCCGGATGGGGCAAACTACATTCCCCTGGCACCCAGGTTCACTTCACAGGGTGGAGTTAATTTCATCCATCCCTCTGGTATTGAGGGAGCCATCCGTTATTATTATGTAGGAGACAGGCCTGCAAACGAGGATAATAGTATAATTGCCACAGGTCATTTCCTCAATAATATCATTCTGGCTTATCGTTTTCGCAGGTTCAGAATCTTTGCCCAGGTTGAAAATATCCTGAACGTGACATGGAATGAAGCTCAGTTTGATACGGAATCAAGGCTCTACAATGAAGCGTTGCCTGTGTCGGAACTTCATTTTACGCCGGGAAATCCAATAAATTTCCAGACAGGAATAAGTTATGAATTCTGAAAGGTAGCATATTTACACTTATGCTACAGACAATCAAAGAGTTGCTATCTATATTATAAGGTGTAAGTTGTTTATGGGTGGAATGAGTATTGACAAAATGTAAGTGAACGAAGGGCCCTATAATGAACTATTTAGCCTAATTATCCTTTTCTATTGTTATATCTTAGCGGACATTCATATCAGTCAAGAATAATATCATGAGAAAATACATATCCATTATTATAGGCATAACTCTGATAGCAATTTCGATTTTTATAGCTGTAATTTTAATTAACAACTCAGGCAATACGAAGCCTAAAAAGGCTAAAGCAACAAAAACAGTATTCGTTGATGTTGTAAAGAATAAAACAATACCCATACGAATTAACTCTACAGGTAGCCTTGTTGCAAAAAACAGAATTGAAATATATTCAGAAGTACAAGGGGTACTCAATATTCGTACAAAAGACTTTAAAACCGGAACATCTTATGCCAGAGATGAAATAATTTTGAGTATTAATACGGATGAGCATCTGGCTAATCTGCACGCACTAAAAAGTAATTTTATCAATTCCATACTTATAGTCTTGCCTGATATTGAAGTAGATTTCCCCCTGGAATATGAAAAATGGCAGACTTATTTATCCTCGTTTGAATTTGAAAAAAGTTTACCGGATTTGCCAAGAACAAATTCTGAGCGGGAAAAATTCTTCATAACTGGAAAAAATATCTACACTCAATACTACAATGTAAAAAACCTTGAAATAAGATTAAGTAAATATACTTTAAGAGCACCTTATGATGGTGTACTCACTGAAGCTTTGGTTACCCAGGGAACTTTAATCCGCCAGGGGCAAAAATTAGGTGAATTTATTAGTAAAAACACTTATGAACTGGAACTAACCATAAGTAGCAACTTCATTGATTTTATAAGTGTTGGAAACCCCGTAAAGTTGCATAATCTCGAAAAAACAAAATTTTGGCAGGGGAAAGTTCAACGCATTAATGGGAAAGTTGATCAAGCCTCACAAAAAATACGAGTTTTTATTGAAGTAAATGCCAGCGATTTGCGCGAAGGAATGTATTTAGAGGCTGTTTTGGAAGCAAAGCCTGAAACAAATGCTTTTGAAATAGACAGGAAGTTACTCTTTGAAAACGACAAACTTTTTGCAGTAAAGGATACAAGTTTAATTTTAATAGAGATAGTCCCGGTTTATTATAACAAAAAAACAGTGATTGTGAGAGGATTGAAAGATGGCACTAAACTAATTTCAAAGCCTTTACCCGGAGCTTTTGAGGGCATGAAGGTAAAGGTTGGTAAGAAAAATCAAGCGAAATAGTTACTTATGAAAAGTATTCTTACATATTTCATTAAATATCATGTTGCAGTAAATATCATCGTACTTGTATTTATTTCATTTGGAATCATTGGTGCCTTATCAATGAAATCGTCTTACCAACCACTTATTGATGCTAAGAATATAAGCATAAGTGTTCTTTATTTGGGGGCTTCTCCTATTGAGATGGAAGAAGGCGTAGTGCTAAAAATTGAAAATAATCTGAAAGGTATCGTTGGTATCTATAAAGTAACTTCTGTTTCAAAAGAGAACTCTGCGCTTATAAATATTGAAATTGAGAGGGGCAAGAGTATTGATGTGGTTTTAGCTGATGTAAAAAATGCCGTTGATAAAGTACCCTCTTTCCCAGTGGGCATGGAACCGCCCATAATTTCGAAAGTGGATAATATAAGGGAAACCATTAGTTTCACCATAAGCGGAGAGAATATTCCGCTAATTACTTTAAAACAATTTGCCCGTGAAATAGAAAGCGATTTGCGGGACTTAAAAGGTATTTCTCAGATTACTTTGAGTGGCTTTCCGGA
>Ga0209633_10003796_pt1 | contig 13830 bp, 13 predicted proteins | sample Cruoilmetagenom1_FD_187290 | JGI IMG/M metagenome (GOLD analysis project Ga0209633, IMG submission 187290) | Oil polluted marine microbial communities from Coal Oil Point, Santa Barbara, California, USA - Sample 1 (SPAdes) (version 2) | ecosystem: Environmental > Aquatic > Marine > Oil seeps ... | reverse complement strand
CCTCAATCATCATACCATCATTATTACCATTTAAATAACTTGGCATTCTAAATTGTTTTGTAAGAATCACTGTTTTTTTATTTGTATTATACAGTAATATTGCCGCTCCGTTACCTTTATTATAGCTCTCTCTATTCTGATTTTGCCAACTGCCATTTTTTAATTGATAATCAAAATTTACTTTATCTAGAATATACCAATCATTAGAAAGGTTTTTAATTTCTTTTATCTTGACCTTAGGGTTATTCATTTTTAATTTATTCTTTTTTTAATCATATAAATATGAGGAATGCCATCTTCAATATATTCATCTCCGATTTGTTGAAAATCAAAAGAATTATAAAACTTTTTAAGATAGGTTTGTGCACCTATTTTTATTGGAACTTTACCAAATAATTGTTCCATCTGGGTTATAGCTTGTTCAATTAACTGATATCCTAATTTTTGATTACGAAAATCTTGATGTATTGCCACTCTACCGAAAGCTGCTTCCATATAATAATCGCTAGGTTTAAAAATTCTGGTATAAGCAATTAACTTGGCATTTTTATCTTTACCAAAAAGGTGAAATGCTATTTTATCTTTATTATCTAATTCAGGGTAGGGACAATTTTGTTCTACTACAAAAACATCAATTCGCAACTGTAAAATGTCATGAAACTCATCTAAGGTTAGATCATTGTATTTTTTTAAGATCCACTGCATTAATTAATCTTGAATAATAATTTCTTTACTTTCTTTTCTGTCATATTCCGGTTGAAAGGTACAATGATTAATTTGAAATTTATCTAAAAGTATCTTTTCTAAATCTTTACCAATACTATCAAATTTAGAAATCTGTATATCATTTTTAAACTCTATATGAGCTTCAAAATGACAATCATGTTCATTTAACTGCCATATATGTATATGATGTATATTTCTAACAGCTTTGTTTTTAGAAAGTTCGTTTATAATCTCATTTATCTTTATATGATCAGGAGCAAAAAGCATTAAAATTTTTAATGAATCTTTAAAAATACCCCAACTCATTACTAAAAGATAGATTGATATTATAATAGTTAATATGGCATCGACCCAATAAACTTCAAAATATTTCATTAGTAAGCCACCTATTAATACGGCAACAGAAGTTAGCATATCAGTTAAAAGATGCAAATAAGCAGATTTCATATTCATATTATGAGATGCATCTTTTTTAAGTAACAATACACTAAATCCGTTAAATAAAATACCTAAACCAGCCAGCCAGATTACTAAATTACTATCTATGGTTTGAGGATTATTAAATCGTTTAATTGCTTCGATAGCTAAAAAAACGGCTATCACAATTAATGTGGCAGCATTGATAAAAGCTGCAATAATTTCAGCACGTTTGTAGCCAAAAGTCTTTTCTAAAGTTTGTTGTTTTCTGTTAGTTAACAGATTAGCTACATAGCTAATTATCAAAGAAATTACATCAGATAAATTATGTACTGCATCAGAAATAAGTGCTAAACTACCGGAGATTATTCCTCCAATAATTTGTGCTACCGTAATTAATATATTTAATATGATAGAAATTAGTAAGTTTCTACCGGATAGTTCATGATGATTATGCGAATGATTATGGCTCATAATTTAATTTTATAATCACAAAAGTACAAATCTTAACTATGCAACTTTGTTGCAAACTTCGCAAATTCCCTTAATAATTAGCTCTGTAGAATGAACTTTAAAAGGTTTATTTAATGAAATTATAGGGATTGAAACGGAATTTATACAGGTTGTCTCTTTACATTTCTCACAATAAAAATGTGGGTGAATATCTGAATGTTGGTGAGAATCACAAGAGGTATTACATAGTGCATATTTAGCACTTGAAGTGCCGTCATTAATTTGATGGACTAATCCTTTTTCTGTAAAAGTTTTTAAAGTTCTATAAAGTGTAGTTCTATCAGAAAAATGAAATTTTTCTTCTAAATTATGTAAACTAAAAGCTTTGTTTTGATTTAGAAAAAATTGTAATACAAGAATTCGTATTGCCGTTATTTGAATTTTTTTAGAGGTTAAAAGTGAGGTTACTTCATTATTATAAAGCATTTCATCAACATTTAGTAGTTATTTTAGAAACTCTATTTTGGTGACGACCTCCTTCAAACTCAGTATTTAAAAAAATATCTACAAAACCTATGGCTTGATGTATTGAAACAAAACGAGCAGGAATGCTTAAAATATTTGCGTTGTTATGTTGTCTGGCTAATGCAACTAATTCATTGTTCCAACATAGTGCAGCTCTAATATCTTGATGTTTATTTGCTGTCATTTGTGCCCCATTACCACTACCGCAAATAATGATTCCTAAAGTAGCTTCTCCTTTTGTAACAGCATCAGCAACAGGATGTATAAAATCAGGATAATCAACACTATTATTTGAATTTGTACCAAAATTTAATACCGTTATCCCTTTATTTTGAAGATGTTTTTCAATTTGAAACTTATATTCAGTACCTGCATGATCATTACCTATAGCTATATTCATTTTTAATATTTTTTTTCAAATTTACTATTAACTATCACTATTAACAAAATAATTCTCATTTGTTAATTAAATTTACCAATAGTTTAAAGGTTAAGAGATTAACATTTACTAATAATTGTTTATATTTTATGATTAATATTTATAAAAATAATTGTGTAGTCTTTTAAAAAGAATAAGGAAAATATAATTCAAGTTTTCCTAAAATAATTATATATATTTTTAATCAATTTATCAACACAAAATCACTAAGTTTTAAACTTATTATCTAAAAAACATATCAGTAAATTTAGTTGATAAAGGTAATTAACAATCTGTTTATAATATATATTATTCTTTTGATTTGCAGATAGATTGAATCTAAATGTAATATTTATAAAATGTTAATGAATTATTAAGAACTTAAAAACAAAATAAATAATACACTTTTTATAGTAGCTATTAACAGTCTATTATATACACCATTCTTTTTTAAAAATTTCAAAATAAATAATACTTATTATATTAAATGTTAATAAAAATGAAAATTAGACAATTTGAAAAGTTTTATCTAAAATAGTAGTTGAAGAAGAAGAAATTGAAGTTACTTTTTCTACTTTTTCAAAGGTGTTATTAATACTTTTATAAGTGATATATATACCTATAACGAATAAGAGAAGAAAAGCAACAAAAATTTTTATAAAAGCTTTCATTTTAATACAGTAACTTTCTTTAAAGACGATCTAAGTTAGAAATGGTTACACCTTTTTTAAGATTTTTTTAACAATATCTATCTAAATTAATGTAATTTAGCTCTCTAAACTAATAATTAAGAAATTTAAACTCCCTAATGTTATGAAAAAAAATTACACTTTATTATTGTTTATATTTTGTACTTATTTAATACAAAGTCAGACAATTACGACAATTGCCGGTGATGGATCTTCTGGTTTTTCAGGAGATGGTGGACTAGCAACAACTGCACAGTTAAATTTACCTTTTAATCTTACTTTTGATAAATCTGATAATATATTTATTGCAGATACTTATAATAATAGTATTAGAAGAATTGATTCTAAATCAGGTATTATTACAACTGTTGTTGGAACTGCAGATAAAAAACAAATTAGTGAACTTAAAACTCCAACAGGATTAACTTTTGATAATTACAATAATCTATTTATTGCTGACCTTGCTAATCTTCGTATTAGAAAAGTAAATTTGGATACAGGTAATTCAATAACATTAGTTGGTAAAAAGTCTGAAACAGAATTTCCAAATATTGATGCTTCTTTAGGAGGACCTTTTAATGTAGTATTTGATAATAAAGGAAATTTATATGTTTCAAATAATGGTGATAGTAAAGTAAGTAAAGTTGATTTTTCTACAGGTATTGTAACTACAGTTGCAGGAACTAATGAAACAGGTTACTCTGGAGATAGTGGTGCTGCTAAAATTGCACAGTTAGCTAATCCAACAGGATTAGTCTTAGATAGTAAAGGAAATTTATACATTGCTGATTCTGGAAACGAACGTATAAGAAAAGTAAATTTATCTACTGGAATTATAACTACAGTAGCAGGAACAGGCGAAAGAGGTTTTACTAAAGATGGTGTTTTAGCAAAATATGCTGAATTAGCAAACCCTATTGGATTAGCTGTAGATAAACAAGATAATTTATTCTTTGTTGATAGAGGAAATAATAAAGTAAGAAAAATTGATGCTTCTACAGGTATCATAAGCACTATAGCCGGAACAGGTGAAGCCGGTTTTTCAGGTGATGATGAGTTAGCTATAAATGCTAAACTAGCGAATCCTACTGGATTAGCCTTTAATAAAGAAGGAGATCTATTTATAGTTGATAGAGGTAATAATAGAATTAGAAAAATTACAGGACTTTCTTCTGATACTATTGATAAATCTGAATTTGTGTTAGAAGATAATGTATTAGTATATCCTAACCCTAGTGTTGATAAAATTAATATTGAATTAAAAAGAAATGTTGAGTTAAAAAGTTTTTCTTTAATTGATATTACCGGTAAAAAAGCACAAGTTGAATTGAATGAAAACACCTTAAATGTTTCTAAATTACCTAGAGGTATCTATGTATTACGTATAGTAACATCAAAAGGAACAACAGAACAAAAAATAGTTTTAGAATAAATTAATACTATTATTAATATTATAATAAGCCTCGATTTAATTGAGGCTTTTTTATTGAACTCATTTTTAGTTAAAAACAAAAAATAAAGACGAGTTCGGTATACTAATTATTTAGTACTTTTAAAAAATATAAAGAATTAAATTGCTTCATGTCTAAAAAAAGATACCAACGAAAAAAGAAAGGTAATATAGTTAAAGATTTATCTGCTAAGATTTTAAAAACTTTAAATAAAAATTCACAACAATCATTTAATTATAAACAAATTGCTTCTAAAAATAGTATCAGCGATGCTCATGGTAAACAACAAATAATTAATAAATTAGAAGAATTAAAACATAAAAAAAGGATTGAAGAAACTTCACGAGGAAAATATAAAATTATTCAAAACGAACATTATCACGTAGGTATTTTAGATGTTACTTCTAATAAAAATGCCTATTTCATTACTGACGATTTAGAACGAGATGCTTTTATACCAACGATAAATTTAAACAGAGGTTTAGATGGCGATACCGTTAAGGTTTATGTATATAGAAGACGAAATAATGATAAATATGAAGGAGAGGTTATAGAAGTTATAAAAAGAGCAAAAACTGAATTTGTAGGAGTCTTACAGATGAATAAGAATTTTGGATTTGTAATACCCGATGATCCTAAGATGTATGCTGATATTTTTATTTCTCAAAATAAAATTAATGATGCAAAAGACGGTGATAAAGTACTTGCAAAAATTACAGATTGGCCCGATAATTCTAAAAACCCTTTTGGTAAAATTGAAACCGTATTAGGAAAACCGGGAGAACATAATACAGAGATACATTCCATTTTATTGGAATACGGATTACCTTATAAGTTTGAAGAAAAAGTTGAAAAAGACGCTGAGAATTTACCGATAGACATTACAAAAGAAGAAGTTGCTAAACGTAGAGATATGCGTACCACAACCACCTTCACAATTGATCCTAAAGACGCTAAAGATTTTGATGACGCCTTATCTTTTAAACCATTACAAAATGGTAATTATGAAATAGGAATTCATATAGCAGATGTATCTCATTATCTACAACAAGATACTATTTTAGATGAAGAAGCTTATAATAGAGCTACATCGGTTTATTTAGTAGATAGAGTCGTACCAATGTTACCAGAGGTTTTATCAAACGGTGTTTGTTCTTTACGACCAAATGAAGAAAAATTAACTTTTTCAGCAGTATTTGAAATGAATGATAAAGCACAAATTATCAATCAGTGGTTTGGCAGAACAGTGACCTATTCTGATCAAAGATTTGCCTATGAAGAAGCACAGCACATTATTGAAACAAAGAAAAGTATCATACCTGCAGATATTTCCTTGACCGGTAAAAACTATGAAGTGGACCAGGAAATTATTAATGCTACTTTAAAATTGGACGAATTAGCAAAAAAACTAAGAAAAAATCGTTTACAACAAGGTGCAATTACTTTTGATAGAGTAGAAGTGAAATTTAATTTAGATGAAGATCATATTCCAACAGGAGTTTACTTTAAAGAATCTAAAGATGCCAATAAACTCATTGAAGAGTTTATGCTATTAGCAAATAGAAAAGTAGCTGAGTTTATCGGTAAAAATAAAAATGGTACACCAACTAAAAATACATTTATCTATAGAATTCACGATGAACCAGATATTGAAAAATTAGCTGGGTTACAGCAAATCATCAGTAAATTTGGTTATAAAATTAATACACAAACCAGAGAAACCACATCAGATTCTTTAAATAAATTATTGAGTGATGTACATGGTAAAAGAGAGGCTAATATGATAGAAACACTAGCTATTCGTTCTATGAGCAAAGCAATTTATACCACACATAATATTGGTCATTACGGATTGGCATTTGATTATTACAGTCATTTTACTTCACCAATACGCCGTTACCCTGATGTAATGACACATCGTTTGTTACAACATTATTTGGACGGTGGAAAATCACCTCAGTCAGCATTATATGAAGAAAAATGTCAGCACTCATCAGAAAGGGAAATGATGGCTGCTAAAGCAGAACGATCTTCAATTAAATATATGCAAGTTAAGTACATGCAAGATCATCAAGATCAGGAGTTCAAAGGAGTTATTTCAGGTGTTACAGAATGGGGAATTTATGTTGAGATCATTGAAAATAAATGTGAAGGAATGGTGCGTATAAGAGATATTAAAGATGATTATTATATTTATGAAGAAAAACAATATGCATTAGTAGGTCAGTCTACAAAAAATGTATTACAGTTGGGTGATGAGGTAGTTGTTAAAGTTAAAAAAACAGATTTAGAACGAAAACATTTAGATTTTGAATTAATTCAATAATTAAGGCATAAAAATTGTAAGTAAACAAGCAAAATAACTTCTAAATAAATAAAATTAATAGTAATGAATAATCTAAAATTAATTATCCTTTTTTTAGGATGTACGGCATTATTGCAAGCACAAGAAAGAACACAAAATTTAGGTGATTTTAATGAAATTAAAACTTTTAACGGATTAAGTGTTGATATTGAAAGATCTGATAAAGCAAGAATTGAAATTTCAGGTGAAAAAACTGATGATGTTACCGTTAAAAATGTGAATGGTAAATTAAAGTTATCATTAAAATTTCCTGAAAATTTTAATCCGGATAAAGTTAAAATTAAGGTTTTTTATAATCAAGATCTAACAATAATAGATGCCAATGAAGGGTCTGCTATTTTTTCTGAAGGAACTATTGAACAAAATAGTTTAACTATTAAGACGCAAGAAGGCGCCTATATTCATGCGTCTATAGATGTTAAGTACCTCACTGTTAAAGCGGTTACCGGTGCTAGTATTAAAGTTAGAGGTAAAGCTACGAATCAAGAGGTTGAAGTAACCACCGGAGGTGTTTACGAAGCTTATGATCTAATAACGGAAAGTGCTGATGTTGTTTCAGCTTCAGGAGGTAAGGTTGAAGTAAATGTTACAAGTTTATTAGATGCCAAGGTACGTTTTGGAGGTAATATATATTATAAAGGAAACCCTGAAAAAGTCAATTCTAAGAAGGTAATGGGCGGAAATATTAAAAATAAAGGCTAATTAATTATAATCTGTATAACTAATTACTACCTTTGCTTAAGTAAAATTAATAAAGATGACAACAGTAGCGATATTTTTAGGGTTTGTAGGACCATGGCAATGGATTATCATTGGTTTGGCCATATTACTTCTGTTTGGTGGTAGAAAATTGCCAGAATTAATGAAAGGTTTAGGTACCGGAATTAAGGAATTTAAGGATGCTACTAAAGATGAAGATAAAGATGAAGAAAAAAAAGAATCATAATTGATTCATAAAATGATTTTGACCATTTGTTAACAAAACTTATTATAAATAAAAAAAGGCGCTATAGTAGTGCCTTTTTTTGTGATTAAAATTTAAGTAACCTGAGCTCAACCTCAGATTAAGTATATTATTTATTCAGGTTTATTCTTTTTCTTTTGGGCTTGAGCTTTCATGGCTTCACCAATTTGATTACTTGCTGTAAATGAAGCTACCATATTGTTCAACATTTCACTACCGGCTTGTGGTGAATTAGGTAATAATATTAAATTACTATTTGTTTCCTGACCAATAGACTGTAATGTATCATAATGTTGAGTTACAACAATCAATGCTGATGCTTCTTGAGAGTTGATACCTACTTGATTCAATACCTCAACACTTTCCTCTAAACCGCGTGCAATTTCTCTACGCTGATCAGCAATACCTTGTCCTTGTAAACGTTTACTTTCGGCTTCCGCTTTCGCGCGCTCAACAATTAAAATACGTTGTGCATCTCCTTCGTGTTGTGCTGCAATTTTTTCACGCTCAGCAGCATTAATTCTATTCATTGCAATTTTTACATTTTCATCAGGGTCAATATCGGTTACTAATGCTTTTATAATATCATAACCATAATCAAGCATCGCCTGTTTTAAATCACGTTGAATTGCTAGTGCAATCTCCTCTTTCTTTTCAAATACATCATCTAATATCATTTTTGGAACTTCAGCACGTACTACATCAAATATAAAGGCTGTTATTTGTTCATGCGGATTTTGAAGTTTGTAAAAAGCATCATAAACATGATCTTTTCTTATTAAAAATTGAACAGAAATTTTTAGATGAACAAATACATCATCTTGTGTTTTGGTTTCAACAATAACATCTAATTGTTGAATTTTTAAACTGATACGACCTGCAATTCTATCAACCAAAGGAATTTTTAAATTTAGTCCGGCCTGGCGGATACTTTGATATTTACCAAACCGCTCTATTACTACAGAAGTTTGTTGTCTAACTATAAATAATCCGGAAAGAATAATTAATATTATAGGAATAATCCATACTAAATTTTGTATCATAATTTATTGTGTTTTAAGATTAATGATTTCTTGTAAAGATACTAATTATAGTACCTATTTACAAGACGTAATTTCAATAAAATGTTACAAGATTTACAGTAATAAATGTTATTGAATAATCAGTTTTTTTATAATACTACCCTTATCAGAATCTAGCTTTAAGAAGTATAAACCACTTTTGAGTGAATTAAAGCTCAAGCTTTTTTGATTAGATATATTATTGAACACTTTTACCCTCTTACCTGTTATGGCATAAATTGCGGCTTTTTCAAGTGCAATGTTTCCAGTATTATTAATCTGAATAACTCCCTTATTAGGGTTGGGGTATATAGAAATAGCATTTTGAAATTCAGTATCATCAACAGACAAAACTTGTTGTAGTGTAAACACAAATGTTCCAACCATTTGATCTGAGAAGGGAGCTGTATTTTGTAAACTACTCATATTTTGGGCAGGGTTGGTATCTGCATTTGCCGAATTATAAGTTGTTCCGTCATCGGTACCGGCATCAGTGGCATATACGTCAACAGAAATTGAAGCCTTCCAATCTCCATTATTTTCTGTTAGTTTTTCATTATTTATTTGCGCAATCCAATCAGGACTAGGTGCGATCATTGTTATTAAACTTATATAAGGGAAGTCAATATCCACATTTACATCATTTATGGTAATTGTACCAGGTCCGGTACTTAAACCAGAACCATTGATAACCTCATAAGCGTTACCCGTAGCAATAATCGCGTTTATTTCTTGTGTGATAGTTGTATTGCTTCCATTTTCAGCAACCTGTTCTACACCATCAGAGGCGAGCATTCCTAATTGAAAAAACGGCGTGGCATCTTTATGAGTAGTACCAATCAATGCTGACCAATGCGCTGTGCTGGTTGGATAATCTGTTGGATGCGTAGTGCTATTCCAATTACTTATAAACTCAATTTTATAGACGGCATCTTGAGCAAAAGAAATGTTTAAAAAAAGGAAAATAAAACTAATTGATAAAAGTTGAAATATTTTTTTCATAATTGATTGAATTAGTTGTTGAGTATAACGACGTAAAACTAAATCAATCCTTACAAAAAACCAGGGTTATAAATTACCAACTTACACCGGCACCACCACCACCCGAAGAACCGCCACCAAAACTAGAACCACCTCCCGAAGAACTTCCGCCACTATAACTTGAACCGCTATTTGAGCTTTGTTTAGGTATAATTATAGTTTTCGTTTTACTATAATCACAATTTTTGCATTTATAGGTTATTTTTCTTACACCGGTAGATGAGGTAGTTGCAGATTTAGTGGTTTTACTTCTTGCTTTGTAGTAAGTTTTATATCCACAATTTTTACAAGCTGAATATTTCGAATTGTACTTATCATATTCTAAAATTAATATATCATCCTCATTTTCAGTAACCCATACATCATAATCAACAGATTTAATTTTTTCTTCAACTATCTCTCCTTTTTTAAGATAAGCATTATCAGATCTTTCCGATTTTCTGAACATTTCTTTACCGTTAACTTTACTAAAACGGGTGTGCTTACGATATTTTAAAAGTCGTTTATCAACGAATAATAGACGTATTAAAATGAATGGTAATGGAAAGAAAATCATATAAACCCAATGTTTCATTTTTTTTAAATCATGGTATTTATCATATAGATCTTCTTTACTTTTATCAATACTTTTAGTTTTTGAAAGATAAAACACTAGAATGATCATCATGATAATCAAATAGACATATAATGCATATAAAAAGGGACTGCTCTTCTTTTCATAAGCCACTCCGCCACTATCATAAATTTCATTAATTACATCGGGATTATTTAAAATTTGTTCAATTCTTTTCAAAGCCGCTAACAAGCCATCACCATAAGCTCCGTTTTTAAAATGCGGTACTAATTGTTGACTACCTATTCTATAGCAAATAGCATCGGTTAAAATAGGTTCTAAACCATAGCCTGTTTCAAATTCTGTTCTTCGTTGATCAATAACGGTTAAAATTAATAATCCATTATCTTTTTCAGATTGCCCAATTCCCCATTCCTCAAAAAGATCAACAGCAAAACTTTTAGGAATTTCATTGCCAATACTTGGCAACATTACTACAGCTATTTGAGCCGTAGTATTATTTTCCATTCCGGTAATCAATTGATTAATTTGAGATTTTTCTTCAAGACTCAGAAAATTATTCGGATCGGAAACCCAACCTCCATCATTATCTTTTGGATTAGGTACTTCATCAACGGTATAACTTTCTTGCGCAAAGAGAACCGAAGTTGTTATAAAAGAACCGAGGATAAATCTTAGAAAACCAGAAGAAGCCATAACGATCTTTTTAACTTAATTTATGTATTGCATTTTCAATACTTGTTATAGTTTCTTCTTTTCCGATTAAAGCCATAATATCAAACACGTCGGGTCCTTGTAAGGAACCCACCAAACTCAAACGTAAAGGCATCATAATTTTTCCGAAACCTATCTCTTGAGATGTGATCCATTCTTTTACAACATTTTGGACGTTTTCAGAAGAAAATTCTTCTATGGAATCTAGCACATTAATTAATTTTTTCATTAGTGTAGAGGTTTCTTCTTTAAATGCTTTTTTAACAGACTTCTCATCATAAGAAGTAGGAGCCATAAAAAAGAAACGGCCTAATTCCCAAAAATCCGCAATAAAAATTGCACGTTCTTTGATTAAGCCAACAACCTTAGTCACATAATCATTATTATTTTCAATAAAGCTTAAAATTTGACCTTTCGATTCTTCAGATTCTTTGGCGGCGGTATTCAGTTCTTTTTCTAGAATTGGCAAAAACAATTTAGTCAATTTTTCATCTGACTGAAGTTGTAAGTACTGCTGATTAAACCATTTTGCCTTATCTGGATTAAATTTAGCACCAGATTTGCTTACATGTTCTAAACTAAAAGTATTTATGAGTTCGCTTAGCGAGTAAATTTCTTTTTCAGATCCATCGCCCTCATTCCATCCCAACAAAGCCAACATATTTACTACAGCTTCGGGAAAATATCCATCTTCTCTATAACCACGTGAAACATCATCACCATTTTTCCATTCTAGCGGAAAAACCGGAAACCCTAATTTATCACCATCTCGCTTACTCAATTTACCTTTACCTTCAGGTTTTAAAATGAGCGGTAAATGAGCAAATTCAGGCGCTTCCCATTCAAAAGCTTTATATAATAATACATGTAATGCCAATGATGGTAACCATTCTTCTCCTCGAATAACATGTGTGATTTTCATTAAATGGTCATCGACAATATTGGCCAAATGATAGGTAGGCATACCATCAGATTTAAATAGGATTTTATCATCTAAAACATTTGTGTCTATCGTAATTTTTCCTCTAATAATATCTTGTAATATTAATTCTTCATTTTCAGGTGCTTTAAATCGAACTACATATTTCTCTCCACTAGCAATGCGTTGCTGTACTTCTTCGGTGGTAAACGATAAAGAATTATCTAATTTTAGTCGGTTATGCCAGTTATAAATAAAGGTTTTACCCTTTGCTTCATGATCTTTCCTATGAAAATCTAATGTATCTGGTGTATCAAAAGCATAATATGCATTACCTGAATTAATGAGTTCATCAATATATTTTTTATAGATGTCTTTGCGTTCTGACTGACGGTAAGGACCAAAATCACCTGCAATATCAGGACCTTCATCAAAAGGAATATTTAACCAGCTTAAGGCTTCAACTATATAATTTTCAGCACCTTCAACATATCTATTCTGGTCGGTATCTTCAATACGAAGTATAAAAGTTCCATTACGTTTTTTAGCAAATAAATAATTAAATAATGCCGTTCTTACACCGCCAATATGAAGTGGACCAGTTGGGCTGGGTGCAAAACGGACTCTGACATTGTTAATCATTCTGTTAAAATTTGAATGCAAAGATACTACTTGACAATGAAAAGAGTAATTTTAAGGCTTAAAAATGATAAATGTTAGAGGGGATAGTTGATTTTGTTTTATTCATACTTAATGAAGTTTTTCTAGGTTCATTAAAATATATTGGCGCTTCTTTTAAAAAGATATATAAGAAAAAAGAATTTAAAGAAATTTTAAAAGAAGATTGGAATACTATACTTGGATTAGTAATCGTTTTTATATTAATTGTTTTAATAATTTATTTTATTGAGTAATTTCACCAACATACAACACAAACTACAACTGTTCATTAAAAAGTACTATACTAATGAACTGATTAAAGGTTTGATTTTATTTTCATCCTTTGGTTTATTATACTTTTTAATAACACTTTTTATAGAATATTTTTTATGGTTACCCCCCAATATTAGAAGTGTTTTATTCTTTGTTTTTATCGCAGTTGAACTGGGTTTACTGGTTAAATTTATAGTATTACCGATCATCAAACTTTTTGGTTTGCAAAAAGGAATTTCATTTACAGATGCTTCTAAGATCATCGGCAAGTATTTTCCTGAAGTTGATGATAAATTGTTGAATATAATACAACTCAATCAAAACCAAGAACAATCAGAATTGTTATTGGCTGGTATTGAACAGAAGTCAGCTTCATTACAACCAATTCCGTTTAAAAATGCCATAAATTTTAGAGGGAACATCAGGTATTTAAAATATCTATTGATTCCAATAGTCATTTGGCTGTTTACTTTCCTTAGCGGAAATAATACGTTATTTAATGAAAGTTTTAACCGCGTTATAAACTATCAAACAGCTTATGAACCGCCTGCCCCTTTTAGATTTTCGATTTTAAATGATG
>Ga0209633_10003794_pt1 | contig 13832 bp, 13 predicted proteins | sample Cruoilmetagenom1_FD_187290 | JGI IMG/M metagenome (GOLD analysis project Ga0209633, IMG submission 187290) | Oil polluted marine microbial communities from Coal Oil Point, Santa Barbara, California, USA - Sample 1 (SPAdes) (version 2) | ecosystem: Environmental > Aquatic > Marine > Oil seeps ... | reverse complement strand
GCACCCTGTATCCTCGGGCGCACTCTGTTACAACCTCAAGCGCAGAAGGCAAATCGATCTTATGCCCGGGAGATACGAAAACCGGTTTAGTATTCTTTTTGGTTCGGAGGACAGCGCCGATAGTATCGCCTTGCTTAGAATATAATGGAGAATACCTGCCGGGGACCATGCCCAGCTCATCAAATGTGCCGTAAAGCTTTTTTTTGCCAACTCCTATTGTCGGAATGTCCAATATCACTCCTATATGACAAGCAATACCAAAACCCCTTGGGTGCGCGATTCCCTGCCCATCGAGAATTAGTATATCGGGTTTTACCTCGAGCTTCCCGTAAGCCTCTATTATCGCTGGCCCTTCCCTGAAGGAGAGGAGTCCCGGGATGTAGGGGAATTTTTCATCTACAATTGAATATACCTTGTCTATAACGCTTAGTTCCGGGAATTCGAATAAAATTATCCCGCATACAAGTTGCTTTCGTTCTTTTAAGATTGCAAGGTCCACCCCTGCTATCAGGCTTATAGATTCAAAGCTGTTTTCGAGAGAGACCCTCTCTTTAAGAGCCCGCTGTATGGCAAACGCCTCTTTCACAGAACGGGGAACATAATTCCTTATGTCGGGTATACCCTCAATATCAATTGAATCCATAGGCCTGTCTTATTATCCTCTTAAATTTTGGGGACAGTATTCGAGATGAAGTATACCTAACTATTGATTCTGATTTCGGCATCATTTTAGGGAAGTTGTGCTACTAAATTACATAAGGCAGATCTCGTATAATTTGTCCATACATCTAAAATTCGGTAGAATCAGGGGACTGCAAAGACGGAAAATAATATGAAACTAAAGATGGCTTTTGTGATGGACCCGGTAGGGACTATCGATATAGAAAAAGATACTACATTTGTTCTCATGCTCGAAGCTCAGGCGAGGGGACACGAAGTGTGGTATTTGGAGCTCAAGGATCTTTTTGTGAGAGAATCCAGAGCTATGTGTAAAGCTACAGAGCTGAGCCTAAAAAGGGATACCGACTACTATAAATTGGGGGACACTGAGGTAAGGGAGCTCGAAAGCTTCGATGCGGTCTGGATGCGCAAAGACCCCCCGGTGAATGACGACTTTCTATACGCCACTTACATCCTGAGCCTAATAAATGAAAACAAAACCAAGGTTATAAACAACCCGACGGGCATAAGAGAGTCAAACGAGAAAATGTACGCTCTCCATTTCCCTGAATGGATACCCGAGTCGGTAGTCACAAAAGATATTTCGGTATTAAGAGAATTTTTAGAAAGCGCGGGCGGGGAGATGGTCGTAAAGCCGCTAGACGGCCACGGGGGCGAGGGCATTTTCTTCGCCAAGCAAGGTGATAGGAACGAGAATGTAATACTTGAGTCGATCACGAAATTTGGCACTGAATACGTTATGGCCCAAAAATTCATAGAGAAGGTGTATGAGGGCGATAAGAGAATCATTCTTCTAAACGGTGAGCCTCTCGGAGCAGTGCTCAGAGTCCCGAAGTCAGGTGGGGAGTTCCGCTGCAACTTCCACTCGGGCGGAAGCCCGGCGAAATCGCCTCTAACTGACCGGGACCTAGAGATATGCACCGCTATTGCTCCAAGGTTGAGAATGGACGGGCTCTATTTCGTAGGCATCGACGTAATAGGCGGCTACGTGACCGAGATCAACACCACAAGTCCGACAGGAGTACAGGAAATTAATAACCTTAACGGCACTAAGATCGAGACTGAGATTATAGAGTTTGTCGAAAATCTATGCAACATGGATCAGTAGTCAAGGGTAGGAGAATGAAGTAATGGGGACAGAGGCGAGCGACTTACAGCGATGCCGGGGCGGATAAAATCAGAAAAGACAATGGTACATATTTGGGAGGAAGTAACGAAGTGAAAATATCCAAAGACGACGTAATTCACGTAGCAGAGCTCGCAAGGCTCGAATTCGGAGAAGATGAGATTCAGAAATTTACCGATCAGCTCGGGAACATATTGGAATATATAGAAAAGCTCAGTGAGCTCGATACAGAAGGAGTAGAGCCCACATCTCACGTGCTCGATATCTCTACCCCTCTCAGAGAAGACCGTGTAGAGGAGTGGATTACTCCCGAAGAAGCGCTCCAAAATGCCCCCGAAAGAGAAGACGACTTCTTCACAGTACCCAAAGTGATAGACGACTAAGGAGAATTTTGAATGGAACTGCCGTTTTTAACCATTAAAAAAGCAGGCGAGCTGATCAAGGGAAAAGAGATTTCCCCAGTTGAGATCACAAAAGCCTTACTGAAACGCATTGAAGAAATAGACGGGGATCTGAACACATATATAACAGTACTCGGGGATAGCGCATTAGAATCCGCCGAGCGTGCAGAGAAGGAAATAGCTAAGGGCGGCTACAAAGGCCCCCTTCACGGGGTACCGATTGCGCTTAAAGACATATTCATCATGAAAGACGTCCCGGCCACCTGCGGCTCTAAGATGCTTGAGAATTTCATCCCCCCATACAGCGCGACCGTAACCCAGAAGCTAGTTGACGCGGGTGCAGTTATACTCGGGAAAAACAATATGGACGAGTTCGCTATGGGCTCATCTACAGAAACTTCGTACTTTGGCCCGACTAAAAATCCATGGGACACGGACAGGGTGCCCGGAGGTTCGAGCGGAGGCTCGGCAGCTGCCACTGCTGCTTCTTTATGCCTGGGCTCGGTCGGCACCGACACCGGAGGCTCCATAAGACAGCCCGCTTCCCTTTGCGGTGTAGTCGGAATGAAACCCACTTACGGCAGAGTAAGCCGTTTCGGGATGATAGCGTTTGCATCATCTCTTGACCAGGCGGGACCTCTTACTAAGACTGTAGAAGACAGCGCAATCCTACTAAACACGATTGCGGGCGGCGACAGAAGGGACTCCACTTGCGTTGAAGCCCCTGTTCCCGACTATACTCAGAGCTTAACGGAAGATTTAAAAGGAATAAAAGTAGGTATACCAAAGGAGTATTTCGTAGACGGTATGGACCCTGACGTGGAGGATTCGGCCAAACAGGCTATCGAAGTGCTCCGGGACCTGGGAGCGGAGATAGTCGAAATCTCACTCCCCCATACAGAGTACGCGGTGCTGACTTATTATATAATCGCCCCGTCTGAGGCAAGCTCCAACTTGGCAAGGTACGACGGTGTGAAATACGGCTATAGGGCGAGCGATACAAAGAACCTTATAGATATGTACAAAAAGACCAGGGCAGAGGGGTTCGGGGAAGAGGTCAAGAGAAGGATTATGCTCGGCACGTACGCCCTTTCCGCGGGTTATTATGATGCTTATTACTTAAAAGCTCTGCAGGTAAGGACGCTGATAAAGCAGGATTTTGACGAGGCTTTTAAGAAGGTGGACGCGATCGTTGCACCAACCAGTCCTGAAACTGCGTTTAAAATCGGAGAGAAAACGGACGACCCGATAAAGATGTATCTCTCAGACGTACTAACAATCCCGTGTAATATCGCAGGGCTCCCGGGTATTTCACTACCATCGGGCCTAAGCTCAACAGGGCTTCCGATTGGCATCCAGGTCCTTGCCAGGCCGTTTGATGAAGAGACCATGTTCAGGGTAGCACACGCTTATGAGAAGAACTCCGGATGGTCCGGGAAAAGGCCGCCTGTTTAATTTATCCCTGTAGCTGTAGAGAAATTTGGGTTTCAATTAGAGCGTCTTGCCAGTAGAATATTATTAGGAGATACACCCGATGACTGAAAAGAAAAAAAATTTATGTATGGTATGCGCTAAACCCTCTGAGACATCGATATGCGATTCATGTAAAAGGCAAATCCAGGGCGAGGCGGCGGATAAAAAGCAGAAGATAGAAAAGAGTGTTAAAGTGGGCTCAGAAGTCGAAAAAGACAGAAGGATAAAACACAAGACAGATAAGTAGTACTAAAACCAGGAAGTTTTAATTATCCTTCCAAACATTGAGCGCTCTCTTATAAGTCTTACTCTTTGAATGACCCGTCTTACTAGATATTTCCTCAACCGCTCCCTTTAATGTTAATCCCTCTTTTTTAAGCTCCATCAGCAATCGGTCAACATCTTGTGCGCTTAATTCTTCACCCGGTGACGTATTTCCCTCAATCACCAAAGTAACCTCACCCTTTATTTCCTTTCTACTCTTAAGCTCGGCCGTCACTTCCGATATTGTTCCCCTTAAAGTTTCTTCATGCATTTTAGTGATCTCTCTACTTAAAGAGACCGCCCTATCGCCCAGTACCTCCGCCATAGCCTCAAGCGTCTTTACCACTCTCTTGGGAGATTCATAGAACACAAGTGTTCCGGGAGAGTTTTTAATACCCTCAAGGAATTCACCTAGATGTTTTTTAGTGCGGGGAGGGAACCCGAAGAACGAGAAGCTCGATGTTGGCAGTCCGGATACGCTTAAAGCAGAGATTGCAGCAGAAGGCCCCGGTATGGGAACCACGTTTATACCACTTTCTGAAGCGAGCTTAACAAGTCTGAAACCGGGGTCAGACACCGTTGGGGTACCGGCGTCTGAGACGAGCGCAACACTCTTTCCCCCCGCGAGCACAGACACAAGCTCACGGGCTTTTTCACTCTCGTTATGCTCATGGTAGCTGGTAAGCGGCCTATCGATCCCGTAGCGTGTAAGGAGCTTCCTAGTGGTCCTCGTGTCCTCACACGCAATCAGGTCAACATCCTTTAGCACTTCAAGAGCGCGAAGGGTAATGTCCCCAAGGTTGCCGATCGGCGTTGAAACTATATAAAGCGCTGAGCTCATTAAGTTTCAGAAACAGACTTTATTTGAATCCCGAAGATAAGAATTACTTATCTCTATCACATTTTTTGTGTATCTCGCCGTTTATGCACTTATCTTTATCATCACCGCCGTTAAGGCTATCCTGCCCGGGTCCACCGTCAATGAAGTCTTCGCCACCCCTACCGTTAATAGTATCGTCTCCTTCATTACCGTAGATGACGTCATCATTCTTACCGCCATTAATGTGATCGTTTCCCTGACCTCCATGTATGATATCCTTACCATGACCGCCCGAGATTGTATCGCTGCCATCGCCGCCGCAGATTACATCCGGCCCGCCAAGTCCCTTGATATTGTCACCTCCACCAAGCCCGACGATCACATCAGGCCCGTCCGAGCCAATAAGGTTATCATTTTCCTCTGTTCCTATTATAGTTGGGACCTTCCCGTCACATGTAGGAGGCGCTTCAACTTTTTTTTCCACTTTCGGCGCTTCTTTTTCGGCTTCAACCGCGGATTCCTGAGCTTCGGACACTGTAATGGAAAAACAAACCAGCCCTACAACAAACATAATTAAAATAAATGAATAAAGATTTTTCACTTTTACCCTCCCTTTGTGCTTTTGTACAAATCAATTTAACTTTTTCAGCCTCTAAAAGTCAAGTTTAACATAGTGTTAAAAACTAGGGATGACGCTACTTTCAGAACCGGGATTAATTTTTAGATTGAATTTATTCTGAAGCTACGGCATCTTAATTCATACACAAATCCATTTCGGAGGATAGAAAATTGCTAAAAAACCTAACTGCACTGTTTATTGTAATCATCATGTCATCGGCCGCGCTAGCGGAAGAACCCGGAGCCGTTTGTACAGGTAAGAAAGACGGCATATCCAAAGACTACTACGAAGACGGAAAGCTCAAGACAGAGTGGATGTGCAAGAATGCTCAGCTAAACGGCATAACGAGGCTCTACTATGATAACGGCGAGGTCGAAAAGGCCTCTAGCTACATAGATGACGTGAGACAGGGTATTACATACGGTTATTTTGATAATGGAGCCATAAAGAGCATATGTAATTACAAGGACGGAAAGCTCGACGGCATGCACAAGATCTACCACAAGAACGGGGAAGTAAAGGAATATACGATTTACCGTGACGGGGTAAACCAGGGAGATGGGGATGATGACCATCATACAAGTCACTAGCAGTTAGAGCCTGAAATCGTCTCTATGTATCAACTAAATACCGATTGACAGCTTTTCTGAATTATCCTATTATCCTGTAAGGCAAATATATATATGGAGGGATTATGATGGATAGTTATAGGATAACAGGCACATTAGTTGTACTTTTTGTTACACTTCTGATTTTAGTTTCATTTCCCGCTCCCGGCAGCGCTGACAATATGCCAGTGTGCGGAGAACAAGCAGCTGAACTATTTGATACTTCAGAGTTATCAACCGTTTTAACTGACACACTTGTTTCAGAATTTGATTCGTCTTCCGGAGTGTTGGCACAGGCCAATTGCTCCGACCTTAAACCGGGCGTATGCAACATGGGCGCGTGTAAAGACGGCTGGAAGTGTATCTCAAACGATCTAGCGTGTTTTTGCGTACCGCCGAATTAAGCATCGGGCAGGCCTCATCCAAAATTAAAATTTATAGATAATCCGTAAGGCTTTTAGTAATTCACTCTGTTTTTACTATTGCTCTAAGTCTGTGAAAGTAGTGTTGTTAGTGGCGGAGGGCGAGGGATTCGAACCCCCAAGTCCGTAAGGACGCCGGTTTTCAAGACCGGTGCAATCGCCGTTCTGCCAGCCCTCCGATGTAGTAATTACAGTAGGTTACGTTACTTTTGCGTTATGAGCAATTTCATTGGTAGCGATATTGGTAGTAGTTTCCCCGAATTTAGCCAATGATTCAAGAGCCTCTCTAAGAGATTCTTCAGGGTGAGCATACCTCATAGTCGTCTTAATGTCACTATGGCCCAGTATCTTGCTTATAGCCACTATATTTGCGCCTGTTTCGACCATTCTGGTGGCCGCCGTGTGCCTTAAATCATGAAACCTAAGCTCTTGTAAGCCCGCTCGCTTACATGCAGTCTCATATGCTGAGCGTATTGTTTTAATTGCCGCATCCTCATTGTCAAGAAATACATATTCTGAATTCAGCGACTTAAGCTTTAATTCCAGCAGCATGGTTCTCATAGGTGAGTTAACCGGAACTCTTCTCTCTTTCTTACTCTTCGAGTTAGTCTGGTTAACAGTAATTAGGTTCGTATCTAAATCAACGTCAGACCACTTTAAGCTTAGAATCTCTCCTCTTCTCATACCAGTATTCAGAGCTGTGAATATAACAGGTCCCAGATAGCTTATAGACTCCGTAAGCAACCTATGTTCCTCATCCAGGGTTAGAACCCTTTGAACCTGATTGTGTTCTTCTAACATGCCTACTATTGATACTGGGTTATCGCCATAAAACTTATTCCACCTCTTTGCGAGATTAAAAAGATGTCTTAGCACTGATAGTGAACGGTTGACCGTTGCCGAGCTGACTTCTTTAAGTCTTACCTGCTTGAACTCCTCTAAGTCCTGTATAGTAATCTCAGACAATTTCTTAGGACCAAAGAGCTTACAGAGCGGCCTTAACAGTTCTTCATCCCTCTGCCAGAACCTCTTCTTACTGACATCTCGCTTATAGTTTAAATAATCGTCCTTGAAAACATTCAGTGTCGGTACTTCGACATCACCTCGCTGTCCTCGTTTAATCAACTTCAATTGCTTGGCTTCATCTTCTCGGGCCATAGCCTTTGTAACTAATCCAACCTTACCCACACTCTTCTTTAGTTTTTTGCCCCCAGGTAGAGGTATCTCGTAATACCAGTATTCTGTGACCTTACCTTCCTTGCCTTTAACCTTTCTTTTAAAAACCGCCATATTACTTACCTCCCCTTTTTCCTTTCAGGATTTCTAGGTTCTGTTATCTCGACCCCTTCCATCTTCATCACTTCATGAATCCACCCTCGTACTGTCTCTGACGCCGTTAGCATATTCTTTTCAGCATAGTTAGTCAGAAACTCATACTCTCTGGGATGGAGCCACACTTGAAACAATTTACTTCTGAGTCTATTTTCTTTCACTGTAATGATATTATACTTACGTTTACTGCGAAATCAATACCTTATGTACAAGTAATTAGAATTTGAATTTAGATTGCCATACTAGCTAATACTCTGAACTGTGTGGTGGTAGTTCTTACCGGGTTGATAAATATAGCTTCTATATAATTGAAGACTCTATTGAGCAATTGATGCCCCCTCTTATAACGATGAAGTTGGCGGCTCTATTGAATCTATGAAGAAAGTTCTGAGTTAGAAATAGCTAAGTCCGATAACTAGAAAAACAGCTAAGGGGGTGAGTGGGTCAAGACCTCGTCTTATATAAAATCATCCCTGCATACTACAAAAAAGAGAAACTAACAAATTGAAGGCATTTAAATTATATATATGCCAAACAGCCTTAGCTAGCAAAATCGCTAATACAAAGGAGACAACATTTTTAGAAGCAACTTTTATCCGAAAAGTATGGATTACAAATATTTATAATATTATTGCCTTTGAAAAATGGTGGTGACAGTAACGTCCAGCATCACCATTGAAGCTGAAAATAAGAACTGATTACACAGGACTATGAGTTTTTGTAATCTTCATAATTCTCTTGTCAATCTCCGGATTTCTATTAGCTGTATGAAACCCCGTCAGCCTCTTTTCCTCCTTCTCAGCACCATCACAAGAGGCAAGAGCACAAACGGGGCAAGCAAACCCAACAACTCGGACATCTCCGTATTGTTGATTGATGCAAGAACACATCCGCCGCCTCCAGCATCTCCCCCTACTCTAATGGTGAAGGTATTGGAAGTATTTTCAACAGGTTCGCCTATCTCACCAAGAAACTCAACTATTGCTTGGTTTAATATGTCGCCCTCCATTGCAACGATGCTTATTGCAATATTAAGTTCTACCTCTTGACCAGAGGGAATGCTTCCAACGCTGCACTCCACAGTATTATTTTGACCGAGAGCACATTCAGAAGAGGACATCCCATCCTCGAATATCGCTCCATTTGGCAACTCATCGACAACATTCACACCCGTAGCTGTATTACTACCATTGCTATTCAAAATGATTTGATACGTAATCAAAGTCGGAATACCGGGCTCCACTCTTGTTGTATCGGATGATTTAGTAATATCTACACTTATTGTACCTCCAGTTCCACCAAATATGGAGATGCTGCCATTCGTAAAATCCCCCAAAACATCCATTTCATCTTCATCACCAAAAAAACTATCAGCGTCCCAAGTTAATGGAGTGTTATCGAAACCCAAGCCCGAGTTCAAACCGTTGAAAGGTATAAGCGCTATAGTTCCACTTGGGATAAGTGCATCAGGATCGCCAAGATTTGATACTAAGATATTAATAACTCCCGGTGACGTTTGATTTATTTGTGCATTGAACCCTGTATCATCTAGAGCAGGTCCATTGACATTAATAGACCCCATACCATCTATACTTACATTTGATGAACCGAACATGATTGCTCCATCAATCAGTGTGACTTCTCCGTTATTAATAAACTCTAGCTCTACATCTACTTGCTCTCCAACTTCAACCGATTCCGATGATAATGTTGCAGTAGGTTGTGCGTATGCGCTCCCCATTCCGAACAGCAGAACTATAATTACGACACAAATCCAACCACACCAATCACTTACTACCTTCAGAACTTGTCTCCTTTATTATTCCAAATATTCATCGATATATAGCATTTAATGTTCTAAAACTGAATTGACAAAACAAGTCGCATACAGGCTGTTTACTATTAATTCGTGCTTTTTATTCACATGCTTCAGGCGCGCCAAGGCAAAAGAACCCATCGCCGCTAATGTCGAGACCGTCATCTTCAGTCTCGATTACTTTAATACCGCTATAAACTTGACCGCTACACATCAGAGTCGAGCAATCAATCATTACACATTCCAGATCACAGGGTGGAAATATCAAGTCTCCCGTTACACCTTCCGGCAAGTCAGTTAATGGACAGATAAATTGCCCACAGAAATCTGCGAGTGTCGATGCGGGACACTCGCTTGTTATAAGATCCTCTTCTGTCGTGCATGATGAGTTACTAGAGTTCCCATCATCGCACGATAGCAACATTACCAATGGTATGAGAATTATGAGGATTAAACTTTCAACCTTAAAATTTTTCATCTTTCTAGTCCCTCTAAAATCAACTTTATCCTTAGTTTAAATTGCAGACAAGCTAAACTCCGAGACAAAGAACATATTAAAGAAGAAATGGTGATGCCGGCCCTTCCTGACATCACCATTTCAAGCGGAAAATAAGAACTTCAATATCAAGAACTATTATTTTTTGATAACCTTTTTAATACTCCTTCTACGTCTGGCAAGCGCTACTATCCCAAACACCGCGGCAGGCGCGAACACAATTAACAAGCTTGCTACTGAGCTTGCTAGATTTGCGCGGTGGGCTATTGCACCCCCGCCTCCACCCCCGCCATTTGGAGGGTTTGTCGGAGAATCAGTCGGTGGATCGGTTGGGGGATTTGTGGGAGGATTAGTCGGTGGCATCGTGGGCTGCATTGTCGGCTGCGCCATCTGTATCTCGAAAGCTCCGATATCACAGTTTCTAAGAACTCCGCGCTGGTCTGTTTCCTCACACGCCGGGAAACCGGCACCGGGCATATCAGGGTTACCTACATCAATAGCTGGACTTAAATCGGCCAAAGCCTGAGTGGCGGTATTATTAGGGTTCATTATGGGCGGGTCAGGAGGATTTTCCTGTAAAGGGCCTAAAACCGGATCCATGCCAATAATATTTCCAGTACCAATACCCCCTAGTATACAATCATCAGTAGATTCTATTAAGTTAAATCCTTGTGAGTCTAGTGGTGCCATATTATCTGAAAAACAATCAGGCCCCATATTTATAGCCGAATTGTCCGCAATAATAGTATTGGCAAATGTATATGTGAATCCATCTTGATGCCAAACTCCTCCACCATCATTATCAGCAGAATTATCAGCAATTGTGACATTGTTTACAATCATTTCGGATCCGCCATTTCGGATTCCCCCACCATCATTTACAGCCGAATTTCCACTAATTGTGCTATTGGTAATTTCTATGTCTCCGCCATTATTAGAGATACCGCCAGCATTATTATCAGATTGATTCATGGGTCCTATTGTACTCGTGGATATGGTTGCATCGCCATTGTTATTAATTCCACCACCCATATTACCAGCAGAATTTTCTCTAATAGTAGTATTACTCATTGTAAGAGTACCTTCGTTAAAGATACCCCCGCCATCACTTGATGCAGTATTATCTACTATTGTCGATCCAGTGATATCAAGAGTGAACGAGTTAAAAACTCCTCCACCATCACTATTCTCGGCTTCATTTCCAATAATAGTGCTATCAGAAATGCTCAATATACCGTTTCCAGTATTATTAATTGCCCCTCCAAAGCCTGCTGTAGCGTTGTTATCGGGTCCGAAAATAGAATTACTAATATTAAGAGTAGATGAGTCATTCTCAACAGCACCTCCAGAAGTTCCTTCATTCATCGTTAAAGTACTATTGAGAATGTTCGTAACAGCTCCATTTCGATTGAGTATTGCACCTCCAGGAGACGAAATATTACCACCTTGAAGTGTTACTCCATCCAATGTGAAAGTCATACCACCAACAACTTCGAAGAAGCGTGTTTCCGCACTGACCATAGGATCAATTACCAAAGCAGCAGTTTCTTCCATAGTCGCATTAACAATCTGCAATGTTCTCATGCCTCCAACTGATATAGGGGTTACTACTCCTAATCCGTTAGGAGTCCCATCGTTCGTTATTTCTATTGGAGTCATAAGCAATTCTACAATATCAGTATTTACATCAGCTATACAATCTACTATCTGCTGTTGTGTACTGGCACCGCAGATAGTTTGAGCAAATGATTTGGTGTTGAAAACAAAGACTAAAAGCATAAAGAAAATCATACAAACGCTAATATTTAATACCCTCATTTTTCAATCCTCCTAGAATTTTTTTATTCCCCCTAATGTCTAAGGCACTAAATCAATTAATAATTTGATAAGATCAATTTATGTGCCAAATAAAAGATTTCAGCTTAATCAATGAAATATTGATAAATTAGAACTAGTTATGCGGAAAGTAATTTAGAAGAATATGCCCATTAATTATTCAATAATTGCATATTTTATGGACACTGCATAATATTTTGACATGCTTTTTCAACTCTTAGCCAATAATGAGTTTATTTTTATTTATGAGATTATAGTTGGACTAGCTGTTGCGAAACCATCTCTCATATGTACATACAATTTACCGTCGGTTCCAATAGTAAGATTTAAGATTTGATGTGGTTAGCCCTGTGCTTCGGGGAAGAGATCAATTACTTCACTCTCGGATAATGCTGTCCTTTCGCCTTCTTCACTTTGATAATGCATAACTTTATCGTGCCGTAAAGCTCTGTTACATAGAATAGAGGATCATCTGTTTCATTACCTGGATTTTGTATGAATGTAATATTAACAGATAGTTGAGAACCTGCAGCTACAAACTCAACCCTAAAACCTGATTGTATTACAGTTCAGGGAACTGGATATCCTCTTACAAGACTTGAAAAATCAGGATCAGTTTGTCCGGTATTTGCTAGATAAGTACTTCCATCAACAGAAATCCAATATAATTCTTCTTCACCCGGGGATAATGATACTCTAGGTAGATATATATTTCTCTCTATAATCTCATCATCAATGAACGAAATTACTGATTCTGGAAGTAACAGATCATTTTTGTTATCTCCTGTATTCAATACAATTTTTACAGGCATATGCTCTTCTTTATCTGGCGGATAAATTATGGCAAATGAAATACCATCTAATCCAACAAACTGTAAAATTAACTCATCTAGACTATTAAAAATACTTAAACTTGGAGGATTGTTCGATCCGGGAAGAATTATGTCATTACCTGAAGAATCAATCCAAACCGGAGTAGGATCATTACTACTGCTGCGGTGTCTTGTTCTTAAAATGTATTCTGTATCAAAAAATAGAATCTGCCTTCCATCATGTGAGTTTTGAAAGGTACCATCACCTAAATGAGTATGCACCTTTTCTACCCCTTCAATACAGTTTATTTCCCAAACAACCTCATCCGTCATAACTGTTCTTATCTCCCAATCTGTACATAAATGTGCAAGTTCGGGATCAGTTGATGCAAAATAACTAGTTTCCATATAAACATCTGCAGGATGAACAATTTGTCCATTCTGTTTAGGCTCAGTAATTACAGGTCTATCTACTACTCTTTTATCATTACCAGGATTTAAGTCGCCATTTCCTTTAGTATTGCATCCACCGATTGAAAATATTATTATCACTCCAGATATTAAGAGTGATACAAAATAAATCGAGCACTTAGAATAATTTTCTATTTTTCTGAACATAGCATTTTCTCCTTGGTACGTCTAGATCAGGGAGTCAATTTTAATGCCATAATTCGATAGAGTTGGGTAGGTATATATTTAATATAATTTCAGAAAGCTATACAGCTTATAATCAAGAGAATATATTTTAATTAAAACCAATTAAACATATATATTTTACAGTGCACATAATATAGACAGAAAAGACCCCCCTCCCACTAACTATTTGAAACAGCTAGTGGGAGGGGGGAAGAAAAGATGAAAATTAAAAACCTTTACACATTATCTTTTTGCATTGTATTATCTGATTTTTCTTAATCGATTTACCATGATCATAGATCCAATACCAACCATAAGCATCAAGAAAAACGACATATTCGCTAGCGCGTTATTATTGTTGCTATTGGCAAGGTAACAACCACCGCCGCCGCCATTGTTATTCGTTCCGGGTTCGTCAGGATCAGGGAAATCTGGGTCAGGATCTGGGTCAGGATCTGGATTAGTATTACCAACAGTGACTGAACCGTTG
>Ga0209633_10003792_pt1 | contig 13841 bp, 26 predicted proteins | sample Cruoilmetagenom1_FD_187290 | JGI IMG/M metagenome (GOLD analysis project Ga0209633, IMG submission 187290) | Oil polluted marine microbial communities from Coal Oil Point, Santa Barbara, California, USA - Sample 1 (SPAdes) (version 2) | ecosystem: Environmental > Aquatic > Marine > Oil seeps ... | reverse complement strand
ATCTTTGATTTCCCATTAATAACCTGGGCTAAATATTACTGTGCGTCTCGGTACAAGAAACCTTGTAGCGTAACACGGATAGGCATGTCAGCAGTAATACCTACAGCAGTATCCCAGTTCAATGTCACTTTAAAATTCTGCGTTTGCGGAATAGTAAAGGGAACAATACTGTAAGGCGCACCAGCTACAGAAGCATAGTCAATAACTGCGCTTTCTGCGGCTGTAGTTGTTGCGAGTGCAGCACCACCAGCTATACGATAGCTAGGCGGAAATTTACCTACTGGTGCGTCACGCAGGTAATTTTTAGAGCCGATGTTGAATTCTAAATAACCTGACTTGAATACTTCATAAATATCATTCCAGTTTGAAGCTATTGAAGCAGCAGCGATATTTCTGCCGGGTAGTGCCGCGGGAAACATTTCCACGCAAATACCGGTGCAAAGAAAACTTTGCGGTGAAGGTAACTGTCCGGCAGCTTCCATATTGGTATCTTCAAATGTCTTAGAAGATTGACCGTTAGGAACTTGGAAAAAAGTTAGCTGTGATTGACCAGCAAGTAGGTAGGTTCCAGAGTCATAAAGTGGGTTCCAGATTATTTCCTGTTGTCCGGCTTTATTAACCGAATACTGTTGTCTAGCATTTTGGCTAGGTGGGATTAGACCTTTATTCATAATAATTTACCTCTCGTAAATTTAGCAGGTATTTTTAAAAGCAATCCTTTGCGCTAATTTAGTCCGTTAAATTTGTTTACAGCATACTAGTATCGTAGCCAGATTCACCTTCGTAATAACCCATGTTAGAGGTTGTTTGATCGTCCGGTGTAAATTGGTCTTGAGGTGTCAGCAAATTTGCGTTTGCATCTTCCGTGTAATAACCCATTCCCGGCGTAACATAAGCGGGGCTGTAATAGCCTAGCGGAATTTGTGGCGCCATATTAGAGATAGTTTCTTTCATTGCATCATGTATCGAGACAGTAATAGCACCACGCGCTAGGGTAGTTGCTGTTTTATTGGTCATAAAGTTAGCGGCTACTGCACCCATTCCAATGGCGGCAACTACTTTAGTTGCATGCCCCATCATACCACCTTGTAATTGTGCAGGAACAAAGCGGCCTAAGTAGCCGAATAAAACATCAAGTGCAATAGCACCGGAAGCTTCTGTAGCAGCAGGTATTAACTGTTCGTTAATAACGCGCTTCATTAGACCACGTGATCGCATAACGGGATTACGCTTATAAGTTCTGCGCCGTGTTGGTGTACGACTTGCTGTACGTCTAACAGGGGTTTTTCTGCGTCGTGTTGCTGGCTTACGTGCGCGGCGTTTGTTAGCAGCTACTAGACGTTTTGTAGCGGCAACTTGTGCCGGAGTACGGCGTTTTTTACGCGATGTAGTACGTTTACGGCGCGCGGGATTTACTAGCATTAATTCGGCCATTTTTCTATTCTCCAATTTAAGGTTAAGTGTCGTTTATACCTGAATCTTTGAACAGATAAGAGCCACCTAGTAGCACAATCTGTTGACCGTCATGCGAAACCGTTAAATCTGGTTGACTTGACCGCCTAAATTCGTGAACGTAGTTTTCAGTTTTACCGTCACGAATTGTTTCGTACATTATACCTGTAACCTTTCCAATTTTTAAAACGGTATCAGGTACTTTATAATTTACATTTTCCACATATTCCGCTTCGTGTCCAGTAAATTCGGAATATAAATCAGCAGCTTTATTTATTTTTCTCTGGGAACTATCCTTTATAGGGTTAGCTCCCTTTACACGTTTTTTATTAACGTATCTCGAATATATTTAGCTGTATCTTTTGAATCAAAAACACCAATTAAAGCAACGTTTGAACCTTTAATATTATTAGCGGCTGTTTTAGCATCATTAATAATTTTAAAATTATAAGCTTTACTTTTTAATGTATCTACTTTTTTGCCTGTTGTAAGGTATCCTATTGCACCATCTTTTAATAAAACAGCGACAATAAAATTGATATTTCTATTAGTTGTTATTCTGCGCCTTCCTGTTCTACTTTTACGTCTAGCAGTTTTCTTTTTAACAGTACGCTTTTTAGTTATGCGCCTTTTTGCAGCAGCACGTTTTTTATTAGCGGCTACTAGTTTTTTCGTGGCGCGTATTTGTGCGGGTGTACGTTTCTTTTTAACTACACGTTTTTTTCTGACTACTCTTTTCTTTTTAACAGCCATAATTAATTACCTTTAACAGAATTATAAAAACGCCATGCAAGCCATAAACCGAAAGCAATTGAAATAGGTTTAACTATTTCTTTAGCGGTTTCAAGTGTAGAATTACCGCCAATTTTTTTAACTATTTCTGATGCTTCTTTAATAGGTACACCTTGAGCCACTAATTTTTCCTGTTCCGTTATCTTTCTTTCAAATAGATAAACATCGGTTACAAATTTAGCCATAATTGCAAGCGCACCAGATATAGCAGCTATTGGTAATAAAGGAACTATCCCTAATTGTCTTTTAGGTTCGTTAATATATTCTTTAACTGCTCCTACACCATCAAAACTGAAAAAGTCTGAAAAGAAACCTGTAACATTATCTACGCTTGAAGTTATCCATTCAATTGTATTGTAAATGTTATCACCGCTTGAACGTAAAGAAGTGTATTCTTTTTTCTGTTCTGGTGACAGTTTAGAAGTATCAATATTTCTTAGGCGATTAAACGCTATAGAAAATTCTTGTGCTTTCGCTTTAAATTTTTCTAATAAAGATACGTCTTGTGCTGTTAAATTTTCAGCCATAATTAACGGCGTCTTTTTGGCATGTTGTTATAAATTAACCATCCTAGACCTAAAGCAACTAATCCCATGCGTACTGGACTAGCTGCCATATCACGCATTATTTGTTGCAAACCTTTTCCGGGGTCTGGGCGGTTAGCTAATTTTATTTGTCTGTCAATTGCTGCATTTTGTTCCTGAATTGTTTTAAGTTTCAATTCTAAAGCGCGTTGTTCATCGGCGTTTATTTTGTTAACCGCTTTTGTAGCTACGGCGGTAGAAAATAAATCTTTAACTAAATTGTTCCATGAAGGTGCGTCAACGGTTGTCGGTTCTGCACCTAAAACATTGGAAAATTTAGCGGCATGTTTAGCAGCAATATTTTTATAAGCGGGAGGATTTTTAAGTTTTATAAAATCTAAAACTTCCTGCACATTATCATTACGTTTTTGAATTAAAGATTCTAAGTTAGGTTGTAGTCTCATAATATCAGGCTCCAAGTATGGCGGCGGTAGCTATTGCGGCAATTAATGGTACAGGGTTAGTTTTATTTACTGGTGATTCATTAGCAACCGCTTTCACATTAGATTGTAAATCTTTTATAGCGGTATTGTCCAGCGTTAAAGTAGGTGCTTCTAAAGCTCTATCAAGTGTTTCAGCTTGAACGTTTAAATCGCGTTCTAAATATCTTACTTGATTAAAGCTATTATTTAGTTGCTGTTCTTTTTCAATATTTTGTATCGTAGAACCTTCAATACTTTTAGCAGCTTTAACTTCATTTAAAGCGTTAACAAGTTGAAGCTTTAAATCTTCAATTTCTTGTGCGGTATTTTGTAAGCGTTCAGTTTCCGTTATATACATTGCTTCCCTTTCTTGTTGAATTTTTAATGCTCTGGTTTGTGCTTCCAATTCGGCTTGTTCACGTGTTATTAAATTTTCATTTTCTAAACGTAAAGTTTCTTCTTCAACTTGTTCAGCTAATTGTGCTGCATCTATTTCTTTTCGTAGTGCAACACGTAAAACGTTAATAGTTTGCTTCAATTGTCCGTAAGTTTTTATAGCTTCTGTTAACCGTATCCATGAAGTAGAATCTTTAGTCATTCTTTTAGGTGAAAAATCATCGTCACTTGCATCATAAGCAATGCGTAAAAATCCTACGTTACCTAAACCAGCAACCTTATTTAATAATTGAATTAAATTATGTGGTAGTGGAAAACGTAGCATAATTAATTCACTTTCTAATTTTCTTCCCATATCAATTAAAGATATAGCGTTACCTACAATGGTAGGAAAAAGCTGCATGTAATTAACCTTTACACCGTTAACATATTGTCTTATTAATTCGCGGGTTTTTTTACCTAACGTTGTATTGTTTAAATCGTAATAAGTTAAACCTGAATCCTCTAAAGTTTTTTTCATGTAAACGCTAGGTGAGTTAAGTCCATATTTCTGAGTTCCTAAAACATTAGCGGCATGACCAACCGCAGATTGAAAAGAGCGTGCTTCACTCCCGTCTATAGTACGTGCATTAGTTAACGCACCTAAAGCCTGCAAATTTGTTCCTAATTGATTTACCGCAATTTCGAAAGTGTTTAACGTGTTTAAAGCATTGCGATAAAAACCTACATTAAAATGTTCTTTTACGTCTTGTGCAGTTTGTCCTAATCGCATAATTACTTACCCATAAAAAATAATAAAAAAGGTGTAGCTACAGCAGCAACATTTAATAGTCCGGGTTTCTGTTTTGGTTCTACGTGATCATACTCTCTCTGATCTTCTGCCAGTTTACGCAATTGACCTGCGTACTCTTCTTGCTCTCTTTTAATACGTTCATTTAATGCGGCATTAGCTTCCTTATTGTCGGGGTCTAGTTTTATGTTTTGTTGCTTAAGCTGAAAATCAACACCTTTCTTTATAGTGTCTGTTACATTTTCACTGTTGAAAATATCAGCAGCTTTTTGTAATTTTTCGCTAGGAGGTTCCCCGGTTAATTTTGAATAAATAGCACCAGCACCAGTTACGACACTAGAAACAGTTTGCATTGATTTAAAAGCCCACGAACTAGAAATAGAATTAGAAATAGCGGTAGCTTGTCCAACTGCCGGGGCGGTAGCAACAGCAACACCAGAATAAGCAAATGCAGCGGCACCAGCAGCAACGACAACAACGGCGGCAATAGCCCCTACTTTTCCAACTTTATTTAAGAATGAAACATCGGGCGGATACATTTCGTTATAAGTTATTAAACCGTTTGCGGTCATTGCTTCTAGCTGGTCATTAGTAGCAAAAGTATAGTTTAAATATTGACCGACAAATTGTAATTCTGTCTTGTCAAAAAAACCGCTTAATTGTGAATTTTTTATAATCATCTTTTAAGGTTTAAATGTTGCATCATAGTTTGAGTTATATTTTTTGGAAATTCGCCTAGCCTTAAATCTTCTGTAACTTCTAAAGGTATCCAGCGATTTCCTATTAAGGTTTCAACGTAAACATGTGATAGGCCATTACCATTAAAACCAGCAGCTATAAAACGCGCCGGGTGTCCTATTGACTGTAACATGGTAGCAATTAATACCGCCGAATCGTCACAGTCACCCTGTCCAATTTCTAATGTTTTTTCTGGTGTAGCAATAGTTTCAATTCCGTCTATGTCTCTAACGTATCGAATATTATTTTTTACATACGAAAAAATGGCCTGCACTTCTGCAAGCCAATTTTTAGCGGGTAAATGTTTAACTAATGACAGGGTTAAAGCACGTATTTCATAGTTCTTTTTTCCTTCATTAACTAACTGCGCCATTCTTTTAAGAGTAGCACGTACCCCGGCATTTCCACCGGGGATAGATTCTAGTTTAGTCGGTGTCGAATGAGAGCGAACCTTTATCAGCATCTTTTGTTGAATCCCTTGTTTCTAGCCCTTCACCGTCATTTATAGGCGAATCATCATCATTTGTCAAGGGAGGCAATGTAGTATCGTCACCGGGTTCCGGGGTAAGTGCTTCTCTAACGGTATCACAGAAGATACAAAACCAGTCATAATAATTTGATACTTCTGGTTCTATATTTCTTAAATTAGAAATTGCCTCATCATTTTTCTCACCTATTAGCACCATAATTTGAGGGTAAAATTGTTCCGGTATTTGGTCAAGTGCTAAATCAGCATAGGTTATAGCGTTTCTATTGTTTGCAGCTTGCTGACATAAATACTGTAACTGTTTTCTAACTTGTGCTTTTACTATCGGGTTCATAGTTTCACCGTCTGTTATTTGTGCGGGTTGTTGTGCAGTATTTTGTGCTGATTGTTGTGCAGGTTTTTGTGGGGGTTGTTGAACCGGGTTTCCTTGTCCTGATTTAACTAAATCCACTAGCGAATCTAACCCGTGTGTTAATGCGCCGAAACCGCTTGTGTCTTTGTCGGGCGATACAAAGTCTTTTATGTCACCTGTAACCGCTAATAATTCTTTTATTTCTTCCATAGGTGATTTTTTATTTTTACCGCCTTGTAATTCATTAAAAAGTTGTAACATTTCAAGCATCGAAGGTTGTTCTAACTTATTGTTTCCTTTTTCTATGACCATTTTAAGCATTAAATTTTCCTGAGTTAATGCCTGTTCTTTCATAAAGTTCAACATCATTTCATTTTGCGATTGCATCATAGTAGAAAACATATCCATTAGTTCACTAGAATTTTCTTTAGTTGTTTCTTGTTCAATTGGTACTAAAGATTCGGCTATAGAAATATGGACATTTTTTCTTAAAGATTTAGAACCATCTTTATTAGGCGCATATACTTGAATAATAAAATCGCCATGTCCGTATGTTTTTTGTAAACGTGGTTCAAGCGGTAACGCTTCCGGTGTGGTATCAAAACAATATTGCTTTTTATTGGTAGCTGAATCTGTTTTATAAACCTTTAATAAAATATCTACACCACTATCGCCACCTAGTCGGGCAATTACATCGTTTAAGGTGTTAGATACTTCTTCATCAGCTTCTTGTATTTCATCAGATTCAAGTACTTCTATTTCTGGCGAATCATCCAGTATTACGGTTGTATCATCGTTTTCAGTTGGCATTTGTTAGCCCTCTTTTAGTAGTTAATCAGCAGGAATTCAGCTCAATATAGCACTATCATAGTAAAATGTCAGTATTACCGCAGTTCTTTCCACACGGTATCAGGTTCTATTTCTAATATTTTTACACGTAAAGCGTTATATTTTGCTTTATATATTAGTGTGGACTCTGGTAGCTTTTTTGTTGTTTGCGCTTCTAAAAGATTTTCTGTAAAACTTTGATGATATTTTTTGTATAAATAATTCATACGAATATATGCAAAAAATAAATATATTTCATGGCGCAATAAAAAAATAAGAACCAGAATTATTAACGGTAACACCTTTAAATAAAAAGTATTTAAGTCCATAATTAAGAATCCTGTTTTGGTTTAAATTCGCCGCAAAAACTAGCATCAGACATAATAGGAAAGATAGAATTTATAGCAATACCCATTTGACCATTTTCACTAGGTGCAGGTAAAGCTAAAGGGTGAGGAGGAAAACGCATACAATTTAAAGGCATTTTTTCCCGCACATCAGCGACTAAGCCTATCGGGCGTTCTTGTCTACGTGAATACCAGCAACTTGCACAATTAATATCTTTATTCATTTTAATTACTCCAAAAGTTAAATAAAAACGGGGTATAAAATACCCCGCTTTTAAGTTTAAAATTACTTACTTTCTAAACGTCTAGCCTGCACACGTTCTGCTAGTGCATCTAGCGCATTATTAGCAGCTAACGGAATGAGACTAACCATAGTCCATTGGTACTTTGTAGGAGTATCAGCAGGTTCTACACCAATTTCTACAGCCATTTCAATTGATACCCCTTTAGCTTCTTCACCAGCGTCTTGAATTGCTTTATCAAACTGGTTAGCCAGAACATCATCTAAAGGCTTTTGTAACATGCAAGCCGGGGCGCGAAAAACAGCACCGTCAGAAATACGTGTAGCTACAAAGTCACCTTTAAATTTAATCCATGAACCATATTCACCGTCACCAGTATCATAACTTTTTATGACACCTAAAACGGTATATAAAGGTTGCGCTTTATCGATAGGAATATCTACACCCGTCATTACCGTTTTACCTGTAATTTTACGGATTAGTTGCGGTTCAATTGCTACAGCTTTTGTTTCTTCTTTTGCTTTACCCATTATTATAACCTCTAACTTAATAGTTAAATCACATTAAATAGGGAGTGATTTTAGCCCTTTTGTTATCTCAATTTAAATTCTATCATAGATGCTAATTTAAATACAAGATTATATTTCCTATTTTTATAGGGAATATTTTTACAAGAATTTTTTCTGATTACCTTAATACAGTAATCATGACAAATTAAGTGAAATTTTTTTCTTATACTGTGCATTTAATATTCCTGTCAACAAAACGCGCACCATATCTGAGAGAAAATGAAGGTGCAGAATTTTGCCAATTTGTACCCGTTATATTTTCATCAAAATATTCAAGCCCTAATTTTTGTCTGTTTTCAACTTCTGAAACTATTTGATTATGTGTAAGGCGCGAACCTTTACTAGCAGTTTTCCATCCATTTTCATTAGTTAAAGACTTTCCTTTTATATGCGCGGCATATAACTTTTTTCCACCAACATATATTTTATTTAAAATCGCTTCTTGTTCCCATTGCCCTAACTTGTCACCAATTGAACCGTAAAAATGCTTACACATAATAGAATCTGTATCACAATAAATAGGCATGTCACTTTCGCAGATTGCTTTCCACAACATTGCGCGTACATATCCGGTAATACTGGCGGCGGTTGCTACATTATAAAAACGGTCACTAGGTTCGTCACGTTCCCATATTGTTAAACCGCAAGGCAAATCAGAACTAACTACCCACGTTAAAACCATATTAGCTTTATTCTGCGCTTCCTTGTCTCTTAATTCATCATCCATAATAATAGCTTCATGTAACGATTTTATATTATCAACTTTATACTTTATATAGTATTCAACTAATTCAGTTGGCAAACAACCAACGGGAACAATTTGATATGTTTTAAATAAGCGACTATTGGTTGCAAACTTTCCGTAACAGGAATTTAAAATTAATTTTGCAAAGGTTTCTGAATCCTTATCGCCGTTAGCTTTTGATGTTGATTTTAATTCGTAAAATTTATCCACAAATTCCTTGAAATTTTTATGCTGTTCATGTTGAACAATATAATCATAAGAAATAATTTCTAAAGTTCCTGTTTCTAAACCTGCTTCTATTTCCCATGACGTAACAGAATATTGTCTAGGTATATCATCATTAGGAAAATACAAACCTTTATTTTTTACAGCTTTTGTATTGTCTAAATTACCGACCTTTAATAGCTCTATACTAGCTTCTAAAACTTCAACACCAGTTAACTCCCCAGTATCTCTATAAGGTAATGCACCTTTAGATATAGCGGTAATATCTGCAAAATACATACCCTTTTCTGGAGGTTTATCTAGCTCTATATATTTATTACCGTAGGGATGAAAATCCATCATAGCAAAGGGATAAGCACTATTAATATCTACATATTCACAATCTTCTAAGGTAATACCGGGTTTAAACGCTTCCGTTCTACCACCATAATAAAATTCTCTAAAATGATCATCATAATCTAAGTAAGTATGTTGCGGTTCATAACCTGTTAGTTTTAACTGATTAAAAGATGCAGCGGGAAGGGTTAAATAATATCCATATAAATCAATAAATTTTGTAATCCATTCATATAAATATATACAATCTGTTTTTAAATACTCTTCTATTAATATTTTATTTTTTGGTTTATTGCGTTGTTTACGTTCAAAAATTTTATAGTCTATTTCATCTTTTTTATATGCCGATAATGGTCTAGGTAACATTAAAAGGGAATCACGAAACTCTAAACCTTTAATAGAAACTTTTGCAAGTCTACCATTCAACACCATTATATTTTCGTCTAACCATTCAATTAAATAGTGAAAGTCAAACTTGCCACCGTTATGTGCGTAAATTACAATTTCTTCAACATCTAATGTAGAGCAAAATTCTATAAAACTTTTAATACATTCACGCGCATTTTCTTCGCGTGTTAATGTAATATCATCAAACCAGTTAGAATAATATTCTGTTCCATCATAATAACCCCACACGAATGGGAGAGGCTCCCGCCCATGTAAAAAGGGGTCTGTTTCTAAGTCAAAAACTGCGGGGCGTTTAGACATTTAAAACCTGCTATACTTTTTTGCTTTTTCTGAACTCATCATTCCATGATCATATAAATGTATACATATTTGTGAAGATATATGGGACGGAATACGATTAGATTCATTTAAAGTCAAATATAGCTGAGCTAGTTCCTGTTCTGATTCTATAATAATAGTTACAGGTTTAAATTTATTATCTTGAGATATTTTCATAATTAAGATTCCTTATTTAAATAATCACATAAATTACTTAACATTTTAATGTTAATAGGTGCGCCATGTTTTACAAGCCTTTCAATATCTTCTTTTTCATCTTCACCTTTTACAACATTAATATAAGCTTTTTTAACTCCTGTTACTTCATCTATACCGGCAACAATACCCGTCGTGCAAGAATAAGAATGAAACCATATTGTTTTTTCTACTTTCATAATATTACCTATTAGTTCTACACTTTCTTATCAAAATAAGTAAGCGGTTTAAATTATCATAATCCTGTATACATAATTTACCTATTTGAGGCATAACATCATCAATAAAGATAGCGGCTCTATTTATACATTCCCGTTTATCTTCAATAACATTTTGAATTGAAACATCATCAGAATGACAAATATGGCAGTTACAATTTTCCGAATGTGTATATGACATTATTAAATTACCTTTACACAAAAAGCACGTATATTTTCATCATACCTTACTTTATTTAAAGAAAGATCATTCACTATTTGTTGCTTTGCTTCATGGCAATCTTCTATTGTTGAAAAACCCGGTATTTTAGTAGAACTAGAACCGTAACTATATGCACTAAACATAATAACTAAAATGATTTTCATAATAAGCCCCTTGTAAATTAATAAAAATTAAAATCTGAAACGTACACCCATATTATAGTTACGAATAACAGATTTTGCCTGTACAGCACTGACACCAATATAGAAATATTTACGCTTCTTTTCATCTAGCGCAAACTCTCCAATTAGATTAGTTAAAATAATTGCACTTAAAAAGTATGTGTTAACTTCTCCGCGTGAAGGATTACGGCCTAGTATCTTATTTTTTTCTTCAAAGTCTGGTGACTCTACTATATGTAATGTCTGCGACCAGTCAGCAGCTAGTAAAACGTTTGCTGATAGTTGATATAAATCTATGTCCGCTTTTGCATCTTTAAGCGTACACATAGACATAGTTAAAAGGAATAATAAAAATAAGCCTGCAATGTAAGAATAATGTTTCATTTTTTATCCCTATTAATATCAATTAAATTTCCTAACTCTTTATTAGATATTTGAATAGTTCCTTTAACCATTGTTCGTAAACCTTCTAAAGTAGTATCAGGCGTCCACAAAATTGTATAATCCCTAGCAGGCCAATTAATTTCTATTCCGTATTCTTTAACAGTTAATGTCATTCCTGCAAATTCTTCATCATTTATTAAAGCTTTGATACCTTCCGAAATTAGAGGAAAAAATTTCTCTATATCTTTTGAATTCTTAATCATGCTATTTAACTCCAAATTTTCCATACATTGAACTAAGCGCGATTTTAAAATGTATCTTTCTAAACATTCTTTTATCGCCACGTGTAACAGCTTTAATACCTCTATCTAATCCCCACATAAAACGGTTGTGCTGTTCCGGGTTTTTACTTTCTGTATTTCCTTCCTGAATCAGTAACGGTATTATATGGTCTAAGGAATCTCTTTCCGGTGTTGTAAAAATCATATTGTTTACCTATTCTTTAATGAACTTAATTTTATCATTTATACCCTTAATAAAAGGCCATAATTTTTTAGCTAATTCTTTAGTTTCCTCTGTAGTAGAATCATAAAAAGCTTCAACATACAAAGCTTTATATATTTCCCGTAAGTTCTCATTAATTGATAATTGATTTTCCTTATTAATTTCACACTGATCATTATAATATTTAACAATATAATGTGATTTATCACCCTTCTTAACAAATATCTTTACACCATTAAATTCTGTAACCACCGAAACATTATAATTATAAGCATAATTAATCAAATCTATAGCCGCCTGATTAATATGTGTACAAGGATTAATTTCCACTTTAACTGAAATACTCATATTATTTACCTAATAAAAATTTATTTAATAATGGTTGATTATTCTTAAGTTTTTTTCTACTTCTAGTACGTTCAGATTTAGAACCATAAGGAAATCTTTTTAACGACTCATAACCTAAAATTTGTTTAACCGGATAACCTTCCCTGTAACGTAAAGAAATTGTTCCCCTTTTAATGCCACGCAAACTAGCCCACTGACTATGATTCAATCTGAACCAAATTCCGTTTATTTTATAGCAGATAAATTTTGCACGATAAGTAAAGAACATTATAACTGCCCGTTAAAAACGTCATTCTTACAGTCACTACAAGCGCACCAATATTTATGTCTGTTATTAAAACCTGGATGATTCCAACAACTAGAGAGCTTATAACCCATTGCTTCCATATCAGTTGCTTTACGTTTTAAAGTTACACATAAATATTGTGCAGAATTATCCTTACGTAATTTTTCAGCTTCTTTTTCAGTAATTTCATTTCCTGTAATAGTTGAGAAAGAACTATCCAATAACACCCATTTATTTTTGTCGTTCTTCATTATTATCACCTAAAGAAAATGGTTGATGAACAGTATCCATTAAATCAAAACACATAATTTCTATATAATCGTAAGTTTTATTTTTAGATAACATGTCACGTGCCATAACCCTAGAAGAAGATAAATTACCTGTCCAACCTATAGACTCTATAAGTAAACATTTATCACCTTTAAATGGTATTAATAGATAATTTTTCATTTTTGCTCCTGATTAACAAACGCCAATGCAGCAATTAACACAAAAATACCATCACACAATATTTCAGTATCAGACATAGGCATAAAATTCCATCCAAAATAATCACTATCTTTAACTGACTGCATAAAGTCTGAATATTTCATATTATAAGCCCTTTCTAATATAATTAACTGACTGCCTAAATCAATTATAAATAATAACAACACAATTGCAAGTTTTTTATGTGATTTATCTCACATTTTCTAAGTCATTAATACCAATAGAAATAAACCCCTGAAAATGGATGTTTTATACCCTTTCTATCGTACTCTTCTATAGCATCTTCTATATAGTTCAATCCTGAGATACTAGAACGTGCTACATTTCCTCGCGCAGACATGACTCCAATTGCTACCGAATCAGGGTTATACTTTTTAGACAACATATCTATATAGTCAATTATTATTACGTTAGGAGGGAACGGGAAAAATTGCTCTTTACGTCTAAAAATTACCCGACTTTCATCTTGTACTACATCGCGTATTATCTCTAACCTGAAATCCTTTCCTTTTCCGCGCTTCTTTACTGTTACATCTTTTTCAAATAAATAAACACCCTTATTAGTTTTCTTCATTCTACCTAATAACTTTTTGTGACTAGCATTTTTTATAGGAACGAATTGTGCTTGACCTGTTTCTAATAATTTAACTGAGTTCTTTTGCCCATATGTTTTTTCTGTACCGTCCCATAACCTTGTTATTGCCGCTTTTTGCTGTGGAGAAAATCTTCTGTTTACTGCTAGGTCTCTTGCTTGTTCTTTTATATGTTGTTCTATTTGTTTATTTGTTAATTGCCCTTCTGCGTACAGTCCTTGAATTGATTTTCTTTTTGTTACTTTTTCTATGTCTTTTTCTGTTGGGGTTGCACTAGGCATTCTAAATGAAAATTTATGAACAACATTTAGGCGGCGTTTTATATCCGCGTAATTACGAAATTTATGACTACTCTTTTTCTTAGTAGTTTTTTGAGGCGGCTTTTGCC
>Ga0209633_10003790_pt1 | contig 13846 bp, 13 predicted proteins | sample Cruoilmetagenom1_FD_187290 | JGI IMG/M metagenome (GOLD analysis project Ga0209633, IMG submission 187290) | Oil polluted marine microbial communities from Coal Oil Point, Santa Barbara, California, USA - Sample 1 (SPAdes) (version 2) | ecosystem: Environmental > Aquatic > Marine > Oil seeps ... | reverse complement strand
CATAATCGAGATCAAATCCAGTGTATAAAATCAGCCCGCTATTTTCCCCGGGCATAAAATAATCGTTGATACTAACGTTCGTTTTAATTATAATTTAAGCAAGAGAAGCAGAAGTCTCCCTTGTTAATCAATTTTTATATAGAGGCGGGAAGTTTAAACACTTCCCGCCTTTTTTTATTCCATTTTTTGCCTTTTTCCTTTTTTAGTCTTCTCCCCCCTTTGTGGGGAACTGTTTCGATCAAGCGAGGAACAGGACTATTTTGATCAAAGCCTAATAAGCCTATTAAAATAGGCTTCATAATTACCGAAACCAAAATAATTAAAGGTGGGGGGGTATGTCATCCCGGACTTGATCCGGGATCGCATCTTTTACCTTTCCGCCAGCCCTATACCCTCGCGGTAATGGCGGAGAAGAGTGAGGGTGGAGAGTCATTGAATGTTTTTTAAATATTTTATACACTTGTTGGAATGGACCAATCAGAAAGAAATAATAAGGAATCCAATGAAGATATAGTTCTCCTAACCAGAAGAGACAAATATATAATTGGAATTGCTGTCGTTGTAGTACTAATTGTATTTTTCTTATATTTATACTTTTTCTCAGGAGGGTTTAGCAACAAGCATAATGAGTGGGGATTATTCGGTGATTATTTTGGCGGCACGCTCGGTCCTATATTAAGTTTCATTACCATTCTTATTTTGATTTACACCCTGCGTATTGGATATAAAACCTTAACAATATCAAAACAAGAGCTAAAAAAAGCTACTGATATGCTTAAATTGGCTAAAGAAGAGGTAGAACATGCTAAAGAAGCAACGGAAAAACAAGTGAACCAACTTGAGAAAGATTCTCTGAAGAATGAGATTGCAATGATTTTAAAGGAAATTGATTCTGATATACAACAAATATTTCAAATAAGATTTCGAAGAAATAGTGCTTATAATATAGGACAACTAGTATCGGATGAATCGCCAATTGATGTCTCAACACAAGTAAGTTATGATCAACTAATGGACGAAGATATCTTCTACATAAAAAGACTCTACAATTTATTGTTAGATATGGAGGGATATATCAAAGAGCTTGATATGAAGCTCGGTCGACCACTCTTATCCTATTATTATAAAAAGAAATATGGAAAAGCTGTAAATATACTTGAAGGTTATGTCCCAGTTGGGGATGAATTCGAACCCTTTGTGATTTTAGGTAGGTAAAATATAATTTGAATAAACCTGAGAATTTATATGAATTAACCCCATCCGCCACTTCCACCAACCCTATACCCTTGCGGTAATGGCGGAAGTGAGTGATTTGTCATTCTGGGCCCCGACCCGGAATCTCATTCTTTTTCTTTGTTATCCATGCATTATATAATTTGGTTATAAGAGTTACCGCATCTTCGTACTTCATCGGATTCTTTGGAGGATCGAATTTTTGACTCGGATGCCGTGCCTCGTCTCCGACCGCCTCCCAACGTAGGCAAGTACGTCTGAAAAGTTTAATCTGATTACTTGAAATGTTTACCGTCTTTTTTACTTCTTCAAGTTCAACATTGTCTTTGATAATGTCATATATACCATATAGATCATTCCAACTCAGTTTGGGCTTACCAAATAATATTAAGGCCCTACGCACATTCTCATCAGTTTTTGCTAATATAGATATTAATTTTAACCTATTCGGCATTTTGGACTCTTCAACCGTTCCATCTCCCTGTATTATCGTAGGAGGATATAGTTTTGTTCTGCCATGAATAGAATCTTTAATGTGTATAAACTTATTGAGTTGCCCATTTTCGTCCAACAAAGCAACTCCGTGTAATTCAATTTGCTTATAATCAGGGAACTCCGTTTTGGCTACCCCGTTTATTTCTAATATTAATTCTCTGGCAGCTTTCTCAACATCCTTGCTGTTATTGAGTTCATAAAACCGGGATGACTCCAGATAGTACACATCCTTATCTCCTTCGGCTATCTTAATGATCGACCAGTCTGGGGATTGATGGTTATTGGATAGGTTTTCTAGGTCCCAAGTATCACCCTTAATTTCAATCTGCCACTTTTTCATATTATTTATCATTAATTATAACTACATCCAATGTGTGATACATCCTCAATCTCCCTTTTTCTAAGGGAGAAGTTAAAGGCAAAATCCCCCACTCTGTATATGCTGCTAGGATATTAGAATAATTCTGAAGGGACTCTACTGTAGGCTACTACCCCGCAAAAACATCTTCGATTCTGACCATTAACTATGTAGAATAGTTCTTAATACCTTGCCATGACGGATTCCCCGAGCAGCTAATGGCTATACGCTGACGCCTCTATTCATCTCGGCTATAATATTATTGTAGTTCAAAATAAATCCTTTAGAGGGGGATAAACATGAAAACTATAACAATTTTTATAGCTGCGATTCTTGTTTTCGGCTTTTTGTTTATTGCGCTATCTGAAAAAGCATTTACACAAATAGTTCCATTTGAAGGATGTTGTCAGTTTATTAATTCTTGTGAAAATTTATCCCAAGATGCATGTATAGCCGATAGCACAAGCATAGAATTTCTCATTGATACAGAGTGTAATACAGACACAAATTTATGTCCTGGATTTAGTCTTGGAGATTCTGATGTCCGTAATGTCCCCACCCTCACCGAGTGGGGGCTTATAGCCATGGCTGGATTAATCGGTTTTATAGGGCTATTGGCACTCAAGAGAAGAAAAGCGGCCACTTAACTAAACCATCGCTACCCTCGCCAAACCCTGGGGACGGAGGCGAGCGCTTTACAGCGATGCCGGGGAATTAATTGAAAACTTGCAATGGCGGTAAAGTTTTATTGTTTTCCTTTTTCTAAGGAAGAGGCAAAAAGCCTGAAGGCCATAAAAAAAGGGAGCCGAAGCTCCCTTTTGTAATAACTATATTGCAGTATTTTAATGCTTTAAGCAGCAGCCTTTCTTCTACGGACGGCTAAGAACCCTACTATTCCCAACACTCCCGCCATGGCTATTAAACCCCATTCGGACAGGGTTGGGATAGGTCTCGCTATGCCCCCGACAACGAGAGTCATAGTTTGTGTTAAGGCTGAACAAGTATTTCCATCAATACCGCCCCAGTCACCATCAGCTAATATAGGCCGTATGGTCCAATTACCATCGTCCTCACAATCGCACATGATTTCATTGTTTCCGACGTTTATTTCCAGATTGTTTGTATCTCCCTGGTCCGGGCAGCTCCCTGTGTTCCAGATAAAACCACCGCAACTCACGCTAAGTGTAATTTCACTGGCCGGCAACCCATCAGCACCCGCGCGCATTGCATCAGCTATTTGTTGAGCTATAGCGGGGTTATCACAAGTTCGTCCTTCTGTGTCACGTGAGCCACTCATCGTGATGCTTGCAACGCCGGACGGGGGTAATGATGCCCTAAAACTGGCCCATTCATCGTACTGTGGAGAACCCGGAGGATACACAACATCTTGTTCAAATACATGTGAGTAGATGATTTGAGAATAAGACGTTGTAGATGCAAAAAATGAAGCTGTAAGTACTAAAACAGCTACCAAAAGCGTTTTTCTAAACATACTCACATCTAATTTCATATTTACATCCTCCTTCAAATGATATATCTTTGCTATTATAGTGAAAATATATAAGAATATCAAACTAAAATGTAATATCTGTACTGCACTCCTTTTTTCAAACTCGGTTTAAGTTGGAATTATGAGGATTGTAACGGAACAAAAAAGGGAGCAGAGGCGACCCTTCGAGAGCCTCAGGGACTTATATGCCGAGATAATAATTAGGGAGGATTAGTTGTCTTTATCTTTAAATCCCCCTTAGTCCCCCTTTATGAAAGGGGGAGATGAAAGCTCACTTATCCAGCACTTCGGGCTTTTTGCCTCTAAAGAGTACGAGGAATATAACCCCGATAATGATTCCCGCGCCGCCTATGAGCTTTATCAGTGAGGGTATCTCATCGAAGATGTAATATGAGAATAGAATTACGAATATAGACTCAAGTGGCAGCACCGCTGTGGTGCGCGATACGTCTATCAGCTTAATCGCCTGGAACTGGCACGCCTTTGCGATTAGCGCCCCAGAGGTCCCGCCCAGGACCATGTAAACATATTCAATCGGTCTTGTCGGCATCTCAAATGTGCCAGTGACAAAGAGGTAAAGCAGTAGAAATACAGTCACACCTAAAGCCCTCATATTCGCCACCATCAGCATGTTAAGCCTCTGTCCGACCTTCTTCACGACAAACGATATGAACGAGTAAAAAAACGCGGCTCCGAGCGCTGTGAAAGTTCCAATGAGTAAAGTGATGTCACTCTGATACGCGACGATAATTCCGCCCGTGATTGTGATGACTACCCCTACGGCCTCCCCCTTATTCAGTCTCTCCCCGAGGAATATCATCCCCAGCATCAGGGCAAACAGGGTCTGCGCTTTCATCAGGAACGAAGTAAGAGGTATTCCAATCATCCTAATTGAAATAATCCAGAGTGCGGCCCCAATGGAAGTAAGCACAGAAGTGTATAGAAAAATCTTCCAGTATTTACCTAAATTTTTTACTTCCTCCCTCTGATCGGGCAATAGTCCCACAGTAATAAAAGAGAATATGAGAGCGCCAGCAAACCAGAAAAACATCGTAGACTCAGGGTCAAGGTTCCTGTCCACCGCTCTTCCGAACGCATAGGATATAGCTGTGAATAATGCCGTCCCGATAAGAAATAAATAACCCGCGAGCGGAAATTTCTTTGGATGGTGTTTTGTTTCTTCAGTACTCATTGCTTACTCTCTTCGTCCAAACTTCCCTGTCTCCTCCACCACCAGGCTATCGCGGAGCCGGAAATGTTATGCCAGATGCTGAATATGGCGCCGGGCAGCGCGGCAAGCGCTCCGAAATACGTGTTGGCCAGAGCCACTGCCAGCCCCGAGTTCTGCATGCCGACTTCAATTGATATTGCCCTTGCCCTCACGGTGTCCATACCCGAGAGCCTGGCAGCGCCGTATCCGATCAAAAGCCCGAGTGTGTTATGGATTATAACTATTACTGCAATTATCGCACCGATCTTACTTATGGCCGGGGCGTTTGCGGCAACGATTACGCCGACTATAAATATTATAGCAATCGCCGAGACACTCGGAAGCACCGGCAGGACATATTCAATTCTATCCCTGAGAAGCGCTCTTAAACCAACGCCCAGAGCTACGGGCAGAAGGACTATGAAGACAGTAGCTTTAAAGAGCTTAAACACCGGGACGTCTATCCATTGCCCGGCGTAGAGATACATCAGAAGCGGTATCATTAAAGGCGCGAGAAGGGTCGACACAGATGTTAATGTGACCGATAGAGCAAGGTCGCCCCGGGCTAAATATGTCATTACATTTGAGGCCGTTCCCCCGGGGCATGAGCCCACCAGCACCACACCTGCCGCAAGCAGTGGATCAAGACTGAATACACGTGCAAGCGCGAACCCCAAAAATGGCATTACCAGGTACTGAACGGCGACGCCTACGCCCACGTCCTTTGGCCTTTGGAAAACCCTCTTAAACTCACCCGCTGTGAGCGTGACTCCCATGCCGAACATGATTATTCCGAGCACGGGAATTATGAGATGTGTAAGTTGCGCAAGCGGGGCAGGCTCGAAGAGCGCGAAAACAGAGAAGATAATTATCCAGAAAGTGAAGTAATTCGTAACAAATGCATTTAGGAATTTGAGATATCTCAAGTGAATTTTAGCCGGAAACTATTTAGTGCCAAAAGCTACATAAGATCGTGAAAAGTGTCAATCAAGATAACAGTATAGCGCAGACCTATTCCTCGCTCTCCTCGTCCTTTGGAAACGCGGGAGATGCCTGAACGGCAAAGGCGAGTTTCGAGAGTCCTTCTGATTTTGCGATATCCATAATTTGAACTACTTTTCCGTGCGGAACGTCGTTGTCTGCTCTGATAATTACGAGAGAGTCCTTGTCCTTTACTTCCTTTAATGTCTTGGTCAGCTCTGCTTCATCTATGGTGTTGTCGTTATAAACGATGCTGCCGTCCTTTGTGAGGTTAATCGTGAGCTGCTCTATCTTTACAGGCTCGGCAGAGCTTGCCGAGGGGAGCTTTACGTTTATTCCGCCTGAAGTGGCCGCGAAGTTTAGCGAGAGGGCAAAGAATATGAGGAGGTTAAAAACGACGTCCACAACCGGGGTCAAATCGAGAGCCGATCCTGTGCCTACTCCGTTTTTAGTTTTACGTCTGAACCTCATCCCAGTATGTCCTCTTTATTTTCCGGCTTCCCGTCTTTTGTGGCCATTATGTAGTCAAGAATTTTGCGTCCTTCCTCTTCTAGCAATGAGATATAATCATCGGCCCTGCCGTTTAAGTACTTATAAGCTATGAATGCGGGTATTGCTATCAGGAGCCCGAATGCCGTAGTGTATAGGGCCTCAGAGATTCCCCCCGCAAGCTCTGGCGGGTTGACGATAGGCTTGTCCGCGATGACCCTGAATATCTTGATCATACCGGAAATCGTACCCAATAGGCCCAGCAGGGTGCTGACGTTACTGACGGCCCCGAGTCCTTCGTTATAGCGTACGAGATCGTTCGCCTCTTTTCGTCCCGCTTCCTCTATCTCCTCGCGGAGCTCTTCCTTGGGTCTTTCGGAGTTCTCTAAAGCGGCCACCGCGATCCTTGATACCGCAGAATCGTTAGAGCGGGCATATACCTGGGCATCGCCTGTTTTGCCCTGGACCATGAGACCATAGAAATGGTCGAGGAATTTCTCAGGTATGACTTTCTTAGTTCTGAGAGTCCACATTTTTTGGATGAATATTGCTAGTCCCACGACCGAGCATAGTATGATCGGATAGGCAAATATTCCGGCTTTTCTTATAAGATCAACCACACCTGTATCTAAATCCATCGGTACCTCCGGAAAGTATCAAGTCATGTATTAGATGAGAACCCACGTAGCTGGATTCTATTTGAATTTTGTAATAGGATAACTAGGGCAATGCACAGGTCAACCACTAATTAATATGTAATGATGTTGCAATTATACACAGAATCGGTAATTTATACGCCTACTGTGAGATACTCTCAATATTTTATACCGACACTTAAGGAAGACCCGGCAGACGCTGAAGTCGTAAGCCATAAGCTTATGATCAGAGCGGGAATGATTCGTAAGCTCGCAGCCGGTATCTACAACTACCTGCCGCTCGGGCTTCGCTCAATAGGAAAAGTCGAGAAGATAGTCAGGGAAGAGATGGACAGGGCAGGGGCCATAGAGCTCCTGATGCCAGCAGTGCTGCCCTCAGAGCTTTGGGAAGAGAGCGGGCGCTGGGACTATTACGGAAAAGAGCTTTTGCGCTTTAAAGACAGGGCTGAGAGGGAGTTTTGCATAGGCCCTACGCACGAAGAGATAATAACGGACATAGTGCGCAGAGACATTCGCTCGTACAAGGGGCTTCCGGTGAATCTGTATCAGATCCAGACCAAGTTCAGGGACGAAATACGCCCGCGCTTCGGTGTGATGCGCGCCCGTGAGTTCATAATGAAGGACGCGTACAGCTTCGATGCCGATATTGAGGGGGCGGAGAAGTCCTACTGGGCAATGTATGAGGCATATACTAAGATTTTTGAGCGCTGCGGCCTTGAGTTCAGGGCAGTGCTTGCCGATACGGGTAATATAGGCGGTAATTTCTCACACGAGTTCATGGTGCTAGCCCCGACAGGGGAAGATATAATCATGAGCTGCAGTAAATGTGACTACGCTGCAAATCTGGAGCTTGCCGAGGTAGGTGAAGGAGCCAGGGATGCTCATAAAGGTAGCACGGAAGGGGCTGAAGGGGTAAAAGAGGTCCATACACCGGACCTAAAGACAGTTGATGAAGTAGCTGAAGTATTAGGCGTAACATCCTCTAACTTAATAAAAACTATGATTGTAACGACTGACGGTGAGCCTCTTGCCGCTTTGGTGCGGGGAGATCATGAGCTTAGCCTTACTAAACTCAGAAAATCACTCGGCGCGGAGCTTGTTGAGCTTGCTACACCTGCGGTAATTAATGAAACTACAGGCGGTCCTATGGGATTCAGCGGCCCTGTGGGGCTAAATGCTCGTATAATTGCTGATAAATCGGTTAAAGATATGGGGATTGCCGTAACAGGAGCAAATAAAGCTGACTATCATATAATAAATGTAGTATTGGATAGGGATTATGAGGTAAAAGAGTTCTTTGATATAAGAGTCGCGGAAGACGGGGATAAATGCCCCAATTGTGACGGCGGCAATTTGGTTTCTACCCGCGGTATAGAGGTCGGGCATGTATTTATGCTGGGGACCAAGTATAGCGAGGCTATGAACGCTAAGTTCGTAGATAAAGACGGTAAGGAAAAGCCTTTTATTATGGGGTGTTATGGTATCGGAATAGGGCGCACAGTGGCTGCTGCAATAGAGCAGAACCACGATGAGAACGGTATCAAATTTCCTGAGGCGCTCGCCCCGTTTCAGGTTACAGTTCTTCCCCTCAAGGTAAAGGACGAAGAAGTTATGAAAGCCTCTGAGGAGATTTATAAGGAGCTTATAGAGCTTGGATATGAGGCGATAATAGACGACAGGGACGTAGGCCCAGGGTTTAAGTTCAAGGACGCGGAGCTCATCGGAATCCCCGTGCAGGTAGCGGTCGGGCCGAGGACGATTAAAGAGGGAGAGGCAGAGCTAAAGGTCAGAAAAACAGGCGATTCGAGAAATATTAAACTTAAAGAAGTAGTTCAAGAAGTGCTAGAACTATTATCTGTAATAAACTGATATTGTGGAATATATTAACTTAAAGTAAATTGTGAAGAAATGCTAAGACCTAATCTCACACCAAATGAGCGTATTATACTCGCTCTTGACTTCCCAAGGCGCGAAATTGCAGAGCAATGGGTTCAGAATTTAGCCGGCAAGATCAAGACATTTAAAGTCGGACCCATACTTTTCCTGGATTCAGGACCGGACGGAATTATAAATCTTCAGGATCTGGGTGCTGATATATTCCTGGACATGAAATTCCACGATATCCCCTCGACAGTCGAAAAATCCGCAAGGCAAGCTACCACCTTAGGTGTAAAAATGTTCACAATCCATGCATCCGGCGGAATTCGGATGATGGAGAGCGTTTCTAAGGGCGTAAAAGAGGAATCCGAGGGTTTAGGTATACCCAAACCACAAATCCTGGCCGTAACAGTGTTAACAAGCCATGACAAGGAGAGCCTGGCGGAGATAGGAGTGAATTCCACGACTCAAGACTCTGTACTGAGACTCGCTTCTCTGGCTGAAAAAGCCAATATTGACGGGCTTGTATGCTCGGGATTTGAAGTAGAGATGCTGCGAAGGGAATTTGGCAGCCGTTTTACTCTTGTCGTACCCGGCATCCGCCCCGGAACCGCAGAGCACGATCAAAAACGAGTAGTCACTCCCAAAGAGGCCGTATCGCTCGGAGCGGACTATCTGGTCATAGGCCGAGCCATAACAGAAGCCGATAATCCTGAATCTGTAATTGACGGGATTGTCGAGTCTATTTCTTCTTAATTTCCTCCTTTCCCAAAGGAGAGGCTGTGGTTTTCTGTTATTATGAACCATGTCCCGGACTCTGATTCGAGATCAATTCAGAATCTCATCTGTACTACATTCATAATAATACTATGTTTACTTCTTACATATATATCATGAGTAACACTGGCATAACTACTCTTTATATAAGAGCAGCAAACAACCTTAAAAGAAGAGTCTAAGAACGCAAGCTTGGAGCCGGTAGAGCATTTGTTCCTCTCATATGTCGTAAAATCTGACAAAATAATCAAGATATTGTATAATACCTCATTAGTTTCTTAAGTTAGGTGAAAGCCGAGTTTGCTAAAGAAGGAGGAAAGAGATGAGATTAGCTCAAACAGTGTTAATTCTAACTATATTATGGATGGGAACAACATTCGCGCAGCCCATACCTGGTGACGCCCTTGTTGTAGATACTAGTGGCGGGATAGACGACGTAGGCCAGTTGTTCAGCGTGGATCCGACCACGGGAGACAGGGTTCTTATAAGTGATTTCGGTGACGGTACACAGGGCCCTTTGGGTCTCACACCCACCAGCGTGGCACTTGAGGATCCAAACAACGCCCTGGTTACAGATCTGAATGGAGGGACGGACCTCAGGGGCCAGCTATACAGAGTGAATTTGACTTCCGGAGACAGAACTTCAGTAAGCGACTTCGGTAATGGTACACAGGGCCCTTTAGGTAATAGTCCACGCGGCGTGGTGCTTGAGGACCCGCTCAACGCACTGGTTATGGATCCGGGTTTGGCGCCCAACACGGGCCTGTTATTCAGAGTAAATTTGACTACAGGGTTCCGGACTGTAATAAGCGACTTCGGTAACGGCGCACAGGGCTCCTTGGGTGGATTCCCGTCCGGTATAACATTTGAGGACCCGCTCAACGTACTGGTTGTTGATCCGGGCGCGGGGGGCGACCGGGGTACATTATTCAGAGTAAATTTGACTACAGGGTTCCGGACTGTAATAAGCGACTTCGGTAACGGCGCACAGGGCCCTCTGGGTATAAATCCAAGAAATGTAACGCTTGAGGGTCCAGGAAAAGCCCTTGTTGTCGATGTTAGTAGCGATGATTTATTCAGAGTAGATTTAACTTCTGGAGACAGGACCATAGTAAGCGACTTCAATGACGGTGCACAGGGCCCTTTGGGTAGCTCTCCAGAAGGCGTAACCCTAGACGGTACAGGTGACGCCTTGGTTGCAGATCCGGGTGGAGGGACGGATGGCAGGGGCCAGCTATTTAGTGTGGATTTGACTTCGGGAGACAGGGCTATAGTAAGCAACTTCGGTGACGGTGCGCAGGGACCTTTGGGTGACAATCCAACAGGTGTTACGCTCATACCAATACCAATCTCAATATCCTCCGTTCCGACCCTTTCTCAATGGGGTCTAATATCAATGGCCGGATTATTAGGATTTGTAGGATTTATGGTTATGAGGAGAAGGAAGGTAACTGTTTAAAACTTAACAACAATGAATGAAAAACTAAGGGGAGCTTTGGCTCCCTTTTTTTCTAACGGGGAGAAAAACTACTTAACAGCTTTGCCATAACCGAAGCTGACAACCCTGAATCTGTAATTGACGGGATTGTCGAGTCTATTGGCTGAGGCACAAAGCTTTAGGAATATTTATACAAAGAGTAATTTTAATCCGACTCGCTAAGTCCGTGGTTATAATAAATCCGTAGGCTATACCTTATTCATTCGGTATTCTTTAATACGAAATGAGAAGAAGGATAAAGCCGCTACTGATATCACTCCTATTTTTAATACCCTTGGTTATTTCCCTCAATTCTGCCTCCGCAAAGGATATTAAGAACGAGGTCATGAAACGAACCAGTCTGGACGAGCAAATTGTAGTTTTCTGTCTCAAAAACTGTACAGGGAACGAGCGAAAGGGGTATTTGAAAAGTTTTACAGTAGAGCCAATGAATAACGGGCTTTATCACGTTGTCGGAAAAGCCGCTCTGCAAAACCGTCATGTCGTAAAGAGGCCAATGGAATTTATCGTTTATGACCACACGGTTATCGTAAACACACTTGGGACTCTAAACCCGGATGACTGCAAGCTTCGAATTGATGATGTCTTTGTCGAGAACGATTATCACAATATTTTTACAACCATGCTTCAAAACCACGGAAATGTCGTAGGGAAAGTGGAGAAGATTCCCAATTGCAGGAGTTTTCTTGATTAGCGCTCCAAGCGATTTACGGGATTTCAAATCTGTAAGGCTCCCTCTGGAAGATTTACCTGAAAATTGGTATGATGAAGAACTACTTAAAAGATTAGACCCTGAAACTAGTTCAGGGTGACGGGTAAATATGCCAAACCGCAAGAGCTTAACACGCAGGCAGGTTCTCAAATTAAGCGGTCTGACAATCCTTGCCACAACTTTCGGAGGATGCGCAAAGCAGATACCGAAATACTCGGGCCGATACTCGAGAAGATTTAACCCCGTAATTGTATCCGAGCAGAGGGTTGTAAGAGAGGTCGCGGGACTAAGGCCTTACCGACCGCGGGGGTTTGTGGTTCGTCGTGATAGGCTAGGCGGTAAGGACATAGTTCATAATTACGGTCATGGAGGGGGCGGTATCTCGCTATGCTGGGGCACGTCCCACATGGCGATGGAGAAAGCGGTGGGCCTCGGTCACAGGCAATGTGCAGTCCTTGGATGCGGGATAGTCGGACTGACAGCAGCGACCTTAATGCAGCGCCGAGGTTTTAAAGTAACTATCTACGCAAAAGACCTCCCGCCGGCTACTACTTCTAACGTTGCGGCGGGAAAATGGACACCGCTTATAGCTTTTAGTAAAGGTGATATAACCCCAGGTTTTTATCGGCAGTTCCTGAAAGCGACACGAATCTCTTACAATTACTATAAGGACCTTGTCGGCAAAGGTTACGGAGTCAACTGGACTCAAAATTATATTTTCGGCGACCGTCCGGTTGCCTTCTCAGACTCATACAACGACCTCCTGGACACTTACCGTGATGTGCGGAATATACCCCGGAGCGAGTATCCGTTCGATAAAGGGTATTGCCTGGCTTATACCGCTTTGAGAGTGGAGACTCCTCTCTTCATGAACGCTCTAATGCAGGACTTTCGTAGAGCAGGCGGGAACATTGTAGTCAGGGAGTTCAGTGATGTATCGCAGTTAAAAGAATTAAACGAGCCTCTGATCATGAACTGCACAGGTCTTGGCTCAAGGGCGCTATTCGGAGACCAGGAGCTTATACCTGTGAAGGGCCAGCTGACGATGCTGATCCCTCAGCCTGAGGTGGATTACTCCACATCACTCCGAGGCGAAGGTCTTTACATGGTGCCCAGGACAGACGGCATTATACTTGGGGGCTCGTGGCAAAAAGATGAATGGAGCCTTGCTCCCGACCCTGCTCAATCGAGAAGGATACTACAGGGGCATGCCGAGTTTTTTGACAGCCGGTATAGACTCGTGGGATGAAATATTGAAGGGATTGTAGAGTCTGTTTCCTAATACTAAGAACTAAGGTAAAAAGTGAGGACGGCTTAAGAACTAAACCGCCCCCAAAAATTCATTTTTATTTGTTAACTCTTCGTCTTGCTCTGAAGAAGACAAAAGCCAGAAGAATAAGCAGCACACTCAAGTTGAGAATCCCGCTTTCATCGAAGTGAGAAGTTTGCGAAATGACGCAACCGCCGCCACCTCCACCGCCTCCTGACCTTACCCTGATAGTCACGGTGTTGGAGTCATTTTCAATGGGATTGCCAACTTCATTTAAGAAATCGACAATTGCCTGATTCAATATATCAACGTCTTCCACTCCGATCATGCTGACGACTATCTCACGCTGTATCGTCTCTCCACGTAGTATCGTCCCCACTTCACACTCTACCGAGTTCGGAGGCCCGACAAGCATTTCGCAACCATCGGATGAAAGGTCTTCCCTGAATGAAGCCTCGCTGGGAAGAGGGTCTGTTATAAACACCTGAGTCGCCTGCGCTCCCGGATCGCCGACTCCCTCAAGAGTAATCGTATATGTGACAAGTACCGGAACGCCGGGGTCTATACGGTTCGTATCGGCAGACTTGTTAATCGTCACGTCGATATTCTGAACCGGTTCATTTACGACAGTCATCGAGCCGTCATTTATGTCTGCAATCGGTGGCAGGATAAACTGGCCGTTTATATCCGTAAGAGAATTGATTGAAATTTCGAGGTCAGTTGACTCTCCAACTATGGCGGATGGGTCAATAACGAAGTTGATTGTCAGGATGTCTCCG
>Ga0209633_10003789_pt1 | contig 13846 bp, 12 predicted proteins | sample Cruoilmetagenom1_FD_187290 | JGI IMG/M metagenome (GOLD analysis project Ga0209633, IMG submission 187290) | Oil polluted marine microbial communities from Coal Oil Point, Santa Barbara, California, USA - Sample 1 (SPAdes) (version 2) | ecosystem: Environmental > Aquatic > Marine > Oil seeps ... | reverse complement strand
ACCGAATTAAAAAACTTATTATAAGCTAAATTTTAATTATACCTAATACTAAGGCAAATATGGAATATGCATTTATCGGTGCAAAAATTATAACTCCTTTTAAAGTTGTAAAGGACGGAGTTATTACGACGAAAAAAAACAGAATATATAAAGTGGGTTCATCTAAAGATGTAAAACTTCCAAAAAATATTAAAAGAATAGATGTAAAAGGGAAGTACATTATGCCTGGCTTTACGGACTTACTTGTTCACGGCGGTGCTGGTGGATATGGATTTTCTGATGGCTCGGATGAAAGCATAAAAAAAATTAGTGAATATTTCTTGAAAAAAGGTTCAACTTCGCTACTTGCTAGTTTACATGCGAAACCAAAAGAAGAATTACTTAATGATTTAAGAAGAGTTGCTAAATTTATTAAAAAGAATCCCAAGTCCAATATTGTTGGTATTCATATGGAAGGACCATATCTTAACTCTAAGTTAAAAGGTGCAATGAATGAAAGCTATCTTTGGAAACCGACCGTAAAATCTTTTCTTGAAATGTGGGAAGCTTCTGACAAACAAATAAAAATGATGACAATCTCACCTGAATTAGACGGAGCACTTGAAGTAATTAGAGAAGCATCATATCATGGTGTTGTTTGTTCAATCGGCCATTCTACAGCCTCATATGAACAAGTTGATTTAGCAATTAATAATGGAACTGCACACATTACACATATGTTTAATGCGATGGAACCTATAAACCAAAGAAAGCCTGGCGTAGCAGTTGCAGCTCTTTTAAGAGATGAACTTAAGGTTGAATTGATTGCAGATACATATCATGTACATCCAGCTGTTATGGAATTTCTAATAAAATCAAAAACTCCTAAGGGAATTGTTTTAATTACAGATTCTATTAGAGTTGGTGGAATGCATGAAGGTGAAGAAACTCATTTCTCTGATCAGAAAGTAACTGTACAAGGAAATAAAGCTGTTATGGATGATGGAACAATTGCCGGGAGCACGCTAACACTTAACAGAGCTATTAAAAATATTTATAATACAACTGGAATTAAATTGAGAGATGCCGTAAGAATGGCAACTGTAAATCCAGCTAAAGTTATAAATAATGGCAAAGGGATTATTGCAAGTGGTAAGGCTGCAGATTTTGTTGTGTTAGATAAAAAATTTAATGTTGAAATGACAATTATGGATGGTGAGATTAGATATCAAAAATAACCCACCGGTTAGGTAAAATGAATGTCAGAGTTTTATAAATTACTTCAAACTTCCTCAAGCCCTTTAATAATGGGTATTGTGAATGCAACTCCAGATTCATTTTCTGATGGAGGAAAATATCTTTCTGTTACATCAGCAGTTGAACATTCTCTAAAGCTAATTAAAGATGGTGCAGACATAATTGATATTGGTGGAGAATCATCAAGACCAGGAGCAAAACCGATTAGTATTGATGAAGAACTTATCCGAGTAATTCCTATCATAATAGAAGTTCTTAAGAAAGCACCAAAGACTCTCATATCAATTGACACTACAAAATCTCAAGTTGCTGAATCTGCATTAAAAGTGGGAGCACAAATTGTAAATGATATTAGTGGGGGAATATTAGACGAGCAAATGTTTAATGTTGTTGCTAAGTATGATGTCCCAATTATTATTATGCACATGAAAGGGATTCCTAAAACTATGCAGGATGCACCAAAATATAAAAATGTTGTCGAAGAAGTTTATGAATATTTTGAAGATAGAATAAGAATTGCAAAAGAACATGGCATTAAAGAAATTATAATTGATCCCGGAATTGGTTTTGGAAAAAGAGTTTTTGAAAACTATGAATTATTGAGAAATATTAATTACTTTAAGAACTTAAATTATCCAATATTAGTAGGGCTTTCAAAAAAATCCTTTTTAGGTAAAGCTTTAAACTTAAATGTTGATGAAAGAGAAAATGCTACAACAATTGGAGAGAGTTTTGCAATTCAGAACGGAGTAAATATTATTAGAACGCATAATGTAAAAAATGTAAACCAAATTAAATCTATAAATTCCTTTTTAAATAATCCTCAACTACTTAAAAATGTTTGAAATATTCAAAATAGGATTTCTTCCATTTACCTTTCTCGACCTTGTTGATATTGCTCTCGTTTCATTTATAATTTATAAACTGTACAACATTATAAAAGGAACAATTGCTGCTCAGATTTTTATTGGGATGTTAGCAATTTTGTTTGTTTCGTTTTTGGCACAAGCTGCTAATCTTAGAGCCTTGGGCTGGATGCTGAATCTTGTAACATCAGTTTGGGTAATTGCATTTATTGTTTTATTTCAACCGGAAATTAGAAGACTTTTGGTTATACTTGGTAACAGTCAACTTTTTAATTTTTTCGTTAAGAGCGATGAAAAATCAGTTGCAGATATAATTGCTGAAGCATCATTTGAGATGGCTCAACATCAGCATGGTGCATTAATGGTTTTATCTAAAATTACTGGACTTAAAGCAGTGGTTGAAAGTGGAGAAGTACTTAATTCAAAATTGAATAAAAATTTATTACGTTCAATATTTTTTCCACGAAGTCCATTACATGATGGTGCTGTTATCATTACCAATGATAGAATTGAAGCTGCAAGATGTACACTTCCATTAACTGAAGCTACAATGATGGATGGACGTGATTTAGGAATGAGACATAGAGCTGGAATTGGTATTACAGAAGATACTGATGTAATTAGTGTAATTGTTTCTGAAGAAACTGGTGGCATTTCAATTGCGGAAAAGGGAAATTTAATTAGTGGACTTTCTAAAGAGAATTTAAGAAAACATTTAGCCAAGAGTTTGGAAGTCTCAGAGGAGAAAGGGGTTAAACATATTATTGAATCATTTAGAAAAAGAAAATAGTGTTTGTGCAATTATTCCTTTCTACAATGAAGAAAAGAATCTTACCAAATTAGTTAATGAAGTTCTTAACTTTGTCGATTTCATAATTGCAGTTGATGACGGTTCAACTGACAATTCTCTCCAGCAAGTTTCAAAAATTAAAAATGTTATAATTGAAAAACATGAAACAAATCTTGGTAAAGGAGCAGCACTAAAAACCGGTTTCATTAAGAGTATTGAATTAAAAACAAATTATACATTAACAATAGATGCAGATTTACAACATGCTCCCGAGTTTATTCCAAAATTTATCGAATCATTAATAGTAAAAGATTGTGCAATAGGAAATAGATTACATAATCAAAAAGATATGCCACTGATTCGTCGAACAAGTAATTTCATTACATCAAAAATGTTAAGTATTAAAACCAGTGAAAGAATACTAGATAGTCAATCTGGCTATAGAGCATTTAAAACAAAAATATTAAAAGACATCTTACCAAACTTTACTGGTTTTGAGGCAGAAAGCGAAATGATAGTTAAACTTGTAAGAAAAAATTATAGCTTGAGCTTCGTAAATATTCCAGCTATCTACACCGAAGATGATGATAGTAAAATGAAAGCCGTTCCAGCAATATTAGGTTTTATAAAAGTGATTTTAACTGTATAAATAATTAATTTCGTTTTATCTGTCATTCCGGTTTCCAGTTCTTTTGGAATACCGGAATCTCTTAGAAAACAAATACCCGTATTGTAAAAAGTACAAACTGATATGACAACAAATGATAAAAATCAATTTACTTGTAATTGACAATTAAATATTCACCTATTTTGACATGGCAATTAATTAAGTTAATTTTACAAACTAAAAATTTGTAATGCTTCAGTCACATTCCATTGTTTGTAATTCTATAGAATAATCATTCATCTCAATACTGATACAGAACATAATAAAATTTAATAGACCGATTATAAAGGATTATCAAACCAATGTCATTTGAAAAAATAAATCTCATAAAACCAATCCAGCTTGCTTTATCAGAAGAAGGATATAAGCAACCAACACCAATTCAAAAAAGAGCAATTCCAATTGTGTTAGAAAAAAAAGATCTACTTGGTTGTGCTCAAACTGGTACCGGTAAAACTGCAGCTTTTGCTCTTCCAATTTTGCAAATGCTCCATAATGAAAAAAGGGGTGGACACAAAAAAAGAATTATTCGTGCTCTTATTGTTACTCCAACAAGAGAGCTTGCAATCCAAATTGGAGATAGCTTTAAAACTTATGGTAAACATACCGGACTTAAAAACGTAGTAATCTTCGGAGGTGTTCGTCAAAAATTACAGACGGATAGATTACGAGCTGGAGTAGATATTTTGATTGCAACTCCTGGCAGACTTTTAGACTTGATTGATCAAAATTATGTTATTCTGAATCACTTAAAAATGTTTGTCCTTGATGAAGCTGATAGAATGTTGGACATGGGTTTTATAAATGATGTAAAAAAAATAATTTCAAAATTACCGGAAAGAAGACAATCATTATTCTTTTCGGCAACTATGGCTGCGGAAATTGTAAAACTTGCTAGAACAATTTTAGTTAAACCCATTAAAATTGAAATTACACCAGAATCAACAACCGTTGAGGCAATCAAGCAAAGTTTATACTACGTCGATAAGCCAGATAAGAAAGCTCTGCTAATTCATTTATTAAAGGATCCGACAATTACATCGGCTCTTGTTTTTACGAGTACCAAACATGGAGCAGATAAGGTTGCAAAATTTCTAAATAGAGTGGATATACTTTCGCAAACAATTCATGGTAATAAATCACAGAATTCACGGCAACGAGCGTTGCATAATTTTAAGACAAAACAAACTAGAGTTTTAGTTGCTACTGATATTGCTGCTCGTGGAATTGATATTGATGAACTTTCACATGTAATAAATTATGAGATCCCAAATGTTCCTGAGACTTATGTTCATAGAATTGGTAGAACCGGACGTGCCGGATTAGGCGGAGTTGCAATTTCACTTTGTGATGTTGAAGAAAAAGCATATATAAAGGACATAATTAAATTGATTGGAATAGAAATTCCAATAGTTGATAACCACCCATTTGTTTCAACTGGAATACCAAGAGAAAAACCTAAACAAGAAGTTAACAAAAATAGTTCAGTAAAAAATAAAAGTAAGAAACATGGCGATTCAACAAAATCTAAACCGCGTAGATGGAATAGAAGAGTGAAAAAATCTTCTTCAAATAAAAAGCGAGGTTAAATTTTGGAAGGAAGAAACCGTAAAAATATTAAGATCGGATTGCACGTTGCTATTGTACTTAAGGAAGATCAAAGAACAAATAAACTGACAGATGGATATGTAAAAGACATTTTAACAAAGTCTCCAAATCATCCACATGGAATTAAAGTTAGGCTTGAAACTGGCGAAGTTGGACGTGTAAAAGAGATTTTAGATTAACTTGCTTTAATATTAATCTAGATTCTGGATCAAGTCCGGAATGACAATTTGAGATTTGTGGTATTGTTGGTTTTATTTTGTGATTGAGAAGTCTTTTGACTTTTAAGATCTCTCCACAATCAACGTGTTCGAGATGAAAATCTTTTAGATATTAAATTATTTATAGTACGAATAAATAACGAATTTGTCATTTCGAAATGAATGTATTTTGTGATTGAGAAATCTTGATAGCTGATAATTAAAATATTTCTCACAAGTTAAGAAGAGTAATGAAAAATAAAAAAATATTTACTATGAAAAACTCTTACTCTAATCCAACGTATCATGCCAATCTCCACATCCTAATTTTTTTTCAAGTATATTTATTAACTAATTAAATTCTGAAATATTAAAGTGATAAAACTTGATTAAAAAATTTGCTGCAAAACTAAAAAACTTTCTTGGGGGAAAATCGAAAACCGTTAAGGCTACGGATGAAACTACCAAGAAGAATAAAATTCCGACACACAAAAGCAAAGTACATTCTAATGAAAAGCCTAATGATACCAGTGTAAAGAGAAAGCCGCGTAGAAAAGAAACTCCAGAAGAATATAGATTAAGACATGAAAAAAGAGCATTAAAAGATAAGAGTAATGTTCAACCCAAACTTAAAATTATTATTGATGATTGGGACTCTTCAGTTTACAAAGTTCCTGAAGTTGAAGGAAAAACAAGATTCCACGATTTAGGGATTTCAAAAGAAATTCTTCATGCAGTTTATGATTTAGAATTCCAATATTGCACTCAAGTTCAAGCTGAGGTTCTTCCAAAATCAATGAGTGGTGATGATATTGTTGTGCAAGCACAAACCGGAACCGGAAAAACTGCCGCATTTCTTTTTACACTCTTTAATCATATTCTAAATACTCCTCTTGATGCAAAACAGAAACACGGAACGCCTCGTGCACTTATACTTGCTCCAACACGTGAACTTGTTCTGCAAATTGAAAAAGATGCAAGAAGTCTTGGCAAGTATCTCAATCTATCTATCCTCGCAATCTTGGGCGGTGTAAATTATAAAAAACAACAGGACGCATTAAAGTATAAAACATGTGATATTCTGATTTGTACTCCGGGCAGACTAATTGATTTTATGCAAAAGAGAATTGTCAATTTAAGAAAGGTTGAAATTCTTGTAATTGATGAAGCTGATAGAATGCTTGATATGGGTTTCATACCTGACGTTAGAAGAATTGTTTTAAGTACACCGGAAAAAACTAAACGTCAAACAATGTTTTTTAGTGCAACTCTTACCGAAGATGTAAAGCGGTTGGCAGAATCGTGGACAAGGCACGCGAGTGAAATTATTATTAAGCCTGAAAATATAACTGTACAATCAATTGAAGAAATAAATTACATAACTACAATTGAAGAAAAACAGACTCTTCTCTATAACTTAATAATGCAGAAAAAGTTGGAACGAGTTTTAGTTTTTACTAATAGAAAAGATGATGCAAAAAGGCTTAAAGAAAAGTTTGAAGCATACGGAATTAGCAGCACGGTGCTCTCCGGAGATATTGAACAAAACCAGAGAATTAAAAGATTAGAAAGATTTAGGGAAGGGAAAGTACGAGTGCTTGTGGCTACTAACGTTGCTTCTCGCGGGATTCATATTGATGGAATTTCTCATGTTATAAATTATAATATGCCAGAAGATGTTGAAGAATATGTACATCGTATTGGTAGAACTGGCAGAGCAGGAGCTTCTGGAACTTCAATTAGTTTTGCAGATGAAGATGATTCGCATGAGATTAATAAGTTAGAAGAATATCTTGATAAAAAAATAAAATTTGTTTTCCCAGAGGATGAGCTTCTTGTGCCTATACCAGAAAAGCATAAAAATGTTCAACCAAATAAACCTGAGAAAAAAAAGAATTATAAAAAAAATTATAAGAAGACTAATAGAAGAAAGTAAAAGTGATTCTTGATTTCAATAATCTTAAATAACTAAATATCTCATCTTGTTTAATAATCACTCCTCAACAATAAAATCGACTTATTCCCAGAATAATTAATTGAGAAAAAAAGAATTGTTTTTTCTGATTTCTTGACGTATCATTCTGAACTTGTTTCAGAATCTCTTACCCTTAGAATTAGTGCAAATTAGATGTTCAAATAAATTCAGCTTGATTGGAAACTCCAGTAAAATATTTCTAGATTCCGGATCAAGTCCGGAATGACACTTCTTCTTGTTTGTTATTTCGAAAATGAGCGTTCTTTGCGATTAGCTTGCTCGCCTTTGGATGGAGAAATCACCATACCATTTGAGTTACAAGATCTCTCACGAAAAGAATGTTCGAGATGACAAAATTTAGCATAGTTTTCTAATAAAAAACTCCCTGCACTAAATCAGACAAAAGTACGGGGAGTTGGTTATGAGGATTACTCAAAATCATTTTCAATTTTAATTATTAAAAAACCCGAACAGCACGTATACGGTGAGGTCCACCCTTATTTACATGCCCCTGAGCACCAGTAGTAAACACTTGGTACCACCCATCAGCACTATCGTACTCCGTTGAACACCAATAGTCAGAGTAGGAGCTACTAAAACCACCAATACTTGCTTGAAGATTATATATAAGATTAAATTCCCTTTTTGTTGGCAAACGCCAATCTTTAAAGTTTTTACCGCTTACTTCGTGGTAAGCTTCATCGCTTAAAACATCATTTGCTGCATACCAAGAAACACTACCTTGGTTTTGTAAAGTAGCAACTATACCATGTTTCCCATCTGGAGTAACTTCAATAACATATCCTCCTTGTGTAAGATCTCCAACAGCATAAGTTGTTGTACCTCCACCTAAAGAAGTAGTCCCAAATTTTAATGTTCCGTTATCATTATATAGTTTATCCGTTGTTGTAGAAGGAACTCCTGGATTAATTTCAATAGCTCCAAATGTACCTTCATCGGTTATTCTAATTAGTGTGTGTGTTCCGTCAGTTATTTTAACATCACCTTGTTCTGCTTGCGGTGAGTTTGGTAAATTAGAATTTGTAGTTTGTGTTGTATCAGTTTTAGTAACTTTGTTCTCTTGAGCGAGAGAAGCAGCAAAAGTGAAAAGGCAAAAAGTAAAAAGAGAAACGTAGAAATAGCTTGCCCGCCTTTGGCGTTGTAAATACGTTGAAATGTAGAAAAGAGTTTTTGATTTATGCATAATAAGTTTCCTTGTCTGATTTATAAATTTTGATGTGTAAGATACAACAGAATTTACGTGATGTCTACTACCTATATCGGTAGTTTTTTAAGAAGTAGATTTGAGATGTCCGGCTTCGTAAAAACAACTTCGCCGAGATAAAAAAAAAGGAATCCGGAGACTGGAAAACTGGAAGAATAAATGATAAAAATTGTTTTCTTAAAATAACAGATTCAACTAATTTGTCATGCTGAATTCATTTCAGCATCTTTTTTATTTGCTGATTTCTTTGATTTAGATTCTGAAACAAGTTCAGAATGACCTTTTTGAGACAGTTCCTATTGGAGTCGAGGACTACTCCTCGACTATAAAACTAAATTTGTCTATCCTAGATTTTGGGAATAGATTTTAATTCAATATTTTGAACGTACGATGAAAAAAATAATTTTAGCAACAGTTAATGCAAGATATATACATACCTCAATAGGTCTGCGTTATTTATATGCAAATCTTTCTGAACTAAAAGAACAATCTGCAATTCTTGAGTTTATTAAATCCGATAAAATTGAAGACATGGCTGAAGCCATTCTTAAAGAAAATCCTAAAATAATTGGATTAAGTGTTTATATATGGAATGCTGTTGAAATTGAAAGACTTGTACAATTATTAAAAAAAGTAGCTTCGGATAAAACAATAATTCTTGGTGGACCGGAAGTAAGTTATTTCCCATTCAGATTAAATTTTGATTCAGCTGATTATATAATTCAAGGAGAAGGAGATATATTCTTTTACCAATTATGCAAAGAATTATTAGAAGGAAATGCACCATCACAAAAAGTTCTTAAAGCAGAAGCTGTTGAGTTAAAAAATATAGAACTCCCTTATGACTATTACACAGAAGACGATATAAAAAATCGAGTTATATATTTTGAAGTCTCGCGAGGATGTCCTTTTTCATGCGAGTTTTGTTTGTCCTCAATTGATAAATTAGTTAGATATTTTGATGTAGAAATTATTCTGAACCATCTAGAAAAGTTTTGGCAGCGTGGTGTACGAAAAATTAAATTTATTGATAGAACTTTTAATCTCAACTTTGAAGTTGTAAGTCAAATTCTTGATTTTTTCCTAAGCAAAAATCCGCCGTATCTTATTCACTTTGAGGTTATACCTGAACATTTTCCAAAATCAGTCATGGAAAAATTGAAATTATTTCCTCCAGCATCTTTACAATTGGAAGTTGGAATACAAACCCTAAAACCTGAAATTGCAAATAATATTAGTAGAAGAATTAATGTAGAAAAAATATTCAAAAATATTTCTTTTCTTGAAAATGAAACAAACACTCATATACATTTTGATTTAATAATTGGATTGCCAGGAGAAAGCTTAAAAAGTTTTGGAGAAAACCTAGATACGTTAATGAAGTTAACAGATGCTGAAATACAAATTGGCATTCTAAAAAAACTATCTGGAACTGATCTATACCGACATGATGAAAAATACGGAATGGTTTATTCTGATTCGCCACCGTATGAAATATTGAGAAATAATCTTATCTCTTTTTCTGAAATGCAAAAAATGAAAAGGCTAGCTCGTTTTTGGGATTTATATTACAACAGTGGAAATTTTAGGAAGAGTGTTAAATTGATCTGGGATGACACGGATGTCTATTTAGGATTTTATGAATTTTCTGAATGGGTTTATGAAAACACTTCATCAACTTGGCAAATTTCACTTAATCGACTTGCAGAATCGTTGTTCAATTATCTTACAGAAGTGAAAAATTATGATAAGCAAAAAATTGCAGATTTATTAGTCCAAGATATTTTAGTTTTTGCCGGAAGAAGACTTCCATCATTTTTAAGAGATATTTCTTCGGAAATTCCAGTAATAGAGAAAAGAATTATTTCTCGTAAAAATAAAAGACAGATAAAACATAAATGATAATTTTGAATGTACAAGGAAAAGGTTAGAACTTTAACTATTGGATAAATTCGTGAAATCTAAATTGTCATTTCGAAATGAGCGTATTTTGCGATTGAGAAATCTTTAAAATCTAAATATCTCACAGTAGAATATGCACACTTCTTGACTATAGACAACATTGCAAAATTATTTCCAACAGGGTATATAAAATAAAAAGATTTCTCAATCGCTAAAAACAAGCTCATTTCGAAATGACACATATTTGATATATTACTTCATTGAAATGTTATCGAAGAAAATACTTCGGCTATGAACAACCTTACAAATTTATTGCCATCTCGTGGTAAACTTCCATGTGAATCTTTTTTATTCCTTCATCATTTAAATATTCATCAAAAGTCATTTTTTTATCAATAGTTCTGGAAGGTGTAATCTCAATTATTCTATTTGCAATTGTATGAATAAACTGATGATCATGAGAGCTAAAAAGTATTGTCCCAGGGAAATCAATTAGTCCATTATTCAATGCAGATATTGCTTCCATATCCAAATGATTTGTTGGTCCATCAAGTATTAGAACATTTGCACCACTTAACATCATCTTTGCCAGCATACAACGTACACGTTCACCACCGGAAAGTACATTAACTTTTTTTAATGCTTCTTCGCCACTAAAAAGCATTCTACCTAAAAATCCTCTTATGAATTTTTCATCTTTTTCTTTAGAATACTGACGAAGCCAATCAATAAGTGTTAAATCACCATCAAAATATTTAGAACTGTCTTTTGGAAAATATGCAACAGTTGTCGTTGCTCCCCAAGTATAAGTGCCTTTTTCAGCTTTATCTTCTCCGGCTAAAATGTTAAATAATGTAGATTTTACTAAATCATTTGGTCCCACAAAAGCAACTTTGTCACCTTTCTCAACTTTAAATGTTAACTCATTCAGTAGAGTTTCTTCAGTTGAGTTTTTTGTCAATTCATTTATCTCAAGCAAATTGTCACCAGCTTCACGATCCGACTTGAAATTAATATATGGCATTTTTCTAGAGGAAGGTTTTATGTCTTCCAGTGTTAAATTTTCTAGTTGTTTTTTTCTTGATGTTGCTTGTTTGGATTTTGAAGCATTAGCACTAAACCTAGCGATAAATTCTTGAAGCTCTGCTCTTTTAGACTCAATTTTTTTATTAGAATCCTTAGATTGCTGCGCTGCCAATTGACTACTCTGCAACCAAAAATCATAATTGCCAGTGTACATTTCAATTTTACCATAATCAATATCTGCAATGTGAGTACACACTTTGTTAATAAAATGTCTATCATGAGAAATAACAATTACAGTATTCTTAAACTTTTCTAAAAAATCTTCCAACCATCCAATTGAAATTATATCAAGATGGTTTGTTGGTTCATCCAACAATAATACATCTGGGTTACCGAATAAAGCTTGTGCCAAAAGGACTTTCACTTTTTCATTTCCGGGCAAATCCTTCATCAACTTTGTTTGGTCTTCAGCACTTATTCCTAATCCACTAAGTAATTCTGCAGCTTCCGATTCGGCTTCGTAACCAAACATTTCAGCAAATTCACCTTCAAGTTCTGCTGCTCTAATTCCATCTTCATCGTTAAAATCTGGTTTTGAATATAGTGCATCTCTTTCTTGCATAACTTCAAAAAGTTCTTTGTGTCCCATCATAACTGTTTGTAAAGCTTGTGATTCATCATACTCAAATTGATCTTGTTTTAGTGTTGCAAGTCTGTTCCCAGGTGTAACAGCAATATGTCCCGAACTTTGTTCAATCTCGCCAGAGAGAATTTTTATAAATGTAGATTTCCCAGCTCCGTTTGCCCCAATAATTCCGTAACAATTTCCGGGTGTAAATTTCAGATTTACTTCTTCGAACAATATGCGTTTACCATATCTTAATGATATATTATTTGTACTTAGCATTTAATCCAATAAAATTATTTGTTGAAAAATATGTTTTAAGATAAACCATACCACTAGAATTTCTGCTCATGAATTTTATTTGCAGAAAGAAAAATAATATGATTGAACCATGTAAAATTTTGAAAAATGAAGAGGGAAGTACAAGATTTTTTGCTTAAGTGTGTTCCAATTCAAAACTCCGGTGCAAACATACTAATTTAATTGATTGCTCACAAATAACCATTAAAAATTTACGTTGATCCTTAATGATATAAAGATTGAATTCATTTTTTCTTTCTAATACATTTTCTCTATTTTGGGCATTGATTTTTTCAAACTAAAAAGATGAAACTTCCATGGTAGATTATTCAGCAATTAATATTGATAAACTAATAATTCATAAAGTTGGTAATAAAAAGAAAAAAATAGAAAATTCTATTTCTTCAAATCTATGTAATGTTAATGAAGACCTATCTTCAAAATTAATAAATTATTTTTTCACACCTTTTTCAAAACAGATAGAGGTTAATAAATTACATCATCATTCGGATCTAAAACTAAATGATCTTTATAGTTTTGCGTATAAATTATTTAGAAAGGACAGTGAATTTCTAGAAATTTCACAAAGCATTCTAAATCATCTTTACGAACAATCTGAGCATCCACATATTAAAATGGGGGAGTTGATGATTGCACATTTTAGCGATATTATTTTTGATGATAAAATAACGGATGCAATTGGAATTTTCAAAATTGAGAGAAGACAAAATTTTTTTAAGTTTACTAAAGCTAACAGATCTTTAGGAATTGATATAAATGAAGGTGTAAGCTCAAAAAAAATAGATAAGGGTTGTCTGATAATAAATATTGAACAAAATGATGGTTACAGAGTTTTAAGTGTTGATAACAATAATTATGATACAGAATATTGGAAGAATAAATTCTTGAAAGTGAAGTTTGTAAAAGATTTCTATTACCACACATCCAATTATGTTGATTTTGTAAAATCTTATTCTCAAGATGTTATAGAAAATGAACAGGGGAAAGATGAGCAAATTGCATTTCTAAATAAATCGATGAATTATCTTACCGAGAAAGAAGACTTTGATATAAATGAGTTTGCGACAGAAATATTTGAAGAGCCAGAAAGAAGAAAAGAATTTTTTGATTACAAGAATAAGTTTGAAGAAGAAAAAGAAACTGAAGTTCAAGATTCATTTCAGATCTCACAAAATTCTGTAAAATCCAAAAAACGTTCAATCAGAAGTTTGATTAAGTTAGATACAAATATTCAGATTAAACTTGATAGTACTGATCCTGAAACAAATCAGCAATTTATTGAAAAAGGATTTGATAAAGAACGTGGGATGAAATATTATAAAGTTTATTTTAATTCTGAGTTTGATTGATGGGTAAAATTATTAGATGTCATCTCCGAATGTCTAAATTATTGTTGTCCGGTTAAGCA
>Ga0209633_10003788_pt1 | contig 13848 bp, 13 predicted proteins | sample Cruoilmetagenom1_FD_187290 | JGI IMG/M metagenome (GOLD analysis project Ga0209633, IMG submission 187290) | Oil polluted marine microbial communities from Coal Oil Point, Santa Barbara, California, USA - Sample 1 (SPAdes) (version 2) | ecosystem: Environmental > Aquatic > Marine > Oil seeps ... | reverse complement strand
GCAGCGGTAACCGGTGATACAGTAGGCGACCCCTACAAAGACACTGCCGGTCCGGCCATCAACCCATTGATCAAGATTATGAATATTGTGGCGCTGATGTTGGTACCGCTGCTGTAAGTTTTCATTTTTGATTGTTGGTTTAAGAAGCAGGCGTCCGGAAGGGCGCCTGTTTTTTTTTGTGCTTTTAAAATAAGTCCCCTCTCCCAGAGGGAGAGGGGATAAAGACTCGCGGTCACAGACCGCTCCTACACCTAATATAATGGTGATATAATAACCTCCATGAAAACATATACCCTCACCAGCATTATATTCCTCCTCTCCGCCTGCGCCAGCCTATATAACACTCAGCCCCCCATGGCCGATATCCACCTCCACTTCAACTGGGATCAGGAAGAACTGGTCTCCGCCGAAGAGGTGGTAAATATCCTAAAAAAACATAACATCGAACTGGCGGTCGTGACGGCGACACCGTCGGCCAATGCGGTGAAGCTGCGTAAGGCGGGGGGCGATTGGATCTTGCCGATTTTTAGTCCTTATGTGGATATGAATGCGCGCTATGGCTGGTTTAACAGGCCCGATGTGATTGGTAAGACTCGCCAGGCGTTGCAGTCGGGTGAGTATTTTGGTATCGGTGAGGTGCATTTGATGGTCGGGCTGGGACCGCGGCGGGATAACAAGGTGTTTACCGGTTTGCTGGCGCTGGCGGAGGAGTTTTCTGTGCCGATGCTGATCCATACCGAGGCGTCGAGTTATAAATATTTGCAGGCGGTTTGTCGCCGGTATCCGAAGGTGCGTTTTTTATGGGCGCATGCCGGGGGTTTGTTGGGGGCTGGTCACAGTGAAAAATTACTCGCGTCATGTCCCAATGTATGGATTGAATTGTCGGCCCGTGATCCGCACCACTACGGGACTTTTCTGGTAGAAGGCAATCGCGTGCCTGATGACTGGCTGCGTGTATTGACGAAGTTTCCGGATCGTTTCATGACCGGTACGGATCCGGTATGGAAGGCCCATGAGGTACATCGTTGGGATCGGGCCGATGAGGGTTGGTTACATTATGATGAATTCATCACGTTTCATCGTCACTGGTTGTCGCAGTTACCGGTGGATATCGAAAGAAAGATTCGTCTGACGAATGCCAAAAGGTTCTGGCTTGGTAGAAAATAGATTGTCATATGAGATAAAAAAGCCCAACACCCGCATTGGATGCTGGGCAAGCTCAAGGGACTGGCGATCAGGTTGAGGGTACAAAGATAAAGTCGAACGCGCCATTCCAGTCAATACCATTTGGATAGACGCTTTGCAGATAAACCGGGTTGGCAATGGCATCACTGCGCCAGTCCATTGGGTCGGCGCCCTGGTTCTGCTCCTGATCAGCAAAGCCGTCTTCAAAGATAGCGTTAAACAACTGGGTACAGTCATCACCTATGATGGCGCATTTTGAACCGGTAAAGTAATCGGCATCCAGTGACAGTTCAGTGACAATCATATCCAGAGACGGATCGAAGGGAATCCATGTACCGCCTGTTGCCGGGGTATTTCTACCACCACGATATTCAGCTGCAGGAATGGTTTTGTTTATCCAGTCCCAGTCACCATCTTCATCAAAGAAGTAGGTATCGTTTTTGGAAAACAGGTAATTACCCAGGTGATTATCGATAATCCCACCACTTAGTTTCAATGGCAGAGACATATCCTGAATATCGGCAATGGCCGCCCCATTACCCGATCTGTTAGATACCGTGTATAGGCGTACATTAGGTACCTCTGGTATGGTTTCAACCGGCAGGAACTGAGCCTTCATTTCGATCAGGCCGCGGGCCACATAGACTTTTTGCAGTGGGTTGGCATTCATGTCCTTGATCAGGTCGATACGAAAGCCTTCTGCCCACTGGTTACCTTCATCAAAGCGCAGGAACATATCCGCTGTTTTTTCGTCAGCGGTATAAAGGAAGTCCATACGCAACATGATAGGGTCGTCTGCCTTGCGTTTACCGTTATTGATGTTACGTGCATCAACGATGATTCGACCTTCCAGTACATCATCGGCAGATTCATTCCAGGAAATGAAGAATTGTGGATCTTCGCCGGCCTGAGGCGGTGTGCTGCGATCATAGCCATAATAGAGGCGCACAGTAGTCTGGCTGTCAGAATCATCGATCACGCTATAGTGCGTAGGATCTTCCGGATCATAGTCAGGTGAAGACAGGTCATTATCTGTTGCATGAATGGTACCGTCATGGTCGACAAAGTTGGATACATCAATTAATAAATCTCCTATACAACTCCACGTTGCGATAGCTGAGACCAGTAACTTGGTAGCCTTATAACCGTTACGAAAGTGATCTTCATCTTCATCGCCAATGAAGGCACAGGGTTCACCGGTACCGGATTTGCTGACGGCCGCAACACCCGCTACATGTTTGACACTGGCCTGCGTTGCCTGTGGTCCGCCTGTCAGACTGGCGGGGATGTCCATCTTTATATTGGGTGTGTTATCGGCCTGGGGTTGAGTGCTACCACTACTGCCGCCGCCGCAACCGGCCAACAAGACAGCCAGTGCGGTGATGGCTGATAGCAGCGACCGGGCAACTAGCCTGTTTTGGGGGTTATTAGACATGGTTTTATCTCCTGATAAGTTATCAATTTTTAGTTTGTCTATTCGTTTGGAGAGCCGATTCGGAATCGAACTCTCCAGAAATCTCGTATTCAATATTGACGAGACAACAAACCCGGAAGGATTTGAAATTTTGTCGTATAATCTTTGGAAACCAGTAAAATTATACGTAATATCAATAAGTTAAATTAGAAATGGTTTTTTCAGCGAAAAAAACAGAATTTGCCGGGTGATTTTTCAAATAATGTCTGGTTTGCTGTCTTGTTATTGCAACGGCCGTGGTAGTAAAGGAGTATTGACAGACATGTTCCACTTGATTCTGATAAAAGCAAAACGATGCTGGGCACCGTCTGCAGTCTGCGTGCTGTTCTTCGCTATCGTCTCTTCGCCGCTTTCTGCCAAGCCTCTGGCACCACCGGATGACCCGACACAATCCATTACCTATTGGCGTCAACATACCTTATCAGCGGAGAATGATTCTCTGGTGGCCATGGCAAAAGGGGTGTTTGAGGTTTTATTACGAGCTTGGGACAGTTCTCGCCTTGAACCAGGCTTGTATGTCGTTAAATCAACTGCCGGTCCCTGGGCCGCTTCCCTGGCTGATGGCAACATCCTATTAAGTCGGGCGGCGATTGAGGCATGCCTGAAATTTGGCAAGCATCGGGCGGAACACCTGCTGGCCTTCGTTCTGGCTCATGAGCTGGCCCATCAACGTTCCGATGATCTATGGCACCAGCGATTCTTTCGTTTGATCGGCAATCAGGGACATGCCATCAAGAAACTCATGCTAAAAGAATTGCAGTCGGATCAAAAAATCTGGATGGATGTGGGTCAAAAGGAAACCCAGGCCGACCACGATGGCCTGATCATGATGTCGAGTGTGGGTTATGACCCTTATCAGGTACTCGATGGAAAAGATTTCTTTACTACCTGGGTCGAAAATATCTGGCAGGATTCCTGCGCATCCCAAAACCGGAATCTGGCAAACAGTCAGGCCTGTAAACAGGCTAAAAGCCGCGCCATGCGCGCTCACGCACAACTAACGGCCGTGGCAACGCAATCTACTTTATATGAAATGGGTGTACAGGCCTTTATCGCCGGACGCTATAAACTGGCGAGGAGATATCTAACTGCTTATGGACGCGACTATACCAATCGGGCAGTATTGTCCGCGATTGGCCTGAGTTATTTTGCTGAGGCCATGACAAGTTACAGGCAACTGATCAATGAATATGGTTTGAAGAAACCCGCGTATTATTACCCGCTATTACTGGATGCGAGTACCAAGCTAATGCCTGCTAACCTTAGACAGATAGATCCTGCCAAGCGCTCAGCCTTGACTGTTGCGATGGAAAAAATCAGACAGAAAATGCATGACAGCATTGGGCAAAGCATTAAGTATTACGAGAAGGCCATTCGACTGGAGCCAAAAAATCCCAGAACCTACTTGTTGCAGGCATTCAGTTATTTGCTTGATAGCAATCCCTATATGGTCAGAGGTATCATGCAGGGCAAGTATATTCCCCTGTTTGGTCGTGATGATGCCGCTGAACTGATCCTTGCCATGACATCTGGTATTGAAGGCAAGATCGACGAGGCAGAAAAGGGTTTTGCTCTATTGATTGAACATTTTAACAAACCTCTTAAGGACGGTGTGATCCCGGTGGACTTGTTGATTTATGGCACCTATTTCAACAGCTCGGCTTATGCGGAATATCTTGGTAAGAAGGACAAGGCGGCAGAACTATGGCAAAAATTGGCTGCCTATGCACGATCAAATGGCAGGCCCATGTTATTTCAGTTGGCTGTCGGACATGTTACAAACCGAATGGTTTCGCTAAACCCGCCTCAGACGGCGCCGAATGTCAGGGGGAGGCGGCTGGGTGACAATTTTTCGTTTAAGCAAGCTGGTTCCCAAGCGAAGCTGAAAAGTGATCTCTGGATTGAAGGAGATAAATTCGAAGTTTATCGTTTACTCAATGGCAGTCGTTATGTGGTGGATTCCGGTATGAAGGTTGTAAATGCCTGGCAGGATTCTGCTCAAGTCAACCTTAACAAAGGTATCGCCGTGGGTGATGAGACAGATCGGGCACTTAAGACCCTGGGTATCCCTGATCGGCAACTGCACATGATGTCAGGAAAATATCTTGCATATGATGCCTACGGTTTGGCATTGCATGTCGTAAAGGACAAGGTTGCAGGTTGGTTCCTGTATCATCCGCAATAAAAAAAGCCTCTGTGATGACACAAAACAAAACAGAAAAACTGGATTCAGACGTGCCAGTCAATCAACAACAACTTGATTTGGCAAAACAGGCGGCAAATGGCGATAGTACAGCCAGGGCCAATGTTAATCAGTTGGCTCATCCCATTATCAGTTTCCAGACCAATCGTTTTTGCAAACGATTTTGCCGAGAAAACAAATATCGTTATATCTGTACTTTGCAGGAGTCTCGTCGGATACCACCACGCGATGCGGTGTTGTGTGAATGGGGTAATGCCAGTTATGCCTGGATGTTGGACGACCTGACCAATACACGGCGTCTGATGCAATTTTCCGGCAAGAATGGTGCTCGCCTGAATGATTATATCTATTATATCGCTAATTCATTGCCTTTTTATGAACGTTGGAAGGATTGGCGTTTTGGCCGTAAGGTACATGTGCCAACTTATATAAAGGAGCTGTTTCCGGAAGCAGGCAAAATTTTCTTTGCCCTAAGGGGTGGTGAGACTATTCCGGCGATCGCCCAGAAACTGGCCAGAGACGAATTGCATGGCGAGGATATGTGCCAGAAGATCATCATCACTCTGACACAAAAGAAACGCTTACATTTACTTGATCCTCCCACTACGGTTTCGTTGACTGATACTCGAAATAGTCAACAGGATGATTGGGATATGAACGGGATACAAACCGATATTCCCGATTATGATGAAACTCCTGAATTAATGGAAAACAGACAGAAACTGGCCCAGGCGTGGAAACAATTGAACCCGGTGGAGCAATATATTATTGAGGCCATGGTACTGGATGAGCAGGATGCGGCAGATGTATTACATGCCCTGCAAAAAATGGATATCAGTATCAAGGATGGCGTTGCTGCCAGTGATACCAACCGGCAGCAATTGTACTATTTCCGCCGTAAAACTCTGGCCAGATTAGCAGAATTAATGGCGTAGATTTTTAAAAATTGAACAATTTTGTGTCTTGTATATACATGAATATGACAAACAGGAAACTATCATGAGTAGCATGAACCACCCGGATAGCGAGCAATTAAATGCCTATATCCAGGATCCCCTGGGCGATGACTATCGGCAGCTTAGACTGCACCTTGTTGCATGTGTGGACTGTCGTCAACAGGTTGATTTGTTATCTAACTTGAAAACGAACCTGCTTGAGATCGAGGGGGAACAATATCAGCATGCGGTTTCACAAAATGATGAATTGCATGAAGTCTTGCAGACACAACTGATTGAAAAATATATTGATGGACAACTAAATAAAGGTGAGCAACAACGTGTGAGGGGTATAATTAAGGAAAATACCCAGGCCATGAAGGCTGCCATGCACTATGCAAGTCATAGCGCACGCATGCAAAGGGAGGTGGATGGTGATGCCGGTTCTTTGGCTGTTGCGGAAGCAAACTATCATGCGGGTTATAATAAGTCGACCAAACCCGGTATCTTGACCATACTACGCCGATGGCTGGCGATTCGTTCTCCCCTCTGGCTAGCGGTCCCTACTACGGCGGCAATCGCCAGCCTGTTGAGTATTGTCCTGATTCCCCAACTGAATTCCGGGTCCGAAAAGATCAGTGTTGTTGCCTATCAAGACAATCCGGTTATACAGTTTAAACGCACACAGGATCTGCCCGGTATCGGTTTTTTTTCCGGTGCAAATAAAACCACCAGGCCTTATGACAGGATTACGGCCAATATCTTTGATAACAATACTATTCAACTGTCGTGGCCCAGGGTGGATAATGCGGTATCCTATACTATGCAGTTGAAGATATTTACCAATGGACAACAGGTATCCGTTGGCAAGTTCACCACGACGACAACACAGGCAAGCTTTAGGCGAGCAGCCAATGATAGCGGACACCGTTATATATGGGGATTAACTGGCAAGACCGGTGCTGGAGAATTATTTTCAGCAAAAGGTGGATTTATCATTAATTCTGGTAACGATTGAGGTTCTGGTTATATGTTCAGCAAGATACTTATGACAGATAAGAGAAATAATCATATGTACTGGAAAATTGTGTTCATTTCGATCTGTTTGTGCACGGCATCCCCTGCTGTTCTGGCGGAATCCCGGGGGATTGGTCTGCAAGCGGTGAAAAAAAATCAGAGTTTGCCTTTTAAGTCCGGGATCTACCGGGCATTGATTATCGGTAACGATGATTACCGTAAGACAGAAGGTAAGTGGCCACCGCTGAAAACAGCCGTTTCAGACGCCCAGTCCTTAAAGAAAATTTTAAAAGACAGTTATCATTTTTCGGATGTTAAATTACTGGAAAATGCAACGCGCCGGGATGTGTTGCTTGCTTTGCAGTCACTTTCCAAGCGGGTGCTTGGCAATGATAGTGTGCTGGTTTATTACGCCGGGCATGGTTATCTGGATGATGAAACCAATAAAGGCTATTGGGTTCCGGTGGATGCTAAAGGTCTTGATCACACCACTTACTTACGCAATTCAACCATTCGAGATGAGTTGACACTGATTGCTTCGCGAGCAAGACACACCTTGCTGATTTCAGATTCCTGTTTTAGTGGTAGTTTGTTGCGCAGTGGCAATCGTGGTTTGCCACCTGATACGGCTTCAGATCTGTATTACCAGAAGGTTGCCGTCAAGAAGAGTGTGCAGATCATGGCGGCCGGTGGTGTTGAATATGTTGATGACAACTATCAGTCATCGGGTCATTCCCCGTTTACGTACTTTTTATTGAATGAGCTTAAAACAAATAATCGACCATTGCTGACCCTGAGTGAACTTTCGACCAATGTCGAAAAGGCGGTCGCCAATAATGTGGAACAGGTTCCGGAAAGCGGCGTTCTGCATGGCGCGGGAGATGAGCTTGGTGAATTTGTGTTTATTAAGGTAAACGTCAAAGTCAAAGGAGTCCCCAAGGAAAAAGTCAAAGTTCTGGTTAACGTGGAATCTGCTGATAAAGAAGGGGGCGAGACCAGGAGTGAAGTTATAACTCATGGTAATGACTCAAGACCTATATTGTTACCATTGCCAACCCTGTAATCGTAGTCGAGTATACACATGAATAACTTAAACAATATCAAGTTTGCCGCTATTATTTTAATTATGTCGTTACTAACTGTAAACACGGCTATCGCATCTGAAAGTGGATTGAGTTTTTCAGTCAGATTGAATGGCGGGGGTTGGTCAGGAGAGAACAAAACCAGTGGTACGGAATTTGAGTCGACTGAAGGTGGTCAAGTCGGCTTTAATGGTGCATATCAAAGTGGTAATTTCTATACTGGCCTGAACCTTCAGGGAGGGGAGTATACCTTTGAAAAAAATACGCCGGATCAGGTTAGTCGGTCAGGCAGTACCGAGGTATCAAATGACAAGGTAGAACATAGCGAACTGGATTTGATCTTTGGTTATTACCTTACCCGGTATTTTTCCCTGTTTATCGATATTAAAGGGGTATCAAATACCTGGGCAAGCAATAACTATGAGCAGGAATTCAGCGGAGTAGGGTTTGGTGCGACAGGATTGTGGCCCATCAGTAAAACTTGGGTAGCCTATGGATCCGTGGGAGCTGTTCCTTCCGGTGATATAAAAACCGGTGATGAAAAGATAGGTGAAGGAAAAAGCAATGCGGTGGATCTTGGTGCGATGTACCGGTTTAGCAAGGCTCATCGGATAATGTTTGGCGTCAAGCGATCAAACTATGTCTACACATTTGACTCAGGTGATGAGCAAACGCACTCCATCGGTGCAGTGTATTTTGGATATAGTTTTGCTTATTCGCTTAATTAAATTATTAGTTGTCGTGTAAATAACGATGTCTAGTCTTAAGCCGAGGGGAGTCTGCGAGGGGAATGTTTTAAGAATTAGCAGACTGTGTTTTGTTTTGGCTGTGTTAGTTTTTACTGCTCATAATCTACAAGCAAATGACCAAAAGAAGATTAATATCGATATTACTACTCATCTGGGTGATGTCATAAATTTTGAGGAAGGGGATAGCGTCTATTTTTTGATCTCACTGGATAGCGATGCCTATATCACAGTAATCTATCAAAATGCCGAAGGTGAGATCATTCAACTTTTACCGAATCGAAAGCAGGAAAAATATTTCTACAAGGCAGGTATTTTCCTTGCCTTACCCGATACCGACTCAGCTTTTGTCTTTAAAGTCCAAGCTCCCTTCGGGCGTGAGACCTTGTGGGTTTTTGCGTCGGATGTGCCTTTGCCTGAATTGAAGGGAAGTTATCTTGATGATGGCTTGAGAAAACTGGCAGCAAAGATGACTTCGGTTCGAAAAAGGCTGGCTGCGCACCCAAAATCAGCTTATGGTGAAGCCAGTCTGGCTTTACACACTCATGCTCGTAAATAACTTAAGGGAGCCTCTAAAAATTTAATCAAGGCGATGATGGCGAGGCGAAAAGCGGCGAAAATGCGCAGTTTACACGTAGTAATGAGCAATTTGAGCCGCTTTTCAACGAAGCCAGCGCGCCTTCAGTGAATTTTTAGAGGTTCCCTTAATTAGTATCCCTGATTAAATTTCATATTGGGAATACGTTTTTTGGCTTGCTCGTAGATGTGTTCGTTGAGGATGTTTTCTTTTACCAGTCGCTCCAGGCGGGTGATTTCATTAATCAGCATCTGGTGTTTGTCGATCCTGGTGCTCTGACTGGCGGCGACGATCCTGTTTTTCAATTCCTCGACAAAGGCCTTGCTGTCTGCCTTGTTGGGATTGTTATAGAGCAGGCTCACCAGGGGCACACCACAATAGCGGCTGCGAAATTCAATGACATGGGGAGAACGGGACAGGAACATGACCAGTGACCCCAATGTTAATAACACGAAAATTAACACGAAGGGCATGAGCCGACCGAGCACGTCTGTGTCACGATGGAAATATAAATACGTACTATAGGCGCAGGTGGCGATCAGAAAATACAGGGTGCTGAGTAGCCAGCGCCAGGAAAAATAGCGATGCCGCACCGGCCAGGGTTCCAGGATACTCAGGTTCAGGTTGTATTTTTTTTCACCGAGGATGCCCTTACGGCAGACCTCAACAAAGCGTTGGTCGTAAATTGTAAAGACACGTTCTTCGCCGGTGGCCTGATTTTTCTGGAACAGGGCTCGCTGGGTGGTCCGTGTGTCGGTGTTGATGGTGTCCTGGGTATTATTATTCATTGCGGGGACAATCTTACCCTAATGGGGGATGAAATGACCACTTTTCGGCCGTGGTTTGATTATTTTAAAGGGAAATTACCGGTCGGTGTGACACTTTTGTGAAGAATAGCGTCTAAGGTATACAGGAGCCTGTTGCAACACTGGTGGGAAAACAATGACGTACCGAATTCTGGTGATAGAGGACAATGTGGATATGGCCGAATTGGTGGCCATGCACCTGCGCGATATCGATGTCGAGCCGGTGCTGTGCCACGATGGCGACCTTGGTCTGGCCCGGGCACAGGTGGAAAAATTTGATTTGTTGATCCTGGACCTGATGTTACCGGGTAAGGATGGTATCGAAATCTGTCAGCACCTGCGCAAGCGGAATGACTATACGCCGATATTAATGTTAACGGCAAAATCCTCCGAGCTGGATCGCGTGCTCGGTCTGGAGATCGGCGCCGATGATTATCTGCCCAAGCCTTTCAGCATTCGTGAACTCATTGCCAGGGTCAAGGCCATCTTGCGTCGTGTCAATGCCATGTCGACACCTGAAGACAAGACGGATGATGAAGTGTTGCAATTTGGTGAGCTGGAGATCGACAGTGACCGGCGTAAGGTATTGTTGGCGGGTGAAGAAATTATACTGACAGCCAAAGAATTCGACCTCTTATGGCATTTCGCATCAAATCCCGGTCGGGTCTTCAGTCGCTTGCAATTACTCGATACCATCTGGGGATATGTCCATGATGGTTATGAACACACCGTTAACTCCCACATCAATCGCCTGCGGGCCAAGATCGAAAAAGACCCTTCCCACCCGCAATATGTCCTGACCGTGTGGGGGGTAGGGTATAAATTTGCCGATCAAAGACAAAACGTGGCGGTGGGATAATGTTGAAGACTTTATACAGCAAGCTTGCTATTGCCTTGTTTGGTCTGGTGTGCCTGATCGGCCTGTTGTTTTTCCTGTTGGTGAGTTACTCCACGGAACTGCATCAACAGGAGGTTACCCAAAAACTCAATGCCACACTGGCACAACACATTGTTAATGAAGAACCCCTGTTCAATGATGGGGGCGTTAATCGTCCTGCGCTCAAGGAAGTGTTTCACATGCTGATGGTCGTCAATCCCAGCATTGAAGTTTATCTACTGGATAAAGAGGGAAAGATTCTTGATTACTCGGCACCGGTGGAAAAAATAAAACGCAGCGCAGTGGATCTGCAGCCCATTAAAACGTTTATCTCGGGTGACAGGGAGTTTCCCATTGTCGGTGATGATCCGCGTGACCAGGAAAAACAAAAGATATTCTCCGTTGCGCCCGTGATGCGGGCCGGTCAGCTTGAATGTTATCTGTATATTATCCTGGCTGGGGAAGAGGTCGACAGCATTACCTCCATGCTGGCAGGCAGCTATATCGCCCGCTTTACGGTCGGCGGTGTGATCGCCAGCCTGCTGGTCGCCTTGCTGGCAGGGTGGTTGATATTTTTCCTGTTGACCCGTCGTCTGAGTCATCTATCTTCGGTAATCAATGCCTATGCAAGTAAAGGCAGTCATCAAACTACCGCACAACGGTGTCCGGAAACAACGAACAACGCAGATGAAATTGATCGACTGGGCAAGAATTTTAATATTATGGCCGATCGCATCGATGGCCAGTTACATGAACTGAAAAATAATGACTCCCAACGTCGTGAGTTAATTGCCAATGTTTCCCATGACCTACGCACGCCCCTCGCAACGTTACACGGTTATCTGGAGACGCTGATATTAAAGGGTGACAATCTGCCGATAGAGGAAAGGGAGCGTTATTTGCAAATTGCCGCCAGCCACAGTCAGCGGCTGAATCAACTGGTGGATGAACTGTTTGAACTCTCCAAACTGGAATCCTGTGAGACCTTGCTCAATATCGAACCCTTTTCACTTGGGGAGTTGGTACAGGATGTGGTTCAGAAGTTCAAACTGCAGGCTGAGGCAAAGGATATCGCACTTAAAACAGAGTTTGGCAACAATATTGCCTTCGCCTATGGTGACATCGGCCTGATGCAACGGGTGCTGGAAAACCTGCTGGAGAATGCCCTGCGTTATACCCCTGCGGGCGGTTGTATCAGTATCAATCTGATAAACGATTCCAATCAAATCCAGGTCAGGGTGGCCGATACCGGTTGTGGCATCCCGGCCGAGGAGTTACCACACATCTTTGATCGCTTTTACCGACTGGAAAAGAGTCGGCAGGGTAAGGGCGACAATGCCGGTTTGGGACTGGCGATTGTCAAGCGGATTATCGAGTTACACGGTAGCGTGATTGAGGCCAGCAGTGAGATCAATCGTGGCACCAGTTTTCAGTTCAATTTACCTGCCCATTATTCAGGTTAATAGAGCGCTGGTTTATTAATATTCAGATGTGATAGAAAAGTGATAAAACTGTGACAGGCTTGTGAGGCTGTTTACTTAGGCTGAGAGTGCAGGAAAAAACAACTCAGCTTAATTAAAGGAGCTTCGAAAAATGAAAAAACCATTAAGTCTTATGCTTGCACTATCACTTGGCCTGACCGGCCTTTCCGGTCATGCACTGGCCAGTGATGATGGACACTACAAAATCACCATAACCAACCTGACCCGCGGGTCATTGTTTACCCCGGCCCTGGCCGTCAGCCACGAAAAGGGCGTAAAGGTGTTTACCGAAGGTGCGCCTGCCAGTGATGCCCTGGCGCAACTGGCCGAAGGCGGTAACACCCAGCCGGTGCAGGATGCCCTGTTTGCCACCGGTAAGGCCCATGCTTCAGCCAACTCCGGTCCTGTTCTGCCTGGCAGCAGTGTGACCATGATGGTGCCCATGAGTGATGATGCCAAACGTATCAGTCTGGTCTCCATGGTGCTGCCAACCAATGATGGCTTTATCGCCCTGAATGGCGTCAAGGGACCGAAAAAAGGTAAAACAAAAACATTTTATGTCCCTGCCCATGATGCCGGCAGTGAAGTGAATGATGAACATTGTGTGAATATCCCGGGCCCACATTGCGGTGGAGCCGGTTACAATCCTGCCGGTGGTGAGGGTTATGTCCATATCCATGCCGGTATCCACGGTGGTGGTGATCTGGTCGCCGCAGAGTATGACTGGCGCAATCCGGTTGTCCGTGTCACGATTGAGCATGTGAAGTAAAATCGGTAAGGGTGTCGGCCAACCTGGCCGACACCCTATCCGTCATGCGGAATAGACTGATGAACAAGTCAATTACAACATCCATAATCAGTATATTAATTCTGGTGTTGGCAACGACGGGTATGTTGTTTGCTGTGCCACCGAAATTTATACAACAGGCCGCACCGGACTTTGACGGTAAAGTGTGGCTAAATTCTTCGCCTCTCGCCCTGGATAAATTGAAGGGCAAGGTGGTGATGGTCGAATTCTGGACCTACGGTTGCTACAACTGTGTGAATGTCGAGCCCTACATAAAAAAATGGTATGGCCGATATAAAGACCAGAGTTTTGAAGTGATTGCTGTGCATTCACCGGAATTTTCCCATGAGCACAAACTCGAAAATGTCCGTGCACATGTAGAGCGAAAAGGGATTAAATACCCTGTGGTCATTGATAATGATTTTGCCATCTGGCGGCGCTATAGTAATCGTTACTGGCCTGCGATGTATTTGATCGATAAACAGGGACAACTGCGTTACCGAACCATCGGCGAAGGCCGTTACCGCCAGACTGAAGAAATGATTCAGTCTTTGTTGGCAGAATAAAGTGATTTACGTGTATATAAATCAGGTATATAAAATATGTTGATTAAAAAACCCGCCGATATTAAACCCTCCGAGATTACTGATGAAGCTGTTTATCTGCGGCGTCGTGAGT
>Ga0209633_10003787_pt1 | contig 13857 bp, 13 predicted proteins | sample Cruoilmetagenom1_FD_187290 | JGI IMG/M metagenome (GOLD analysis project Ga0209633, IMG submission 187290) | Oil polluted marine microbial communities from Coal Oil Point, Santa Barbara, California, USA - Sample 1 (SPAdes) (version 2) | ecosystem: Environmental > Aquatic > Marine > Oil seeps ... | reverse complement strand
GGATGTGAAAAAATGGCGGCTACTGGGCAGCGCCAATCCCGAACGCGACGCACAACACTTTCCGACTTTGAAAGTGCCAAGCGAGTTGACGCGCGAACAAATTCGCGACAGTTTTGGCACCCCCAGCTCGATCGCGATCTGGGATTTGCCCGCCTTTATCAGCCAACTTGACCGCGCCGGTTTCTCGGCCCTGCAACACCGCGTCTGGTTGCAGACCGAACTGGCACTGCCGCTGTTTTTGGTGGCGATGGTGCTGATCGGCGCTGGATTCACCATGCGCCACACCCGTTTTGGCGGCACCGGACCGATGGTATTGGCCGCTTTGTTGGTTGGGTTTTCCCTGTTTTTCATACGCAATTTTGCGCAAGTGTTGGGGGAAAACGGCCAATTGCCGGTGTACATCGCCGCCTGGAGCCCGCCTGTGGCGGCAATTTTATTGGCCCTCGCCCTTATCCTGCATCTGGAGGATGGCTGATGCGCCACCTGTTACGCGCCCTGATTATGATCACTGCTTTGGTGACGGCCCCCCATTTGGCCAGCGCCCAAACCGCGCCACCCGCAACGCTGGTGGCTGACAAAGTCTGGATCGACGGCAATGACACACTAACGGCTGAGGGCCACGTCGAAATCCTGCACGGCACCACCCGCATCAAAGCCGGACGCATCACCTATGCCGGGGCCAGCGGCAGCCTGAAAATCGACGGTCCGATCACTATGATAGACGGTGATGAGGTTATCATCATTGCCACCAGCGCCAAAATGGATTCAGAACTGCGAAACGGCATTTTGCGCGGGGCGCGTATGGTTTTGAACCAACAATTGCAACTGGCCGCCGCAGAAATTCACCGCGTCGACGGGCGCTATACCCAGCTTTATAAAACTGTGGCCTCCAGTTGTCAGGTCTGCGCCGAAAATCCCGTGCCACTGTGGCAAATCAGGGCACGGCGCATCATCCATGATCAACAAGAACGCCAGTTGTATTTCGACGATGCCGTATTGCGCCTGATGGATGTGCCCATCCTTTATATTCCACGCCTGCGCCTGCCTGATCCAACTTTGGAGCGCGCTACGGGGTTTCTAACGCCGACACTGAAAAGCTCCTCAAAGCTGGGTTGGGGTGTAAAAACGCCTTATTTCATAAAGTTGGGCGATCACGCCGACGTCACAGTGACCCCCTATCTTGGCACCAAGACCAAGACGTTTGAACTGGGCTTTCGCCGCGCCTTTCGCACAGGGGATATTTCGTTCGAAGGTGCCTATTCGAACGACGAGATCATTCCAGGACAAACCCGCGGCTATTTCTTTGGTGAAGGGCGATTTAATCTGCCCCGCGATTTCGTGTTGAATTTCGATGTCGAACTGACGTCGGATCGCGATTACCTGCTGGATTACGGGTATTCCAGCAAGGACAGATTGGACAGCACCATCAGTATCAGCCGGGCCCGACGTGATCAGTTGGTTGATCTGGAACTGGTGCATTACCGCTCGTTGCGCTTGACCGAAAACAACAACACCTTGCCAACGTTGGTGGGTGATTTCACCTATCACCAACGCTATGAGCCAAGCCTGATTGGCGGAGACGCCAGCCTGCGCTTTGAGGGGCATAGCCATTATCGTGATTCAATTGTCCCGGGCAATCTGGGACGCGATCTGACTCGCGCCAGTCTGCGCTTGGACTGGAAGCGCAATTGGACCCTGCGCAACGGCATGGTGGCCGGTGTGCTGGGCGAATTGAATGCAGATTACTACAGTATCCGCCAAGGCCTGCCTGGGGAATTGAACGGCTACCAACTGACCCCTTCGGCGGCCGTCGAACTGCGCTGGCCCTTTGTTAAAACCACTGCAAGCGGTGTGTCCCATGTGCTGGAACCGATGCTGCAACTGGTCTGGAGCGACCGGACCGCGGCCAATGTCCCCGATGAGGACAGCCGTTTGGTCGAGTTTGACGAGGGCAATCTGTTTTCCCTGTCCCGCTTTCCCGGTGCCGATCGCTATGAACGGGGCTATCGCGCCAATGTCGGCGTCACATGGACCCGCTATGATCCAAAAGGCTGGTCGCTGGGTGTGACCGTCGGGCGCATTTTCAGGGCCAGCAATTTGAACCAGTTCAAAAACAGCACCGGACTTGGCGGAAATAATTCCGACTGGCTGACGGCTGTGCAATTAAAGCTGCCCAACAACCTGACCCTGACCAATCGGGCGATCTTTGACAGCGGGTTCAACTTTGCCAAAAACGAAACCCGCCTGACGTGGAAAACGGCCAAAGTCGCGCTTGGCTCCAGCTATATCTGGATGGAGTCCGAACCCTATGAGAACAGACCCTTGGACACGTCGGAATGGATCATGGACGCCGCCTATAAAATTGACCAGAACTGGACTGGGAAATTCGACTGGCGCTATGACTTCATCGCTGGAGATGCGGCCTATGCGGGCGTAGGGCTGGAATATCGCAACGAATGTGTGAAGGTTGATCTTTCCCTCTCGCGTCGTTTTACTTCTTCGGGTAGTCTGACGCCATCGACCGATTTCGGGTTTACCGTGTCGCTCACTGGCTTTGGCTCCAACAGCTCGGGTCGGGGACGTGCCCGCAGTTGCCACAACTAAATTAGGACCACTATGATGCGCTTTTTTACCCTTTGTTTGACCGCAGTCACCGCACTGGTTTTCCTTGGCACGCCAACTTTTGCGCAAAATCAGTTTGCGCCCGCCGTCAAAGTGAACGATCAGGTGATCACCAACTATGAAGTCGATCAAAGAGCCCGCTTTTTGACCCTGCTCCGCGCCCCGGGTGACCCGAGAAAAGAGGCGCTCAAGGCACTGATCAATGATCGCTTGCAAACCCAAGCGGCCCGCGCCGCTGGTATCAAACCCACCCAGGAAGAGATCGAGGTCGGCATGGAAGAATTTGCCGCTCGTGCCAATCTAAGCGCCGAAGATTTTGTCAAAGCGCTGGCCAGTGGTGGCGTATCCGCCGAAACATTCCGTGATTTTGTCGCCGCGGGTCAAGGTTGGCGCGAACTGGTACGCACCCGTTTCGGGCCACGCGCCAGTATTTCCGAAGCCGAAGTTGACCGCGCCATTGCCCAAAGCAGCAACAAAAGCGGTTTGCGGGTTTTGCTGAACGAAATCATCCTGCCCGCCCACACGCCGCAAGCCTCAGCGCAAAGCGTCCCGCGGGCCGAAAAAATCAGCAAAATCACCACAACAGCAGCGTTTTCAGCGCAGGCACGCAGGTATTCGGCCTCTGGTTCGCGTGGTCGCGGTGGGCGGCTCGACTGGATGCCGCTCTCCAACCTGCCCCCACATATCCGCAGCCAAATCCTGTCACTTAGCCCCGGCCAAGTCACAGCCCCAATTCCCATCACCAACGGCATTGTGCTGTTCCAAATGCGCCAGATTGAAGAAACCCAAACGGCAGAGCCAACCGATTTGTCGCTGGAATATGCGGCCTTTTACATCGCAGGTGGCCACACGCCGCCGGCCATGAAAGAGGCCGCGCGTGTAAAGGCGCGGGTTGACAGCTGTGATGATCTATACGGCATCGCCAAAGGCCTGCCCGAAGAGCAATTGCAGATCGAAACTTTACCGCTGGCGCAGGTGCCACAGGACGTCGCGATTGAGTTGGCCAAGCTGGACCCGGGTGAAGTGTCGACAAACCTAACCCGCTCAAACGGCCAAACGCTGGTGTTTTTGATGCTGTGCGGACGCACGGCTGCACTGGGCGAAGATGCCTTGTCGCGCGAAGATGTGCGCAGCCAATTGGTAAACCAGCGGCTACAGTCCTATGCAAATGGCTATTTGGCCGATTTGGAAGCCGACGCCACCATCGTTTACCCATGACCCCTGCCCCCATCGCGCCGGTCGCGCCGGTCGCGCTGACCTGCGGTGAACCAGCCGGGGTTGGTCCCGAGCTGGCCGTGAAGGCTTGGCACGAATTGGGTGCCGATTTGCCGTTCTTTTTGATTGGCGATCCGCGGCATTTACCACGTGACGTTTCGGCAATTGAAATTGCCGACCCGGCCGAGGCCGCTGACGCTGCTCGGCATGGCGTTCCCCTGCTGGCGCATCGTTTTGCCGCCCCTGCCACGGCCGGTGTGGCAACACCTGCGAACGCCCAAGGGGTGATTGACGTAATCCGGCGCGGGGTGGATTTGGTCCAATCCGGCGCGGCTTCGGCGCTTTGCACCGGACCGATCCACAAGAAAGCATTGCAGGACGGGGCTGGCTTTGGCTTTCCGGGGCATACAGAGTTTTTGGCCCATCTGGCTGGGGTAAAACAAGTTGTGATGATGTTGGCGTCAGATCAATTGCGTGTGGTGCCGGTGACAATCCACATTGCGATTGCCGAGGTTCCCGCAATGCTGACAGCAGACCTGTTGGCCGACAATATTCGCATCACCCATGCGGCGTTAAGACGTGATTTTGGCCTAGAAGACCCGCGCATCGCGGTTGCGGGGTTGAACCCGCATGCCGGTGAAGGTGGGGCAATGGGGATAGACGAGATCGAGATGATCAGCCCCGTGTTGGAACAGTTGCGCCATGAGGGATTGGACATCGCGGGTCCGATGTCGGCGGACACGATGTTTCACGCGCGGGCCCGCGCAGGCTATGACGTGGCGATTTGCATGTATCACGATCAAGCCCTGATCCCGATCAAAACGCTGGATTTTGACCGCGGGGTGAATGTGACCTTGGGCTTGCCGTTTATTCGAACATCGCCGGATCATGGCACCGCATTTGACATAGCGGGGCGCGGGATTGCGCAGCCAACCAGTTTGATCGAGGCGTTGAAGATGGCCGAGCGAATGGCACGGATGCGGTCCACGGAAATGGGGGCCGGATGAAAAAGATTTTTGCCTGCGGCGCGGATATTTATTGGAACAATGAGGGGGGCAGTTTAGGTGATTGATCGTTTGCCACCCCTGCGCGACGTGATTGCGGCGCATGATTTACAGCCCAAGAAGGCTTTGGGGCAGAACTTTTTGCTGGATCTAAACCTGACGGCCAAGATCGCCCGCCAAGCGGGGGATTTGACGGGTTGTGATGTGTTGGAAGTCGGACCTGGCCCTGGTGGCTTGACCCGTGGCTTGCTGGCCGAGGGCGCGCGGCGGGTATTGGCAGTTGAAAAAGATGCGCGCTGTTTGCCCGCACTGGCCGAGATTGAAACGGCATATCCGGGGCAGTTGCAGGTGATCAATGCGGATGCATTAGAGGTCGATGTGTTACAACATTTAACGCCGCCGATCCGTGTGGTGGCCAACCTGCCCTATAATGTTGGCACCGAATTGTTGGTGCGTTGGTTGACGCCACAAGATTGGCCGCCCTATTGGGACAGTCTGACGCTGATGTTTCAAAAAGAAGTGGCGCAGCGCATTGTGGCCACGCCCGGCACCAAGCCCTATGGGCGTTTGGCGATTTTATCGCAGTGGCGGGCTGAGGCGCGCATGGTGATGACGCTACCGCCCGAGGCCTTTACCCCGCCGCCCAAGGTGCATTCAGCCGTGGTGCATTTGCAGCGTTTGGCCGCCCCGTTATTCGAGGCAGATGCCAAGGTGCTTAGCCGCGTGGTGGCGGCTGGGTTTAATCAACGGCGCAAAATGCTGCGTTCGTCCCTTAAGGGGGTATCGGCGGATATCGAGGCGCATTTATCGGCGGCTGGGATCAAGTCGACGGAACGCGCCGAGCAGGTTTCGATCGAGGCCTTTTGCGCGCTGGCTCGTGAAGTGGCCAAAGAAAAAGCCCCGTAATATCTACGGGGCCTTCTCAAAATTCCTATTCCGCTGCTTCTGGCGCGTCAGGCGTTTCGGCCTGCTCTAACGGGTTTGACTTCGGCTTGCGCGTACGCTTGCGCGGCGCTGGTTTACTCGCGGGCTTGCTTTCCGGAGTCTCTACCAATCCGTTGTCATCTGCCGGTTTGCTGGCGGCCATTTCCGGCTGTGGTGCTGAGGCAGGGTCAACTGGCTTGGCCTCAGTCTGGTTGGCCTTACGCTCATCCGCGCGCGCCGCATCACGTTCCTGACGTTCAACCCGCTCTGCATCGCGCTGTTGCTGGCGCTCGCGGTTTTGCGCTTCGTGCTGCTCGCGTTTCGCCTCGGCTTCGCGCAGGGAATCTGCCAACATACGGGTGTAATGCTCTGCATGTTGTTGGAAATTTTCCACCGCCACACGATCATTGGCCAACAGCGCATCACGGGCCAATTGGTTGTATTTATCAATGATTTGTTGCGGAGTGCCGCGCACTTTGCCTTCGGGACCGGAACTGTCAAACACACGGTTCTGGTTGTTGCCGTTGTTCGGCCGGCTGCGGTTTTTACTTCCCCGCGAACGTGATTTAGATGATCTCATGGTTTTAATGTATCCAGCCTAATAATGGGCTATTCGCTTAACGTCACGACCGCGCCTCTTGCGTGGGGTTATTCAAACCGGACCTTTACGAATTATGGTGACTTGCAACGTCGGGACTGTCAGAACCCCTTGTCGTTGTGTGTTTCTTGGGTAGCAAGTCTGACAGGGGCATGACAAGCAAAAATTACGTAATAGCGCCCAAACAGGCGTGTTTTTGCACGATATCAGCAGATTATGACCATAAAGTTACGGTATGTGGCCCAAAACCACCCGATCACGGCCATTCAAGTCTTGTAGGCAAGTGATTCCATCAAAACCGGCGGATTGAAACAAGGCTTGAACATCCTTTGCCTGGCCTGCGCCGATCTCGACGATCAGCCGCCCGTTCGGCGTTAAATATCGCGGCGCGGCTGCGGTGATGATGCGGTAAGCTTCAAGCCCATCGCCGCCCGGTGTCAGCGCCACTTTTGGCTCCCAATCGCGGACTTCCGGTGCGAGGTCAGCCATTTCATCCCCCGTGATATAGGGCGGGTTTGAGACAATCAGATCGAACCGGCCCTGCACGTTTGCAAACCAATCCGAAACTGCGAACTGACTGCGCTTTTCCAGCCGCAACGCTGTGGCATTTACGTTTGCGACATCTATAGCGTCATGCGAGCAATCCATGCCCTGCCCCGTGGCCGCAGTGTTTTCGGCCAGCAACGACAATAAGATGCAACCCGAGCCGGTGCCAAGGTCCAGCACGGTTTCAAAGGGGGTTTGCAAAGCCGCGTCCACCAGCAATTCCGTGTCAGGGCGCGGGTCCAGCACGTCAGGTGTCACCGTGAACACACGCCCGTAAAATTCACGGATGCCCGTGATGTGGGACACGGGTTGGCGCGTCTCGCGTGCTGCGATGGCCTTGGCAAAACGGGCCTGCGCCTGTTCTGTCAATGCATCGGGCATAACCAGTGTCAGGCGGCTGCGCTCAATCCCCATCGCATGGGCCAGCAACACACGTGCATCGGTGGCGGCATCCGGCACATTTGCGACCTTCAGGCGTCGCACAGCATCCGCCAACGCTGCCGCTGCTGTCATGTCTCCATCTCGGCCAGCAGTGTGGCCTGCGCGTCCGCTGTCAGCGCGTCGATGAATTCATCCAGATCACCCTGCATCACCGCATCCAGCTTATAAAGCGTCAGGTTTATGCGGTGATCAGACACACGGCCTTGGGGGAAATTATAGGTGCGAATGCGCTCGGAACGGTCCCCAGAGCCAACCTGGTTTTTACGATCCGCCGAGCGTTCATCATCCACCCGCTGGCGCTCTAGATCATAGAGCCGCGTTTTCATCACCTGCATGGCAATCTCGCGGTTGCGGTGTTGGGATTTTTCGGAGCTGACTACAATAATACCGGTGGGAATATGCAATATCCGCACCGCACTATCAGTGGTGTTGACGTGCTGGCCACCCGCGCCCGAGGCCCGCATGGTGTCAATGCGCAGATCATTGGCATCAATTTGAACATCAACGTCTTCGGCTTCGGGCAACACGGCGACGGTGGCGGCGGACGTGTGTACGCGGCCCCCCGATTCCGTTGTCGGCACCCGTTGAACGCGATGCACACCGGATTCATACTTCAAACGGGCAAACACCCCCGCCCCCTGAACATGGGCGATCACCTCTTTTATGCCGCCAAGTTCGGTGATGTTTTGCTCGATGATCTCGAACTTCCAACCTTGATTGGCGGCGTAGTTTTGATACATCCGCAACAAATCAGCCGCAAACAGCGCGGCCTCATCGCCGCCTGTGCCAGGGCGAATTTCGATCATTGCGGGGCGTGCATCAGCGGCGTCTTTGGGCAACAACGACAGTTGCAACGCTGCCTCGGCCAGTGGCAATCTCTCGCGCAAGGCGGGCAGCTCTTCCTCGGCCAATGCCTTCATTTCTGGGTCGGCCAGCATCGTCTCGGCCTCTTCCAGATCATCCAGCAACTGGCGGTATTCCACCACCTGCTCGACCACGGGTTTTAGCTCGGAATATTCCCGCGCAAGCGTGGCAATATCAGCGCCTGCATCGCCTTGGGCCATCTGCGCCTCAAGGAATTCGAACCGCTGGGTGATCTGCATAAGTTTTTCGAATGGAACCATAGGCATGTCTTGCCTGTCCGGCGTGATTTGGTCAAGAGGCGGTTTATGTGTTATACTGATAGAATGAGGAAAATCGCCTTGATCGCGGCTGTTTTAACGGCCCCCATGATCGCCCCTGCCTGCGCCGATGTTGTCGGACCCGGCGGCAAGGTCATTGATTGTTTTTGCACGGACAAGACCGGTGAGCGAATTGAACTGGGCCAAAGCATCTGTCTGAACGTGAATGGACGCCGGTTTACCGCCCGCTGCGAGATGTCGCAAAACGTGCCGATGTGGCGGGAACAACAGGAGGGTTGCGTGACCTCAGGTCTGATTGAGCGCCTTCAACGCCTTAAGCCAGCCCTGAATACGCGCAGCGTTCACACCAAAATCTGATTTACCGAACCGCAAACGACCATAGATCGTTGCCAGACTGCCTTGGGCGTTTCCAACCAGCTGAACTGTTGTGTAGTCGGGAAACCCGAACACGCGGCTGCGGGTGACATAGGTGATCATGCCCTCCTCAACACTGCCCGCCAAAACTTTGGTGCGCGGTGTGGCCAGCGCGATGCTGTGCAACTGTACCAATATTTCTGCCGGCGGGGCGGCATAGACCTGCGAAAACACAGCGCTTCCCTCCAGTATCACAGGCGCATCAGGCAATGCAGCCGGTGGCGCCATGTGTTCAACCGCGGCGTTATGCGGGGCAACGCGGATGTAAACCAGACCCGAGATCACGATCATCAACAACAGCCAGGCCGTGTTCGTTACAAAACCACTCATCATCAGATATTCGCTCCAGATAATCTCTTGCACGCTTAAACTTCACGCGCCTTTTTGTTCCAAGCCCAAAGGCACATCAATTCGGTCGCAACATGAGCGCCCGCAATCGCGGTGGCCCCCGTGGTGTCAAACGGGGGGGAAACCTCGACCACATCGCCGCCCACCATGTTGATCCCCGCCAAGTCGCGCAAGATAATGGACGCCTGCGCCGAGGTCAGCCCGCCCCAAACCGGCGTGCCCGTGCCCGGTGCAAAGGCCGGATCAAGCCCGTCGATGTCAAAGGTTACATAGGTTTGGTGATCCTTCAGGATTGTCTTGATTTTTTGCGCCGTGGCTTGCGGCCCGATCAAATGCACTTCGCGCGCGTCAATGATGTTGACGCCCAATGTGTCCTCATTGGTGGTGCGAATGCCAACCTGAACGCTGCGGGCCGGATCAATCAGCCCTTCTTTGACGGCCTTATAAAACATCGTGCCATGGTCCACGCGGTCCATGTCATCATCCGCCCATGTATCGGAATGCGCATCAAATTGCAGCAGCGATAACGGCCCGAACTTCGCCGCGTAAGCCCTTAATATCGGGAAGGAAATATAATGATCACCCCCCAGACAAAGCGACGCTGCCCCCGCCTCCAGAATGCCCGTGATATGGGCCGTCAAGGCTGCCGGAAAGGCCGGAATATTGGCGTAATCAAACGCCAAATCACCGTAATCCACCACGTTCATTTCAGTCATCGGGTCAATGTCCCAACCATAGGGCGCATCGGGCGCTTGCAATGTGCTGGCCTCGCGGATCGCCCGTGGTCCCAGCCGTGTGCCAGGCCGGTTGGTCACAGCCTGATCAAACGGCACCCCCGTCACGGCCAGATCAACACCTGTCAGATCCTTGGTATAGGTCCGGCGTAAAAACGAAGTGATCCCGCCAAAGGTGTTCTCGTTGGAAAGCCCCTTGCGGCTGTCCCGGGTGATCGCGGTATCGACCTGTGATTTTGCGTCTTCCAAGGCCATTCCGCTATCCTTTCACAGGTTGGCGAGTCTCGACCATCCGCGCGAAAAACGACGCGCCAATCGGTGAAATCTCGTCGTTGAAATCATAGCCGGTGTTATGCACCCCCGGTCCATCTCCTTGCCCCAAGAACAAATAGGCGCCGGGGCGTTTTTCCAACATATATGAGAAATCCTCGGCCCCCATTTCAGGCGGCTGATCGTCAATCACATTGGCCTCACCCGAAATGTCACGCGCCACTTCCGCGGCCAGTTTTACCTTGTCCGCATCATTGCGCGTGGCCGGATAGCCAATATTATAGGTCAGATCAACGCTCACATCATAGGTCTCGGCGATGCCACGGCAAATCGCGCCCAGCCGGTCCTGCACCATTTGCTGCACGTCCTTATCAAAGGTGCGCACCGTGCCGCCGACAAAGGCGGCTTCGGGGATGATATTATCCGCGCTGCCGGTGTGGATTTGCGTCACCGACACCACCAATTCCTTGCGGGTGTCCAAATTGCGACTGACAATGGTCTGGATCGCGCTGGCCAAGGCCACAGCCGCCACCACGGGGTCGCGGGTGTCTTGCGGATAGGCCCCATGCCCGCCCAAACCCTTGATGTTAATCTCAAAATCATCAACTGCCGCCATGATTGGCCCCGGCGTTGTTGAAAATGACCCCAAGGGCAAATCGGGAATATTATGCAGGGCATAGACCTCTTTGATGTCAAACCTGTCCATAATCCCCTCATCACACATAACCTCGCCGCCACCGCCACCTTCTTCGGCGGGTTGAAAAATCAGCGCAACGCGGCCCGAAAAATTGCGCGTTTCCGCCAAATAGCGCGCCGCGCCCAATAACATCGTGGTGTGGCCGTCGTGACCACATGCATGCATCTTGCCATCATGGATCGAGGCATATTCCAAACCCGTTTCTTCAGGCATCGGCAGCGCATCCATATCAGCCCGCAAGCCAATCGTTGGGCCATCCCCAGCCCCGTTTATGATCGCCACCAACCCTGTCGTCGCGATCCCTTCATGCAGCTCGTCCACCCCGAATTCGCGCAACCGTTCGGCCACAAAAGCCGCTGTTTCATGGCACTCAAATCCCAGCTCAGGGTGTTGATGCAAATGTCGACGCCAGCCCTGCATATCCTTGGCATAATCGGCGATACGGTTGACGACGGGCATTGCTGGACTCCTTGGCAATCATAGTATGTAATTGCCCGCTACAGTTCCCCAGATTTGGCGATAGCGCAATGGATAATGACACCGACCTGATCAACGATACGAACGGCGGCATGCCGCGCCTTTTGGAAATCATGCGCCGTTTGCGTGATCCTGAAACCGGCTGCCCTTGGGATATAGAGCAGGATTTCGCCTCGATCTCGCCCTACACGATTGAAGAAGCCTATGAGGTCGCCGACGCAATTGAGCGCGGGGATATGGCTGACCTTGAGGGGGAATTGGGCGACCTGCTGTTGCAAACCGTCTATCACACCGCAATGGGCGAGGAAGCGGGGCATTTCACCTTTGAGACGGTCACCCGCGCCATTTCCGACAAAATGGTCGCCCGTCATCCGCATGTGTTTGGCAGCGAAAACCGCGACAAATCTGCCGAACAGCAGACCATTGACTGGGAAGCGATCAAAGCCGCCGAACGGGCCGGAAAATCCGAACGTGGCACGTTGGACGGGGTTGCGGTTGGCCTGCCGGCCTTGCTGCGCGCGCTGAAACTACAAAAACGCGCGGCGCGGGTTGGCTTTGACTGGCCGTCCACCGATCAAGTGCTGGACAAAATCAATGAGGAATCCCGCGAGTTGGTCGAGGCCCGCGATCAGCTGACCCAAGTGCAAGTCGAAGAAGAGTTCGGCGATCTGCTGTTCGTGATGGCCAACCTGGGCCGCCATCTAAATCTGGACCCCGAAGCCGCCTTGCGCGCCGCCAACGCCAAATTCACGCGGCGTTTTGAAGCCGTCGAAACAAAACTCGCCGCCCGCGGCAAAACCCCTGCCCAATCCGACCTCGCCGAAATGGACGCACTCTGGGACGAGGTCAAAACTGAAGAATAACCGCCCCTTTCTTTCGTTTCTTCTTTTTCTAATTGGCCCTGTACGGAGCACATAAAGGTAATTTACTTTTTTAATCAGGTATTGACCTGACTGTTTTACTCAGGTTTAACCGTCCCAATGATAACCCAAGCTGGAGTCCCTAAAATGTCCGCCACGTTCCGCACCACCTTGCTCGCAACTGCCGCCATCGCCATCACGGCCCCGGCCATCGCGCAAGAAATCAACGTCTACTCTACCCGCCAACCGGAGTTGATCCAGCCCCTGACGGACAAGTTCACAGCGGACACCGGTATCAAGGTCAACATCGCCTTCCTGAAAAAAGGCGTCATCGAAAAACTAACCGCCGAAGGCGACCGCACCCCCGCCGACCTGGTCCTGACTGTGGACATCGCCCGCCTAAATGGCGTGGTCGAAGCGGGCCTGACCCAACCTGTCACCAATGACGTGCTGTCGGCCAATATCCCCGCCGACCTGCGCGACCCGGCCGGCGAATGGTTTGGCCTGACGACCCGCGCCCGCGTTGTCTTTGCCTCAAAAGACCGCGCCGCGACCCCGCCCGCCACCTATGAAGCACTGGCCACCCCAGCATGGAAAGGCCGCATTTGCACCCGTTCGGGCACCCACGCCTATACCGTCGCGCTGGTCTCGGCCGCGATCCACCACATGGGCGAAGCCGACGCGAAAACATGGCTGCAGGGCGTCAAAGACAACCTGGCCCGCAAACCCCAAGGCAATGACCGCGCCCAAGTCAAAGCCGTCTGGGCCGGCGAATGCGACGTTGCGCTTGGCAATACCTATTACATGGGCAAAATGGTCAACACCCCAGAGCAGGTCGCCTGGGCCGACAGCGTCAACGTCGTATTCCCAACCTTTGAAGGTGGCGGCACCCACGTGAATGTTTCAGGCATAGCCCTGACCAAACACGCGCCCCACAAGGCGGACGCAATCAAGTTGATGGAGTTTCTGGCATCCCCCGCGGCCCAGGAAATCTATGCCGAGCAAAATTTCGAATACCCCATCGCGCCTGATACAAAGCCAAGCGAGCTGGTCGCCAGCTGGGGCACATTCACAGCTGATAACGTCAACCTGATGGACATCGCCAAACTGCGCGGCACAGCCCTCAAACTGATCGAAGAGGTCGACTTCGACGGCTAACCCCCACACCGGCTATTGCCCCACAGGATTTCGGCTATACTGCGCTAAATACCAGACCCAATCACTTGCGGAGGGTAAAATGCGCGGTCACTGCCTATGTGGGGCAATCGAGTTTGAAATTGATACGCCAGTTCAATCTTGCGTAAATTGCCATTGCGAAAGCTGCCGACGACAATGTTCAGCCCCCATGACAACCTATGTCGGGGTGCTGGACACGCAGTGACGCTGGGTAACGGGCGCACCCAAAGTCTATGAATCGTCCCCCGATGTCGAAAGAACCTGACCTGCGCCCCAAGTTTCCTCCACCACATGGAGAGTCCTTGGGTTTGATTTAATGGCGTTACGCGGCCAGTTTGTCCATGCTCATTTTCTCTGCAAATTCTATCGGTGTCAGGTTTCCGAGCGAT
>Ga0209633_10003786_pt1 | contig 13859 bp, 14 predicted proteins | sample Cruoilmetagenom1_FD_187290 | JGI IMG/M metagenome (GOLD analysis project Ga0209633, IMG submission 187290) | Oil polluted marine microbial communities from Coal Oil Point, Santa Barbara, California, USA - Sample 1 (SPAdes) (version 2) | ecosystem: Environmental > Aquatic > Marine > Oil seeps ... | reverse complement strand
CAATCAAAGGCCGAAGACATGACTGCACCCAAATTGCAAAAGCAAAATATCAATGCAAAATTACCTTGCTAAACGGACGCCATCCAGACATGACGATACCATCCGCGCACCTAACACTGTTCCTAGTTCTTTTGTCTCTCTGTTTATGTCTTATAAATCTCTTAGAATTGGTTGTTGTGCGCAGTTTTATAAATGCCGCGGCAATAAACCAAGGAGGACATAATGGGACTATTTAATGTGTTTTTCGGAGGGAAACAGGAAAACCATGCCCCGACTGATGGTGGAATTTCCGATCCGGGGCCGAGTGTGAAAATTCATCCGAGTGTTGATGCTGGCGTTCAGGCGGGGCTGTCTGATTTTGCTGGGGGCTCGTTGACATGTCAATGCACCACGAACCCGGTCAAGGTAAAAGTGGATGCGCAAACCGCCCATAACCATGTATGTGGTTGCACCAAATGCTGGAAACCGGCAGGCGCAATTTTTTCGCAGGTTGCTGTGGTTGACAGAGGGGCTGTGAGCGTTGTTGAAAACGCCGATAAACTGGAAATTATCGATACAGATGCGGCTATTCAGCGGCACGCCTGTAAGGATTGCGGCGTGCATATGTATGGCCGGATTGAAAACAAGGATCATCCGTTTCACGGGCTGGATTTTGTTCACACAGAATTGTCTGCTGAAAATGGCTGGTCGGGGGCGGAGTTTGCTGCCTTTGTTTCATCGGTGATCGAAGGCGGTGTCGACCCATCACGCATGGATAATATCCGTGCCCGCCTAAAGGCGTTGGGGCTAGAGCCGTATGATGCGCTGTCACCAGCGCTGATGGATGCAATTGCCACCCATGTCGCCAAGGCATCAGGGGCACTACCCGGCTGATCGTGGCTACACGGATGCCGAATTGTTCAACCGGGACCGCAGCAGTGCGGCCTCGGTCTGACAATCCCTAGCGGACTGGTTTGCCTTGATATGATGATCAAGGATAATTTTGGCGGGAGAGCCATCCAGCACCAAAACCCTGTCTGCCAACTCGCAGGCTTCCTCAAGGTTGTGGGTGACCAAAATCGTACTGAACTCATTTCCGTCAAGGACGCGTAAAATCAGTTCGCGCATCCGCGCGGCGGTAGCTTCATCCAGTGATGCAAATGCCTCATCCAGAATAAGGGTTTGTGGTTTGGCGGCAAGGGCGCGGGCCAAACCCACGCGACGTTGTTGGCCCAGCGACATTTGATTAGGGTAGTCGGCTGATCGGTCACCCAGCTCCACTTGATCCAGCGCCGTCTGTGCCACCTGCGCGTCGCAACCCGTCACAAGCATAATATTGTCGATCAGGCAGCGCCACGGCAGCAAAGTTGGCTCCTGAAATACAAAACCAACCCGACCGACCCCCGTGATCTGCCCCTCGTAGCGTTTATCTAGACCACAAAGGATACGCACAAATGTGGATTTACCGATGCCAGATGGCCCGGTCAGGGCCACCACTTCACCTTCGCCTATGGTCAGCGAAATGTTCCCAAGCACCTGATTAAGGCCGAAGGATTTGGAATGGATTTCAACTTTCATTCAACCGCCACTTTGATGCAGATTTTTCCCAAGGCTGGACGATTAGATATTCGATCAACAGCATGACCAAAATGAAACTGAATGCGTAGGCGAGAATATGGCCGACCTCGAACAATTGGAAATAAAGATGGATCTGGAATCCGATCCCGTTAGAGCGGCCCAGAAATTCAACCACCAGAACGATCTTCCAGATCAGGGCAAGGCCCGATCGAGCCGAGGCAGCAAAATGCGGGGCGAGTTGAGGGGCAATAACATGCCGCCAAGTTTTCAGTCGCGGCATTTGAAATGCCTGCGCCATATTATCCAGTGCAGGGTTCAACGCCCGCGCCCCTTCGCGCATCATCACCGTGATCATCGGGATTTTGTTTACGGCGACGGCAACAATAGCGGCCACCTCGGTTAGCCCGATCCAGAGGTAGCATAACACGATAACGACCAATGCCGGCAGGTTCAGGAAAATGATAACCCAAGGATCGGCCCACGCGTTGAAGGCAGGTTTTCGTCCGGCAAAAATACCCAATGCACACCCGATACACATCGCAAAAACAAAGGCCCCGATAACCCGCATCAAAGTTGCGGACAAGTGAAACCATATTTCACCTGAAACAAACTCATTCCAGAAAATACCGGCAACCTCTGATGGGTAGGGTAAAAGTGTTCGGTCGGCTGTCACCCATGCAGCAGTCGCCCAGATCACCCCGAGCAAGGCAATCGAGGCGGCGCTGATAATCAGGCGGCTGGGATTAGCTGCCGGGGGTGTAGAAGAGTCCATCGGGGAGTGTTGTTGCATTGCCCACCAGTTTTTCACCGCCCAACTCTGCCATCAAAGACAGGAATTTGGAAGCAGCCTCTAGGTCTATTGGCTTGTTAGAAGGAATGCCGGCGCGAAATCCGGCCTTGAGGGCTGCAAAAGCCGCATCGCTTTTGGCCTTCATGTGCGGACGCAGACGATCCCATTCGGCGTCATTGCTGGCCAGCAGTTCCTTGGCGGCTCGCGAAGCCGCTGCAAATCCGGCAACCAGTTGCGGGTTTTCACGCAACAATTCGCCCTTGACCACATAACCCAATAGCGGCGTATCCGGGTCCAGACCCAATTCATGTGCAGCGTCGGCGACGGAAACGACCTGTCGAAAGCCCTTGGCATCCAGTTTGGCCATGAAGTGCCAGAAATTGATTACCCCGCCGATTTCCCCCTGAAGCGCGGTTTTGAAGATCAGGGGCGGGGCACCGAACACCTGTTCGGTTTCGCCTTTCAAATCAAACCCGTCGGTTGCCTTGGCATAGGCCTGAAGGATGAGCCAGCTTTTGTCGACCGGCCCACCGGCGATGCCGATTTTCATGCCTTTCAGATCAGCCAGCGTTTGCACCGGGCTGTCTGCAGGCACCATCAATCCGCCAACGGCTTTGGAATAGGGAATGAACACATAATCCTTGCCAGCCGCCCGTTGACGGGCAACCCAGACCCAGTCGGACACTATAATATCCGCCTCGCCGCCCTGAAAGGCGACTTGCGTCGCTGCTTTCCCAGCCAGACCTTGAACGTGCATTTCAAAATCATTGGCTTGATCAAACCCGTTATGTTTAATCACATTCAATTCCCAGTTGACCGTGCCAAATTTTAGAACAGCAACTTTCAGGACTTCCGATGCCGAAGCGGCCGAAAAAGGGCCAAGTAGCAATAATATTGAAAGAAAAGCAGATAGAATGCGCATTTTCGAACCTCCCATGAATTCTATTAATCAAGCTATCCGCGGAAACAAAAAAGGGAAGGTAGACCTAAGGACAGTTGGCGAGCGTATGGTGGCTTAGTCCAAAGGTCTGCATGGTCAATCCAAGATTCACAATGCTAGAGTGGGAATTATATCGCCAACATACGGAATTGATTATTGTAAAACACTTATTTCAAAACAGAAATTTTATAGAGATGTAACGACCAGGAGCTAGGTAGAGAATGACGGAGCACGAGACAAAGGCGCAAGTTTCCATGAACATTCACACTGTTCTGGTTATTGATGACCATCCGCTGTTTTGCGAAGCTCTAGCCATGACATTGGAAAATATTCTTGAACTTAGCGCGATAGAAACTGCAAATTCGCTGACCGCAGGCCTGGAGAAGTTGGGAAATGGATTTAAAGCCGATGCGATTGTGCTTGATCTGAACTTACCAGATGTATCTGGGGTGGAAGGATTGTTGCAGTTGCGCGCGCGTGTGCCAAAAACACCGATTGTTGTTGTTTCCGCGTTAGGGGATTCTCGGGTTATTACTGCGGTAATTGCCGCAGGCGCCGCCGGATTTATCCGCAAGGATGCACCCCGCGACGAGTTAGCCAGTGCGTTCCAGAAAATCTGGGCCGGAGAAACCTATCTGCCCGACGACTATACCCGTTCAACGGATCTAGACGGTGAAGTTGAGAAAATGGAGCGTGTTGTTGAGAAGCTATCCAGCCTAACCCCGCAACAGGTTACAATCCTGAAACTGGTTTGCGAAGGAAAGCTGAACAAGCAAATCGCCTATGATCTGACAATTGCCGAGACAACAGTAAAGGCACATATCACAGCAATCCTGCGCAAACTGGGTGTTCACAGCCGCACACAAGCAGCACTTTTAGCAAAAGAAGCCGAGTTTTCAGCCTTGCTTAAATAACAGGAACAATACCATAATTGGGTATTCGCAATGTTATTCTGGCGTGGGGGGACTTTGGACCAGTCAGTTGAAAACGTGAAATCGCTTGCCCGACACGCAAATGCGATCAGTTTTGGTGCCAGTTCAGCACCTGATCCGATGGTGGCTGTCGAAGAAATACAGAACCTGATCTGGCAACCCGACATCGCGTTCGTTATTTTTTTCACGTCGCCCGAATACGACCAAACGGGTTTGTCAAAGGCGTTTCAATGTGCCTTCCCGAATGTTCCGGTGGTAGGATGCACAACTGCGGGTGAGCTAACCCCGCGCGGTTATGCCGAAGGAACCATTACAGCCATTTCATTTTCTGCCCAGCATTTTGCTATGGACAGTCGCTTGATTGGCAATGTTGTAGCGAAAGGTGTTTCGGACTGCTCGGATATTGCAAAAAATCTGGTATCTGACTTTCCCTGCCCTGACGGTTGGAATACATTGGCGCTTCAGTTTGCTGATGGCACTTCCCTGCAGGAAGATACGCTGGTTGCTGCGTTGGATGCAGGCCTTGCGCCTATCCCGCTATTTGGCGGAACAGCTGGTGACGGGATGTGTTTCAAGGAAACGTTTGTTTATCAGGACGGAGCATTTCACACAGACGCGGCGCTGCTGATCCTAATACATACAGACTACCATTTCAACGAAGTTACGTTTGACCATTTCATTCCAACAGACAAACAAATGGTTGTAACAGACGCGCGATCGGAAGAACGGGTTGTATGTGAAATCAATGGCGAACCAGCCGCCGAGGAATATGCGCGGATCATCGGATTTCCCAAAGATAAACTTGGCCCGTTTTTATTTGCGTCTTTCCCCACGTTGGTGCGTGCCGGTGGCCGTTACCATGTCCGCGCCATTCAATCTGTTGTGGGGGGCAATTGTCTAAAATTTCTTTCCGCAATTGATGTTGGTATTGTCATGACCATAGGAGAAGCGCTTGATATTGTCGGTGAGATGGAAAAGGAATTTCAGAAACTCGCCGACGACCAAGGCACCCCGGCGCTGGTTTTGGGATTCGACTGTATCTTGCGAAAAATTGAAATTGTGACACTTGGCAAAAAGAATGAGATATCGCGAATGTTGGCCCAAAATAATGTCATTGGGTTCAGTACGTATGGCGAGCAGCACAACGGAATGCATGTAAACCAGACATTTGTTGGGGTGGCCTTTTTCCCGCCTGAAGATGGCAAACAATCATGATCAACCCGGATGATCCGCCCGAACGGCAGGTGGAAAAACTGCAGAAGATTGTCAAATCGCTTATGTGGCGGGTCGAGCGGAGTAGCGAAAAGGGCGGAACACCCTATAGCATGTTTCAGACCGCGATTAATCTGGAAAACGAAGTCCACGCACGTACGGAAGCATTGCAAACCACGCTTGATCAACTTGAAGAAACCCACGCTGAATTATCGCAAGCGTTGGAAACAGCCGAACAATCGCAACAGAATCTATTTGATGCATTGGAAGCAATGAGCGAAGGATTTGCGCTGTTCTCTAACGATAAATTGGTGATCTGTAACGAAAGGTTCCAGATATTACTGCCGGATGTGGCCGAACAGATTGTTCAGGGAATTTCATTTGGGGATTATTCCGCGGCGGTTTCCAAAAGCACCTTTCTGGAGTTAGAAGAGGGCCAGACCCGCGACGACTGGGCCGGCTTTCGGGTTCGTCAGCACGGGCGTAAACACGCAGCTTTTACGGTTCGCCTGAATGATGATCGGTGGATACAAGTTTCTGATCGCAAAATGCCAGGGGGTCGGATTGCCATTTTACATACAGACATCACCGAAATGGTGCGTGAGCAACGGCGCCAGCGCGAAAAGGTTCTGGACGAGCAGGCTCGCTTGGCGCGCGCAACCATTGATCACATGAGCCAAGGTGTCTGTACGTTTGATGCCGAGGGTTTGCTGGTCGCCAGCAATAGCGGTTTCGGAGAATTGCTATCTCTGCCTTTCCATCTCAGCCAAGACGGCACCACGCTTGAAACAATCCTGAAATTCCTGGAAAGGAACCAGATTCTTGAAGGGAAAACGTTAAAGCAGAGTTTTGTTCCATGGGTAGGCGACCGCCAGACGCGGCGTAAGTTGCAGTTGGAAATCCGCCGTTCCGACGGAATGATTATTGACGCCAGTTTTCACAAGTTGCCAGATGGCGGTTTTGTCGCGAGCTTTACTGATGTGACATCTGAGCGGCGTGCGACAGAAGCATTGGCGCAGGCCAAATCCACGCTGGAAATGCGCGTGACCGAACGCACCGCAGAACTAACAGAAGTTAATAAAGAACTGCTTAGAAAGTCACGCGAGCAAAAGCGCGCAGAGCAGGATTTACGCGAAGCCAAGGAAGAGGCCGAAGCAGCCAATCTGTCAAAAACCCGCTTCTTAGCCGCCGCCAGCCATGATTTGCTGCAACCGCTAAACGCAGCAAAATTATTCATCGCCAATTTGTTGCAAACCGAATTGAAGGAGGGGCAAAACGATATCGCCGAGAGCCTCAGTCGGTCTTTCAACTCGGTTGAATCTATATTGGATGCTTTGCTCGATCTTTCGCGGCTTGATGCATCCGGCGCAGAGTTCACCGTTTCACATTTCCAGATAAATTCTGTGTTGGATCCGCTGCAAGCAGAATTTGAGCAGATTGCCAGCTGCAAAGGGGTTGAGTTACGGGTCATGCCGACAACACTTTCGGTAATCAGTGATCAACGCTATCTGCACCGTATCATACAAAACCTATTGTCCAATGCGGTTAAGTATACAGAAACCGGCAAAGTCCTGATTGGTTGCCGTAGAAGGGGTGATCGCGCTGTTATTCAAGTTTATGACACCGGGATCGGGATCGCCAAGCGGGACCAGCGCCGGATATTTGAAGAATTCCAACGCCTCGCGCCGAGCAGCGCCGATCAGGGTATGGGCCTAGGTCTGTCATTCGTTGAACGGGCGTGCAAACAATTGGGTCATGAATTACAGTTGGCCTCCACGCCGGGGCAAGGGTCTCTGTTCTCTGTTGAGGTTGAATGTTCGCGACAGGCGCTGGCGCAGATCGAAATAGTGCAAGAGGAAGGGGATTCATACGAGGATGAAGAGGCCGATATTTTGGCGGTGTTGGTCGAGAACGACAAAGACGTTTTAAAAGCCATGACCGGAACGTTGGAGCGGTGGGGGATCAGTGTCATTCCCGCGAAATCCACTCAAGAATTGCTGTTTTTGGTAAATGAACTTGGTGTTCCACCTGATATTATCATTGCGGACTATCATCTCGATGGGAAGGATACTGGGCTGGCTGCCATCTCGTCACTGCGTCAGTCGGTAGGTTTGAATATACCAAGTATTCTGGTCACTGCAGATCGCAGTAAAAAGCTCAAACATGAAGCCCGGAAGATGGGAACCGAAGTGCTGACCAAACCTGTGGAATTGCAGGCGCTCAGATCGCTTGTCAGGTGGGGCGTTCAATGAAGCCTAAAGGCTGCGCGACATCCCGCGCGTTGTCTATCCGGACCAAGCTCATATTTGGTGCGGCCTTAATCGCAGCGCTTACAATCCTGACTGCCATAACTACGGCCTACGAAGCATACGAGACCTCTCGCCAGATAAGCCGGATTGAAGAGGCGCAAGCGCGGATTGAACATCTGGCCGAGATTTCAGGCCGAATAAGCGACTATGCAATTACTGCTGTTGACAGTGCCACCGAGGATTTTTCAACAGATAGGGCAACTGAACGCCTGACAGCCAAAGCCGAAGCTGTGCGTACTGCGTTTGAAAATGCGGAACGGATGGTATTGCGGACAGTAGATCCAGAATTTGTAACCGAGCAACTGATGCGCAATTTAGCACAAATGGGAGTCCTTTTCCGGTCGATGGATGAAAACATCAGGGCTGGGTTGTTACAAGGGTCCGCCTCGGACCTGTCCGCGTCGCTCAACATGTTCTCAACCCAGTTTTCCCCGCTGTTGGGTGTCGCAATCAGTGCCGAACAATCCAAGCGTCAGAATGCGGTATACCGTATCGGGCAGATTAGAAATGCTTTGTCGATCCTCTCGATCGCTGTCATCATTTTAACGTTTCTACTTCTGGTGGTCTTTAATTTACGCATCATTGGTCCGATCGTTTCGCGTATTGGTCGAATTGGCGAGGCAACAAAATCAATTGCTTCTGGTGATTTCAAGATCAATCTGCCGACAAACCCGAACGACGAACTGGGTACGCTTTTTGGCCAAACCAACCTGATGGCCGAGGAACTGAACCGCACCAAGACCCGTGTCAAAGAAGACCGCAGCCAGTTGAACGAACTCATCGCGGCGCGAACGAAAGAACTAACCGAAGCAAACGCGCGCCTTTCGCAGATTGACACACAAAGGCGCCGGTTTTTCGCTGATGTCAGCCATGAGTTACGCACACCGCTTACGGTTATTCTGGCCGAAGCAGAACTGTCCCAGGGTGCGTCGCGCGAGGATACCGAAGAGTCGCTAAAGGTTATCCTGACCCGTGCGCGCAAACTCAACCAGCGGATTGACGACTTGCTGCGGCTGGCGCGATCCGAAAGCGGGCAGATCGAATTGAATCAGCGAGAAATTGAACTGGGCAAGGTCGTAACCGAAGCCACCGAGGATATGATGCCACGCCTGCGCAAGAAAAACATCGAGCTTGCGACCAGAATAGAAGTTACTGATCATATCATTGCCGACAAAGACTGGATACGGCAGATTGTCTGCGGCTTGATCGAGAATGCGGTAAAGCATGCGCCAGAAGGGTCTAGGATTAGCGTCAAAGTATTCGGGCAGGGCAATGACGCGATTGTAGAGATCATGGATCAGGGCGCCGGGCTTGAACCCGAGGTTGCGCAATCAGCGTTCGAACGTTTCCGCAAAGGATCGAATGAGTTGGCCGAGGGTGGGTTTGGCATCGGGTTAGCTCTGGCAAAATGGGTTGTCGAGGAACATGGCGGGGTTATTGAATTGCAGGATGGAGTTGGCAAGGCTGAAGGGTTGAGGGTGTTGATACGCCTTCCCCTTGCCCGGAAATAACCTATGCTGACTAATAACCATCCAAGAGGTCATACACCAAATGCCAGCCCAAAAGACGGTTTTAATTGTTGAAGATGATGCAGATATCGCATCGGCCTTGGCACGGGGGTTGGGGCGCGAAGGGTATGAGGTGGTCACAGCCTATGATGTGCAACAGGCGCGTAATTGTTTGCACGGCACCCATGTCCATGCAGCGATTGTGGATATGATGCTGGGCGAAGAACGCGGAACGGGCCTGATTGCTGAAATGCGCGATCGTGGGCAGGGTTTTCCTGTTATTATTCTAAGTGCCTTGTCCGGCGTCGATGATCGCGCACGTGGGCTTGAATCGGGTGCAGATGATTACGTTGTTAAACCTTTCGCGTTTTCCGAATTATTGGCCCGATTGCGGGTGCAGGAAAAACGGTATGAAGATCAGGGCGCGACATTGGCTTTTGGGGGGCTGACCTATGATCCGGCAATCCGACAGGTAGGCAACGGCGACAAATCACTGTCCCTGACCGAGAAAGAGGGTCGACTTCTCGAAGTATTTCTGAAAAATCCGCGCCGGTTATTTGGCCGTAACGAGCTATTCGAGATGCTCTGGGCGGCGGATGGCCGGACATCTGAAAACGTGGTGGATGTCTATGTTGGCTATCTACGACGTAAACTCCGACCAATTGCCGATACCAAGGCCCAAATCATTACGGTACGAGGAAAGGGGTTTATGCTGTCGGAGGCAACTGATGATACAACATAGATTTTCTTTTTTAGCACTATTGGTTTCACTGTCTATTTATGTGCCACAAATGGCACTGGCGGATCGGGCAACCGATCTTGTGTTCTCGAACGGAGTGCTTGGCAATATCCCGCAGAATAAGACCGTTTTGTATAAGCATTTGCGCCTTGGGCCAGAGGGCAGCGAATTTCATTCGATTGCTGATGGTCAGGTTTCACTGGCAATTGTGCCATCCCAAATTGGTGGTAACGAAGTGATTCTGGAAATGCTTGATAGTGGTCAGTTGCGCAACAGAACGCAGTTTCCCGCAGATGCCGGAAACCCGATTGTAATGGCATTTCTAGAATCCAACTTGCGTTCCATGGCGCAGATAACCGGTGGCAGCCCGTTTTATTTGCGTAACCGTATCAAGGAATCATTGCGCTCCGGTGGACAGATAGAGCCGGTCAAAATAGCGATAGATGGGGTACCTATCGACGCAATGAAGATCACTTTTATGCCTTTTATCAATGACAAAAACGCCGCAAGAATGGGAGATTTCGCAAAACTGGAACTGGTCTTTGTGGTTTCTGATAGCGTGCCGGGTGGATTTATCCTGTTCTCGGCCAATACACCTGAAACCGATGGGCAACGGATTTACCAGGAATCCATGCGGTATTCGTCGTTGGCAGATCAGGGGTAAGCGCTTGAATTTTCGCATGATGGGAATGGCATTTTTGATCAGTGCTGCGACCGCGCAGGCCGGAAGTTTAGTGCCGTTGAATGATTACCCGACCGAAGCGCGCGCTGATTACGTTTTTGCCTGTATGACTGTGAACGGGCGCACCCGTGACGCGCTAACGCGATGTTCTTGTTCTATTGATGTGATTGCGTCCATTCTGTCCTATGAGGATTACGTTAGCGCGGAAACAGTGCTGCGGATGCTTCAAATGGGCGGCGAAAAAACCGCCCTTTTCCGCACACCAGAAGCCACCAAGTCCGCTGTTAAACGATTGCGTCGTGCACAGGCTGAGGCCGAAATCCGTTGTTTCTAACTCGGCAGGCTACATTGAAATTGCGGTTTTGTTAAAGCTCTGCTCGAATACTTCGCCTTCCGTGTCAATCGCCCGCACCCGCAATGTATCAGAGCCATTGTCGGTATAGGTGAACCGGAAAGACGGGTCTTCACTGATCGAAATGCCGGCCTCCATGCGGAACAGCAATTCCTCGCCCTGAAACACCTCAAGCTCGTCAATAAACCGTGCGAGCACAAACAAATGTGTGATCTGGTCACGTGAAAGACCGGAATAGTTTGGATGCTTGATCATAATCTGCGCAACCCGCCGTGGGCCATCCGGATCAGGTGTAGACTGGAGGGGCTGCGCGGTCTGTATTAACTCATCCAACTGGCGCAATTTCATCTTGCCGATTGATGCTAGTGCAGCTGCCGCATCTTTGCTGGCGGGGGCCGAACAGCCACCTGATGCACGGACAAACCGGCCCGTCATATAGGCATCGCCGCCTTCTGTTGTGCCAATCGCACGCACGTTGGAATAGGCATTTACCCGCACCCGTGTTTCCAGATCAAGCATGCCCATGCCCTCGCCAAAGGTGAATTCTGCCACCACAGGGGACGGGTTTTCGTCAATAACGATGGTCAGCTTTTCGATCTGCGCGTCTGACCCTTCGGCTTGTACGATATGTATCGGAACCGTTGCTGCATCATGCGCCCGAAACGGCGCAGCCAGCGTAAACAACGCATCACTCTCGATCAGGGGGGTATCCTCGACCACATCATATTTTAGATCGGCCCATGTCGGCCCTTCAACCAGCGGGTTTTTTACCGCATCTTCAGCATTTGCGCCTGTCGAAACAATCGCTGCAATCGCAGCGCATATCAGTGTTCTTTTCATTTGCGTCTCCTCACAAAATCAGCTGATCCATCGCGTTCTTGCTTATCCAGACACATTTTTACGGTTCTGTAAATTGGACCTAGGTCCGCTTTTCAGGGCTAATCGGGGTGTTTTAGCACTATAAGTGGTCACGAAATGGTGAAGTCACTTGCATAATGGTGCTGCCAAAGCCTGATATGCTTGAATTTTGCAGGTGGTGATTTGCAAGGAGATAGGGATGATCGAACTTGTTATAACAGTGTGTCTTTCGCAGGATATCGGTGTTTGCGCTGATCACCTGCTGCCCGAGGCGACATCTTTAACATCTGCACAATGCGAGGCATCGGCAGAGGCGCGGATTGCGCAATGGCAGGCCCATCACGCCGATTTGGTTATGACGGAATGGGCTTGTAAAACCCCCGACATTCAACCACTTTCCGTTGCTGAAATTGCAAGCGGAATATGGGTTCACAAAGGTCTGCACGAAGTGCCCACACCACAAAATGCCGGCGATTTGGCGAACATTAGTTTTGTGGTTGGTTCTGACGCGGTTGCAGTGATTGATGCGGGTGGATCGCGTGATGTAGCCGAGGGGGTATGGATGGCGATCCGGCAGGTTACGGATTTGCCGGTCAAATGGCTGGTGCTGACCCACATGCATCCGGATCATGTGATGGGCGCATCATTGTTTTGGGACGCGGATGTACAGATCATCGCACACGAGAAATTCCCTTCCGCATTGGCCAGCCGCGCAATGACCTATGATGCCAATTTCGGTATTTTAATCGGCGCAGAACGGATGATCCTTTCAAATGTTATTCCAACTGAAGACATCAAGATTGATGTAGGCGAAATAAATCTGGGGGGGCGAATACTGACTTTCACCAAAACAGCGACGGCCCACACCGACAATGATCTGCGGGTATTTGATGATCAAAGCCGCACCATTTGGATGGGTGATTTGGTTTTTGCCGAACATACACCCGCGCTGGATGGCTCAATCACGGGGTGGCTTGGTGTTTTGGATGAAATGAAGACCTTCGAGGCTGATCGGTTGGTGCCTGGGCATGGGCCGGTAGCCCTGTCGTGGCCCGATGGAATGAGCGCAACATACGGCTATCTATCCGCCATCGCCAAAGAGACCCGTGAGGCCATCAATCAGGGTGAAAGCCTGGGTATGGCGATTACCCATGTCGGCGAATCGCAGCGGGAAAACTGGGAGCTGTTTGACGAATTCAACGCCCGAAATGCAACCGCTGCCTATACTGAACTGGAATGGGAATAGCGCCAAATCAGGGTGCTAGATGTGACTGGATCGCACGGGAAATCGCGAAAATCCGTTGCTCCAGAATGGTTGGCGTTTCGCAGACATAGGTCAGAGATTGGCCGCGTTCACGAAATATCCGCTCATCCCATGCCAGAAAATCCTCAAGCTCTTCCAGCTTGTCGTAGTTGGGCGGCTCCACCGTTTTTAACGCGATTATTTTGCCTCGGCGCACTTCGATGAGATCCGACAGGGTGGTTTGTTTTTTTGCATAGCGGCCAATACCGGACATGATCGTTTTGCGCTCATCGGCAATCAGTTTAAAAGTTCTGGCAAAGAGCGCCGTAAGCATATCATTCCGCTCAGCCCCCAGATCAGCTGCAAAATCAGCGACTAATAGTTCGGCGTCTGCGATATCTACACGACGCAAGGCCAGCCGCGACGCTACATCAGCGATGGCGGGATCCTTGCCTAAAGTAACAATCGCATCGTTAATTTCTGGGCCGGCCCACATCTGGCCGGTGGAAATTGTCGGCACTTTGCGTTGAATACACGGCCATTCAGGATCATCGAAAGAGGCTGCCATTGCACCGGATGCACAAATCACTGTGATCGCTAAAGCAAATGAAACTTTCCGCATAGGTGATGTCCTTCGATCTCTGATATACAATGCCAATACTAGCGTATTTACCTTTCAGGAGCATGTTGAACATTGGTGGCATTTTCAAGGGAGATTGCAAAACGGGTTTCTTGGT
>Ga0209633_10003784_pt1 | contig 13861 bp, 8 predicted proteins | sample Cruoilmetagenom1_FD_187290 | JGI IMG/M metagenome (GOLD analysis project Ga0209633, IMG submission 187290) | Oil polluted marine microbial communities from Coal Oil Point, Santa Barbara, California, USA - Sample 1 (SPAdes) (version 2) | ecosystem: Environmental > Aquatic > Marine > Oil seeps ... | reverse complement strand
AAAGTGAAGTGGAAAAGGAAGGGTTTAATGCAACCGTGATGGAATATTGCCTTGATGAAAATCTTCAAGCCATCGGTATCGGGCAATGGGTGAGCACTATTTTCTGTATGTTTTCAGAAGACGCGCAGAATGTGTTTGTTACGCTGTCGGCCCGCGCGCTCGCACCGAATCTACGCATCCTCTGTATTGCGGATACAAATGGCTCCGGTCAGAAACTCCTGGCGGCGGGTGCAACCAAAGTCATAGATCCTTATGAAATTACAGGTAACCGGATCAGCGAACGAATTCGTCGCCCGTTAATGGTGGAAACGCTTGAACACACTATTCTCAGCAAGGCCAACCTGAATTTATCCGAAATTAAAATTAAGAGTGAATCCTCAATCAAAGGGAAATGCCTGAGCGAAATCAATCTTGATCGTTATAACCTTATCTTGCTTGGAATTGTTGATCAGGAGATGAGTGAAAAGCTCATGTTTAATACGACAGGGCTTGATCATCGGCTGGATGTTGACGACTACCTGGTAGTTATCGGGCCGATTGAAGATATACAAGCATTTTGTAAGGAAATGAATCTTTAAAGAAGCTCTGATCAAGTCCAATTATTTTTAGGCTGGTTAAAACCGCCCTTAACTTTCTCGAAGTTTGTCTAAATATTTAGTTAAAATTGGGGCACTCCATTTCTCATCTCCGTGATTTGTATGCGCTCCTACATTACACCTGCAAGCTTGTTTTATCAAAATAGAAAAATATAGAAATTCGCTAAGTGATTGATTAAAAATGGTGCCCAGGGCCGGAATCGAACCGGCACGGTGTTGCCACCGAGGGATTTTAAGTCGCCTTATAAATCAATAACTTACTGATAATTAAGCGAAATCAATATTAAGTCAGTTTAATCAATAGTAGTTTATAATCAGTAACTTAGCGTAGTTTAGCGAAAGGTACAAAAACTGAGCACTGTACCTACAGTGTACCCATTTGGTTTGGGGTAAAAACAGCCTTTATTTTTTTGTACCCCTACTTCTACCCCAATAACAATTCCGTGCCGCTTCGATTCCGAAAAACGGAATCGAAGCGGCTTTTTTAATCAAATTTTCTCAAGAAAAAGTACTAGTTTTTCCTTGAAAAAAACACCATTAAACCTCAGCAACAATAGGAGGATTAACCAACCAGTAATTTCTATTCACATTACATGCATTAATAAAAGTTGTACCGTCTTCATCATAAACTCCATAAGCCTCATGGATATGCCCAAAGGCATGAATTTTAGGCTTAATTCGCTTTATGTTATCCAAGAGGTCTGAACAACCTACATTTTCTCCTTCAAGCACCCTATCAAGAATGCCAAACGCAGGACCATGAGTAAGCAAAATATCTATATCATCAGGTATCAAATCCCAATGTTTACGAATATCTTCCCCTCTTTCTCGGTTAAATGCCCAGTTGAAAAATTCTGGTTGTACAGGTGACCCCCAAAATTTCAGACCCTCAATGGTTGTACCAGTATCATTCAAGTAAATGATATCTTTATCAGCTAAATACTGTTCTGCTGCTTCCTTACGATCATCTTCAAAACAAAAATCATGGTTGCCAGCAATCACAACTTTGTATTTGAAATCTTGGACAGACATAAAATGTGCAAAGTTCTCAGTATCTTCAAGACTGCCTTTATTAGTAAAGTCACCACAGTGAATAAGTACATCGCCTGATTCAATTGCAAGAGTCTTATGTAGTGAATGAGTGTCTGAAATAAATGTTAGTTTCATAGAGATTACAACTGTTCAGCGCTCAAAATAGGGCTAATTACTCAAACATATCAGATTCAGAATTACTATTATCACTTATCAAATACCCCATAGCGCGATAACCACTTTTTCGTTTAGTATACATGCGCTGTAGCATTTCAACTTGATCATCAACATAGTCATAAATCCTTACTTCTTTCTTGCTATCATACAAACGATGTAAACGCCCAGCATATTGTTGCAACGTCCCTTTCCATGAAATCGGCATTGCTAAAAATAATGTATCCAGTCGCGGATCATCAAAGCCTTCACCAATATACTTTCCTGTTGCTAGAATAACTATTTCCTCATTATCATCAATTATTTCTAACTGTTCTCGTATTTTGTTTAGTTGCTTGTTGCCCATACCTCCATGCAAAACAATAATATTGTCAACCTTATTTGATAATTTATCAGCCAATGTCTTAAGATGACTAACGCGTTCAGTTAATAGCAAAGGAGACCTACCTTTTCTTACACTGGAAATTACATCAGAAACAATCTGATTATTTCTATCTTCATCTTCTGATAAATATTGATATATTTGTTGAATTATTACTTTTTCTTCACTTTCTGGAACTGAAAATTTTGTGCTCCGTGGAATCATAATATGTTCAAAAGGGCGTTCTAATGCAGCATCTTTAGCATTGACTTGATAGCGGGTTGCACCACACTGCATAAAGATAATAGGATGATGGCCATCTTTCCTAATGGGGGTTGCAGTAAGCCCCAGAACATATTTGGCTTTTGCCTGTTTGAGTATTTTCTCAAAACTAAAAGCAGAAATATGATGGCATTCATCGACAATAATATAACCATATTTTGATACATCTTGATAGACTTCTCCATTGCGATAAAGACTTTGCAACAAGGCAATATCTAATCTTCCATTGGGCTTTTTCTTTCCTCCCCCTATTTGTCCACTATCATCTACAGATACTGAAAGAAAAGTAGCTAGGCGTTCCCGCCATTGCTCAAGTAATTGTTTTCTATGTACCAGTATCAACGTACTTCGCTTACGCACAGCTATCATCTTTGCAGCTACCACAGTTTTACCAAAAGCTGTTGTTGCAGATAGAACACCAATATCATGCTGTCGCAGAGCTTTGACAGCGTCTTTTTGTTTTGTTCGAAGTTTACCTTTGAAAGATACTCGCAATGGTTTACCTTTAGTACTTTCATCAACTAAGGCAATGTTAATTTTATGGGCTTCTAAAAGCTGAATTACATCGGCAAGACACCCACGCGGTAATACAATATATTTCAGCAAGTCATCATAACAAGCAATCATTCTTGGTTTGTTATAAACGGGCATTCGCATCGCCTGTGCTCTATAGAATTCAGGGTTTCTAAACGCAGCCAAATGAATTAATTGGTTGATTAATATACTGGGTAGGTTTTCTTTTTCAATATAAACACCACTAGCTATGACAAGCCTCAACTCTTTCGGTAGTAGCTCTTGAGGAATTTGTACCTTAATCAGTACGCTTTTCCAAGGAGTAGTATTGGCTTCAGCCGAAAGATCATCAACTTGCTGATCAGCTTCTTTAATTCTCAATGCTGCAATTTCCTCCACTTCTACTTTAGACATTCGTTTAATCGTTGCCAAATACTCCCATTGATCAGGATAAGCCTGCATATTCCTGTCAACAAACACAGAGTTATCATGCTGTCTTGGTTGTTTTTGAAGAGGCAAGGCTATTAAATTTCCAAAGCCACCGTTTGGCATTGTGTCCTGACTAGGGAAAAGCCGGTCATAGGAATCAAGCCCTATCTCTATACGTTTATCCATTGTTTTAGCAAGGATTACATTACCCATTTGTCTGGCAAGTACAGCAGGTATAAACTCAGAAAAGAATATCCAGACATGACCACCATTCCCAGATCGTGAGCGCTCTAATGATGTTGGAATATTTAACTCATCACAGGTTTGCAGGAAAGCCAAAACATCATCCTGCCAACTAGATTTATCAAAATCCACAGCAAGAAATCCGCAACTATCATCCAAAAGCAAGGGATAAACCCCAATAGTTTGTCTGCCTGAAAGGTGATCATATAGCACCTGATCATTAAGTGGTGTCACTGCACGATTGTTACACTGGTTGCACTTGGTTTTGGGCTTTTCGCATAATGAAGGTTTCCATTCATTATCACAGGCAGGACTATAACCAGACTTGCCATTTTTTGATTCCCAACGCTTAGGGAAAACGTCAGACCGACCTTTGAATAATGATCGGAACAATTTGATTTTCTTTTCTGTAGCAAGGTCAGAAGGGACTTGTGCAGTAGGATGGGCTTGGGTGGTTTTCAAAGATAACTGGCGTTTTAACTCACAATTTTCAATCAGTAAACGTTCACACTCTTTTTCTAAGTCTTTGACTTTCTTTTGTAAGTCAAAACTATCATCAGAAGTGCTGAACATATCTAATTGATCATATTGTATGTCTACTCCCATATTTGATAACTACCGTTTTAATCAATTGTAGACTCATCCTATTCAATGGATACCATGGGAATTACTTCAAACGACCATATAAGCCAAAATTACTCTATTTTTTTGCTTGTTCTAATAATAAAGCAACTAAGCTATCAGAAAGCCACAAACCAGCATCTCTTAAGTTTTGAATAGCAGGTTCTAGATCAGAGATTAGCCCTCTACGCTTTGCGACGACTAATACACCGCAAGTTCCTAATGACCTAATGCCAATGCTCTTACAACAGCGTCGCGCAGCCAAGTCATCTACTATGGCTCTATCAGCATCCAATTTTAGAGAGTGATGCATAACTTCTGACTCACCTGCTCCAAGATTCCAGCGTTGAATATTTAAATCTACAGTGATAGGCGGAAGCTTTATTAACCAGTCATTATGCGGGATTTGTTGAGCTGCTCTATCCTCTTTTCCTGAATCTACTACCTCATTCCAAACCGCATCAGGTACATAAATTTCATCAAATAATTCAGGAAGTAAATAATCTTGCTGACTTGTAAAAAGCGTTATAAGAGGTGATGCATTGATAACAACACGTTTAATTGGCATCATGAAGTTCTTCTAACAAATCTTCTTTACTGACTTCAAAAGGTGAAACCTTAGCCTCTGATAAGGCTTTGATAAACTCTGCACGACTAAGATTAGCAACTTCCGCACCTTTTCCCTGAGAAACTCGCCCAAGCTCATACCACTTTATAGCAGCAGCTAGGCGCATTTCCTTAGCGAACTCTTTTGGATCAAGCTGAAGCGCAGGAAAAACAGAATCTGGTATTTCAACAGCGACCATTGTCATGTCATTTCTCTTTATGACTAATTAATATTTTATGATTATACCAGAACTAAACAAGCTCTGGTTCAATCTCACTAACCAACTGATAAGCCACCTGCTCAAAGGCAAACCAAGCTAAGAAGTTTTTAAGGTCATTTTTGACTTGTAGGGTTAGATGAGTGTCAAGACATTGATGAACTACAATATGAGTTAATTTCAAGCCTACCAAACTCATTACAGAAGAAGAGCTGCTACTTTATCGAGAAGCGAAACGCTTGTTTCATCAAACACGTAGCGGTCTCGGCTACGTTAAACTCTGTAAAGCGTTAAATAAATCAGGCTTCACGGTTGGCGAAACCAGGACAAGAACCATTATGCGACGATTAAACCTCGTGTGTACACAGCGTGTGAGTTATAAATCAACCACCAATAGCAATCATTAGTACGGGATTTCTGAGAACTTACTTGATCAGGACTTTAATCCAAAAAAAAGAAAATCAGGTGTGGAGTACAGATATTACCTACCTTAAAACACGTCAAGGCTGGATATATTTAGCGATAGTAATGGATTTATACCTGATTATGTAAACTCATGGTTTACATTTTAAATGATTGGTTTGCAGCAAACAAATATTACTAGAAAATATATGAAAGGACTTCTAAGCCAAAGGAATATCAATGATATAGTGATTTTTTCAGAAAAAACACTACTTTTTTCTGAAAAAATAATCAATAATAAGCTAATGCAATCTATTGAAAAGAAGATACTTTCTAAGATTTATGGTCATGCTAAGGGTTGGTCATTTACAGCAAATGACTTCTCGCGTGATTTTAAACGAGATAATGTAGACAAAGCTCTATCGACATTATTAGAAAAGGACAAAATAAAACGCGCAACAAGGGGGGTATATTACTTCCCTAAATACAGTGAACTGCTCAAACAAGAATTAAGTCCTGATATTGACCAAGTAGCTCAAGCTATTGCACGAAAATTTAATTGGAGAATTCAGGCTTCTGGTGATGCTGCCTTAAACCTACTCGGCTTATCAACCCAAGTTCCAAGTAAGTATACCTACCTGTCTGATGGCCCTGATCGCTCTTACCAAATAGGAAAGACAACTCTCACATTTAAAAAATCAGTACTTAAAGATATTGGCTTTAAACATAAAGAAAGTGGACTAATTGTTCATGCGCTAAAGGCACTGGGAAAAGACCGAATAGATAACAATATTATTGATAAAATCCGAAACCAAATTGACTCCAAAAAACATAAAAAAATTATGGAAGATACAAAAACTGTCACTAGTTGGGTTTATGAAACAATCCGTAAAATCTGTGATGGTTCAAGCTAATGGAAGGCATAGCTCAACTTTCCGATACTGAGCGTAAAGAACTCTTTGCTGAAACCGCAATTCAGAAAAATATTTCCCCTGCAATTATCGAAAAAGACTTTTGGGTATGCTGGACTTTAAAAAGAATATTTAAGCATCCTTCCCTATCCAAGTTGCTGATGTTTAAAGGTGGTACTAGTCTTTCTAAAGTATTCCACTTGATAGAACGCTTTTCAGAAGATATTGATATGATTCTTGACTGGCGTGTCATTACATCAAGGAACCCGTTAGAAAATCAATCTAAAACCCAGCAGAACAAGCTAAACAAAGAAATAAATGACCATGCTATAGCGTTCATAGCTGATGAGTTATTACCACTTATAGACAAAGCGATTAAACCAATCTGCTCTTGTTCGATAGATAATGAAGACAAGCATAATATCAATATCAAATACCCTTCAGCTTTTTCTGATGAATATCTTAGATCAGAAGTACTCCTAGAAATTGGCCTGCTTGCATCTTGGCTGCCTTATAAAAGCTACTCCATTACACCCTATGCAGCAGAAGCATTTCCTGATGTATTCAAAGAACCTAAATGTGAGGTCAATGCAACCAAGGCAGAACGAACATTCTGGGAAAAAGTAACAATCCTGCACCATGAAGCACACCGACCTACAAATAGTCCACAGCCATCAAGATACTCACGACACTATTACGATATGTATATGATGGCAAATTCAGAAATCAAAGAAATTGCTTTGAACAATCTATCAATACTGGATGATGTTGTTGATTTTAAAAATCGGTTCTATCCACGAGGTTGGGCAAATTATGACTTGGCAAAGCCTGGTACGATAAAACTAATTCCTGATGATCATATATTAGAAAACTTGAAAAAAGACTATAAGGCGATGGAAAATATGATCTACGGTGACTATCCAGATTTCAACGAACTAATAAGTGATATTACATTATTGGAACAAGAAATAAACAACTTGTCTGCTAGTTGATGAAAGGTCACATGATTAAAGAACTAGCACGCTACCACCAACTATTCTCATCATTGCGAACCGATAAAAACAAGAAACGCTGGTCAGTTACAACTAAACACCAAGCACCTCATAAACCTTTTTTACTATTGTCTATTCTTGACCAAATATCATCATCAAATATTACAAAGAACTTCATAGAGCCTTCGCTTAACCTTATTGAAACTTTCAATAATTATTGGAGTTTAATCATGTCTATCGGCTCTTCAGCTAGCATGTCGTATCCTTTCTATCATCTTGAAACATCAGGCTTTTGGCATCTTGTTTCAACTCACGGTGAGCAACATCAAGTTGGTAGAACGGTCAGCTCAGTTAAACGGTTGCTAGAGCTGTATCAAGGTGCAAAATTAGATGATGATTTATTCATTCTGCTAAATAACAAAGAATATAGACATGAGTTAAGAAGCATTTTGATTAACCATTACTTTGCGCCAGAGATACATCAGGGCTTATGGGATCAAGCCACAATAAACAAACAATCAGAAGCTTACTATTACAATATACTGGAACACCCCGAAGAAGCTTCGAGCATGGTTGCGGAAGCACCATCACCAATTTATCAAAAAGTACGTGACCAAGGCTTTAGAAAAGCCATTGTTAGACTATATGAACATCGTTGTGCAATCTGTGGTATTCGTATTTTGACACCAGAAGGCCATACAGTTGTTGAAGCAGCTCATATCATTCCATGGAGCCAAACACACAATGACAGCCCTCAGAATGGCATGTCTTTATGTAAATTATGTCACTGGTCTTTTGATGAAGGTTTAATGGGAGTAGACCTTGATTACAAGGTAATGGTTTCTCCCTCTGTTCAAAAAAACAATAACTTTTCAGGTCATATGCAAATGCTATCTGACCGAGAAATATTTAAACCAGATGAAAACAAATATTGGCCTAAACAAGAGAATTTTGATCATCATCGAAATATAGTTTATAGAAAGACATGAAGCCACCAATGAAAGAAATTGCATTAACCAATATCGCCAGTTTTGATCTGGAAACCAATGAAAATGATGAGATTTATTTAATTGGTGCCGTTTTGGATGATGCTACTTTCTACAAGAAAGGACGTTTTAAAGTTGAGCAAGCATTGCTTGAACTGGATGCTTTTATTTCTAAGTGTTCATTTGTACTTGGACATAATCTATTGCGTCATGACTTACCACTACTCAAGCAGCAATTTCCTGACTTACAACTCCATGCAAAACCTGTCATTGATACCCTGTTTCTTTCGCCACTGGCTTTTCCTGAAAATCCTTACCACCGTTTAGTCAAAAATTACAAACTGGTTCGTGATTCCATTAACGATCCCGTAGCCGACTCAGAACAAGCCAAATTACTCTTTACCGAGCAATGTGAAGTCTTTCAACAAGGAGATAAAAACTTACTCACTTTTTATGCCTTTAGCTTTTCAGAACAGGATGCTTACCAAGGATTGCATCAATTCTTTACAATCTTAGGGGCTGATTCAAATAACTTAACACTTCAAGACATGGAAGATTTATTCTCTTCCCTGCTTGGGAACAAAGTCTGTCGAACATCACTACCCAGAATCGCCAAGGAATACTTACCACACCCCGAAAAACGTGTTGCATTAGCCTATTGTGTTGCCTGGCTTCAAGTTGCGGGAGGCTCTTCTATTTTACCTCCATGGGTGCATCATGAGTTTGATGAAGTAGCCTCTATATTACGTCAGTTACGTGATGTTCCTTGTGAATCGCCTGATTGCCAATGGTGCCAAACAAACCATAATCCTGAAAAACAATTAGAAAACTATTTTGGTTTTCCTTCATTTCGAGAAGAACCCGCTACAGCAGAAGGAAAAAGCCTGCAAAAAGAAATTGCCAGAGATGCCATGCACGGTCGTTCCAGTCTCGGCATATTGCCAACAGGAGGTGGAAAATCTTTGTGTTTTCAGCTTCCAGCACTTGCCAGATTTCAACGCCGAGGGTTGCTGACATTAGTTATCTCACCTTTACAAGCACTCATGAAGGATCAGGTTGATAATTTACGTAGCAAAACAGGAACAACAGCCGTTGCCGCACTTTATGGCATGTTGACACCTCCTGAACGTGGTGCAGTACTTGAAGGCATCCGTATGGGAGATATTGGAATCCTTTATATTTCTCCTGAACAATTGCGTAATCGTTCGTTATCCAATGCTTTAGCCTATCGTGAAATTGGTTGCTGGGTATTTGATGAGGCGCATTGTTTATCAAAATGGGGGCATGATTTCCGACCTGATTATCTTTATGTAGGGCGCTTTATTAAAGAGTTTGCACAGAAGCAAAAATCAGAAATACCTCCAATACAATGTTTAACGGCTACCGCAAAAAATGATGTTAAACAGGAAATAGTTGATTACTTTCAAAGCACACTGGGGCAAGAATTAAGCCTTTTTGAAGGAGGTGTAGAACGTGACAACCTAAGCTTTGAAGTCCATTCAGTCACTCAAGAAAACAAATACTCAGTCCTGCAACAAGTATTAAAACAACGACTAGAATACACAGATGGAGTGTGTATTATCTATTGTGCCACTCGCAAAAGTACCGAAGAAACTGCAGAGCTTTTAGAACAACAAGGCTGGAATGTAGAAGCTTTTCACGCAGGGCTAGATGCAGGGATAAAACGTAGTATCCAAGAACGCTTTATTGCTGGAGACATTAAAATAATCTGTGCCACTAATGCCTTTGGAATGGGAATTGATAAAGAAGATGTACGCCTAGTCATCCACCTTGATATTCCAGGATCACTAGAAAATTACCTGCAAGAAGCAGGACGGGCAGGACGTGACCGTAACAGTGCAGAATGTATTATTTTCTATGATGATAATGACATTGAAAAACAATTTCGGCTTGGGGCAAACTCACAAATTAGCCGCAGTGATATTGCACAGCTGCTACGTGGTTTACGTGTTGCATCCCGTAAAAAAGATGATGGGGAAATTATCATTACATCAGGTGAATTATTGCGTTCACAATTTGTTGATGCTTCTATCCAAACTGATGACAGAGAAGCGCAAACCAAAGTATTCACAGCAATCGCTTGGTTAGAGAGAGCAGGCTTACTGGAACGTAATGAAAACCGAACTAATGTATTTCAGGGTTCGCCTGCGGTTAGCAGTATCGAAGAAGCTCAACAAAAAATTAAAAAACTAGATTTGTCCAAGCGCCAGCAAAAACGCTGGTTAGCTATTTTGGAAGTGATTATTTCTGCCGATAGTGATGAAGGCTTTACTGCTGACCAGCTTGCTGAAATGGCACCTTTTGCAAAAACCAAGGATGACCCAGACAAAGAAACCGAGTCGCAACGGGTAATCCGCAGTTTGCATGATATGAAAGCTGCAGGCCTATTATCAGAGAGCATGTTGCTCACTGCTTTTGTACGTCATAAAGTGCCTAATGCTTCCCACTTAATGATTAAAAAGATTGCTGCCATAGAAAACAAGCTACTGGACAAATTACAGGAAGAAGCGCCCGATGCAGACCCATCAGTAGCAGATGAAAGCCAATGGCAAAATTTATCCATTAGCCGATTAAACCAATTTTTGTTGGATGAAGATCTAAAAGACAGCAGTACTGAAACAATCCGCAATATACTGCATGGTCTATCACAAGATGGAAAAGGCATGGCCAATAACAAGGGCAGTCTGGAGATTCGTCATCATGGTCAAGACCAGTATCGTGTTCACCTTAAACGTGGCTGGTCCGCATTACGCACAACTGCACAGCTTCGACAGGCTGTTGCCGTTATTGTGCTTAAAACAATCATTAATAAGATTCAACCTGATACGCCAGCTAATCCCAGCCTGTTAATAGAGTTTTCTCTAGATGATTTGAGTTATGCTCTTAAACAAGACACCGTGCTATGCAGTCAATTAAAAGACCCTTTAGCGGTAATAGACCGTGCATTACTTTACCTGCATGAACAAAAAATCATCATCCTGCAAAATGGTCTGGCAATCTTCCGTCAGGCAATGACAATTAAAGTATTACCAGAAAAACGTAGATATACAGCGGGTGATTATAAACCTCTTGCCCATCACTACGAAGAACGTACTTTTCAAGTTCATGTAATGAATAAATATGCTGAAATTGGATTAGACAAAATCGGGGCAGCTTTAGAATTTGTACTGGCTTATTTTTCAGAAGATAAAGACAGCTTTATCCAGCATTACTTCCCTCGCCAAAAGGGAATGCTAGAACGTGCAACCAGCCAGCAATCCTATCAAAAGATTGTAGATGATCTTGGAAACCCTAAACAACAAACCGTAGTTGAAGCATCATTAAATAAAAACAGTTTAATTCTGGCAGGACCAGGGTCTGGTAAAACCAGAACCGTGGTACATCGCTGTGCATGGCTACTAAGGGTTAAACGCATTCCTGCAGAAGGCATTCTAGTTTTGACCTTCAACCGCAATGCTGCCACTTTGTTACGTCGTCGCTTATATGCATTGGTTGACCGTGATGCCTATGGTGTCACCATCCAGACTTATCACAGTCTTGCTTTACGCCTTACAGGTCATTCCCTGCTTCATGAACAAGGCTCATCCAAAAAAGATAAAAATGCAGAACCTGATTTTGATGCAGCTATCCGTGAAGCCATTGCATTGTTAAAGGGTGAAACTCAAATCCTTGGTATCGAACCCGATAATATTCGAGACCGTTTACTAGCGGGTTATCGCCACATTCTGGTGGATGAATATCAAGATATAGATGAATTACAGTACGAGCTAATTTCTGCCATTGCAGGACGTACACAAGAAGATAAAGACAGCAAACTCACCCTTTTAGCCGTAGGCGATGATGACCAGAATATCTACCAATTCCGTGGTGCGAATATTGGATTTATCAGGCAGTTCCAGCAAGATTATGAATCAGAAACCTATTATCTAGCTGAAAACTATCGCTCAACAAAACACATTATAAACGCTGCAAATCAGCTAATTAGCGACAACCAAGACCGCATGAAAAGCGACTACCCTATCCAGATCAATATAAACCGCGACAATTTACCTGCGGGCGGTGACTGGACAAAACGAGACCTGTTATCAAAAGGCCGAGTGCAATTACTGGAAACAGGCGATGTGCCAGAACAGGCAGCAGCAATACTGGCTGAAATGCTCAGGTTAAAGGCGCTCTCACCCGAATGGGACTGGAATAAAGTCGCGGTACTATCACGTAAATGGTCTATTTTAAGCCCACTACGTATTCTTTGTGAACAACAAAACATCCCGCTTTACCGCAGTTTTCCAAAACCACCACCGCTTTTTCGACTACGTGAAATCCGTAGCTTTCTTGAATACTTAAAAGCGCATAAAGACAACTGGCTCAGCCACCAACAGCTTGAAGAAATCTTACAAAGCCTGCAAGGAGAAAAAGAAAACAATCTCTGGTGGGATCTACTCCACCGAATACAAGCGGACTGGCAAAAAGAAGCGGGCAATATGGAACAGCCCGTTAGCCGAATTATTGACTATTACTACGAATCACTCATGGAATATAAACAGAACCGACAGCTAGGCTCTGGCTTATTACTGAGTACCGTACATTCTGCCAAAGGTATGGAATACGAACATGTATTTATTGCCGACGGTGGCTGGAATAAATATTCTAATGAATCCCAGGAGGAAGAAAGCCGGCGTTTATATTATGTCGCCATGACACGCGCACAGAAAATCTTAACGCTGTTTTCAAACCGCCATCAGCCAAATTCTTTAATCAGCAGGCTTACAGGTGATTTTCTAATAAAAAGATCAGTAAAAGCACCACAGGAAATGGTTAACAGAGCCAGTCAGGAAAAATACAGTTTACTAACTCTGGAAGATATTTATTTAGGCTATGCAGGTGGGTTCGCTAAAAACCATCCTATCCATAGCAAACTAGCACAATTACAAGCTGGTAATCAGCTACTTATGCAGGCTGATACAAATGGCTTATTCTTAACAGCTATTGCAAAGAATGGGGATAATCCAGTCAGGGTCGCCAAACTATCACAGCAAGCCTCTAAAATCTGGAAAGACCAGTTAGCAAATATTTCTTCGATAGAAATTATCGCCATGGTGCAATGGGCTTGTGAGGACTCTGAAAAAGAGTATCAGAGTCGGTGTAAGGTTGATGTTTGGGAAGCGCCTTTGATTGAGGTTCGGGTGATGAATAGGAATGACACCCCCCCTGTTTTTTGATGTTTTTGTGCTACTAACCTACACGCGATTCTGGATATTGCCTTAATATCTCACGATTAAAGAATATACCTTTTGACTCTGCTCCTTCAAATTCATACCACAGTGACTCTGGTACATCAAAATACTGCCAAACTGCTCCGCTGATAAAAAACTCGGTCGCAAGCGAGCCGAGTTTTAAAACAAGCCTAGTTGTTTCGACTTATCTTCTTTCTTCTCGTATTCTGTAAGCTGGTCTCGAACATATGCTCTAATACC
>Ga0209633_10003782_pt1 | contig 13864 bp, 11 predicted proteins | sample Cruoilmetagenom1_FD_187290 | JGI IMG/M metagenome (GOLD analysis project Ga0209633, IMG submission 187290) | Oil polluted marine microbial communities from Coal Oil Point, Santa Barbara, California, USA - Sample 1 (SPAdes) (version 2) | ecosystem: Environmental > Aquatic > Marine > Oil seeps ... | reverse complement strand
AGGAAATGGATTCGGATAAAGCTAATGAAATGTTTTCAGATATGAGAAAGAGGCTCCCCAAACTTAAAGGTATGAGTTTATCGGGGAGTGAAATAACTAGTGCCGATGAGTTTAGGTATGTTGACCCGGTAACTAAAGATGTTAGTGAGCAGCAGGGGCTCCGTTTTTTTCTAGCTGACGGTTCGAGAATAATCACCCGCCTTTCAGGAACAGGAACAAAAGGCTCCACGCTGCGTATTTATCTTGAGCAATTTGACACAGAAAATATAGATCGGGATACAGCTACGATGCTAAAAAGGTTATCCTCTTCGGCTACCAATTTACTTGAAATCCCCAAGTATTTTGGATCCAGCAAGCCGAGCTTAATAACTTAATAGTGCTTATCGGTACTTTTAATCACTGGGTCATGTTGGATTCCTGAGCTTTTCAAGGGAGCTATTTAGTATTTCTGAGATATAGTTATCGAAGTTAGTGTTTAATTCTACTAAATCATAATATTTCTCAGTTCGAAGTGTATCCAAGAGCCCCAGCAAAACTCTTAACATCTTGTCAGCACGAGCTATTTTTTTAGTTGCCGACTTTTTTATGGCTGTCAGTTGTCATTCCCTCTCTAAATTTCGTTTTCTTGTATGGGTGGACAATTTACGCTTCCATACGAGCAAAACACGCAGCAGTCGTCGGGCTTGGGTTTTAATAGCACTTTACAGTTTGTGCATTCATAGAAAAACAGACAAGAATCAGTCGGCATAATTTCCCCTTTCTCAAATCCGCACTCAGGGCATTTAATAACTGATTCTAATTGCAATATTAGCTCCTATTAACTTATCGCTAATGTGAATGATCACCGTGATTATGTTCTTGAGGCATATTCTCTGAGGTCTCTTTCATTGCTTTATATTTTTCAGGTGATAAATCAGGGAGTTTTTGCATGAAAGCTACCATAGCCCAAAGCTCCTCATCGCTGTGAGTTGGACCAAATGCAGGCATGCCCGTCATCTTAATTCCATTTTGAGTTATCCAAAAGAGTTCCTGTGGTGTCATATGTGCAGCCTCTTCAGACAAGTCCGGAGGCTCAGGATTAAGACCTTCACCTATCACAGAGGGAGATATGCCCGGTGCACCGTGGCACCCTACACACATTTGATCGTAATTACTGAAGCCTAACTCAAGAAGAGATTCATCATCTAAGTCGGGAACAGTTATATCTTTAGAACGTGAACGGACCGATTTTTCTTTGGTTGTTTGGAGCATCCACTTTACAATTTTTGTTTCAGGCCTTGTTGCTGCAACATCGAACAGACCGGAATTAATGAAAACCAGTCCTCCCACTATTACAATGATTAAAAGAACTAAAATAGTGATAATACTTTTCAAGTCTGATCTCCTTTAATCTTGATTCTTATTACTTGCTTCTAAACTTCTTCCTTTCCATAGTGAGTAAACAACCGGAATAATCACGAGTGTTAACACGGTCGAAGTAATAAGGCCTCCGACCATCGGCGCTGCTATTCTCTTCATTACGTCTGCACCGGTGCCGAGACTCCACATTAAGGGAAGCAGTCCCAGAGTTGTCGACATTACTGTCATCATTTTGGGTCTTACTCTTTGCACTGCTCCTTCAGTAATTGAGCCATGAAGGTCTGCTCTATTCTTCATTTTCCCCTCAGCTTTCCATCTCTTATACGCTTCATCGAGATATATGATCATTACAACCCCCGTTTGAGTGGCAAGTCCCGCAAGTGCTATCATTCCAACCCAGACGGCTACGCTCATATCGTAGCCTAAGAGGTATAGCAACCAAATGCTTCCAACTAAAGAAAAGGGTACCGAAAGAAGGACAATTAAGGTCTCTGTTGCCGATTTAAAGTTCATGTAAAGCAAAAGAAAAATTATGAGAACCGTAATTGGTACTATAATTGTAAGTTTCTCTTTTACTCTTTGTAAGTACTCATATTGCCCAGCCCATTCCAAGAAATACCCGGGCGGAAGATCTACCTTTTCTCGTATAAGCTCTTTTGCTTCATTTACATACCCTTCGTAGTTTTTTCCCTCTACATCAACGAAGACGTATCCAACTTTTTGTCCGTTTTCATTTCGTATTTGCGGCGGACCTGTTGAGAAATTTATTTCAGACACAAGCGAAATAGGAATCTGTGCTCCAGTAGGAGTAGAAATGACGACTCTTTCAAGTTCTTCTATGTCTGTTCTAAGCTCTCTTTGATACCTTACATTTATTGGATACCTTTCCTGGCCCTCTACCGTTTGTGAGATATTCTTTCCACCTATTGCTGTTTCTATAACATCCTCGACATCTCCCACAGTAAGTCCATATCTTGCAGCCTGCTCACGGTTAATATCAAAGTCGAGGAAATAGCCGCCAGTAACCCTCTCGGCAAAAACGCTCCTCGTACCCACCAGTCCGGATAATACACCCTCGATTTCAACGCCTATATCTTCAATAGTTTTAAGGTCAGGCCCGAAAACTTTAATCCCGAGATTACTCCTGAAACCTGTGGATAGCATCTCTGTTCTTGTCTGAATAGGCATCCAGAATATATTTGCCATACCGGGGAATCTGACATTTTGATTCATTTCAGCCAAAAGCTTGTCCCAAGTCATTCCAGGCCGCCACTGGTCTTTTGGTTTAAGCGTGATCACCGTTTCTACCATGCTAAGCGGGGCAGGGTCAGTAGCTGTACTAGCTCGGCCTATCTTACCGAATACTCTTTCGACCTCAGGGAACTCCATTAGCATCTTGTCCTGTATGTTCAGTATCTTAGCAGCTTCGGTTATTGACATGCCCGGGACAGCAGTCGGCATATATAGAATCGTCCCTTCGTTTAAGGGAGGCATGAACTCGGAACCGAGCCTGGAAAAAGGAATTAAGGTTAGAATTAGTACCAATAAAGCAGAGAGTATCACAGTCTTTTTAAATCTAAGTGCGAACTTGACGACTGGGTTATATAGCCATATAAGTCCCCTGCTTATCGGGTTTTTGTCCTCAGCTTTTACCTTACCCTTAATTAACAATACAATAAGTGCAGGTGTAATGGTTATAGCAAGAAGTGCGGAAAAGAATAACGAGAACGTTGTGGTGAATGCAAGCGGCTTGAAGAGCCTTCCCTCCTGCGCCTCAAGTGTAAATACGGGAAGAAAAGCAACAGTTATAACCAGAAGGGCAAAGAAAATTGGTTTTCCAACTTCCTTCATAGCATCCACTACTATATTTAATCTTTCCCCTTTTTCTCCTTCCGATTGCCATTTCTCCAGTTTCTTATGGACGTTTTCTACAAGCACAATTGATGCATCAACCATTACACCTATTGCAATTGCGATCCCTCCCAAAGACATGATGTTTGACGTTAATTTCATGTAATAAATTGGAATAAACGCTATTAATATCGAAAGCGGTATAGTTAGTATTGGAGTAACAGCACTCCTGAAATGAAAAAGGAAAACAATTATTACAAGGCTTACTATAATCATTTCCTCTACTATTTTTTCTTTTAGTGTTGTAATGGCTCTTTGAATTAGATCTGAGCGATCGTAAGTAGTTACTATTTCAACCCCTTCGGGCAACGAGGGTTTAACATCCTCTAATTTCTGCTTTACTCTATTTATGACCTCCAAAGCGTTTTCTCCGTACCGCATAATTACAATACCACCAACTGTTTCTCCTTTCCCATCTAAGTCCGCAAGTCCTCTTCTAATGTCTGGGCCTATTTGAACGTTTGCTATATCTCTAATATATACAGGTGTACCATGAGTGTTGGCTTTAACGGGTATTAGCTCTATATCCTCTACTGATTTTATATACCCTCGACCCCTTACGAAATACTCGGTAGTTGCAAACTCGACAACCCTACCACCTACATCGTTATTACTTCGCCTGATAGCAGTTATTACATCTTCTAACGGAATATCGTAAGCGATTAGTTTGTTGGGGTCTATCTCCACCTGATACTGCTTTTCGAAACCGCCCACACTTGCCACTTCTGCGACGCCGGGGACCGATTCGAGCCAGTAACGAAGATACCAGTCCTGGAATGTTCTAAGCTCGGCTAAGTCGTTATTGCCGGATTCATCAACCAAGGCATATTGGTAGACCCATCCTACTCCTGTTGCGTCAGGCCCCAAAGTTGGTGTAACTCCCTCAGGCAATTTCCCAGACACCTCGTTTAGATATTCGAGAATCCTGCTTCGTGCCCAATACATATCTGTGCCGTCTTCAAAGATCACATAGACGAATGAGAGACCAAAAAAAGATTGACCACGGACGAATTTCACATTGGGAGCGGCGATCATGGTTGTAGTTATGGGGTATGTAATTTGGTCTTCCACTAAGTCCGGGCTTCTGCCAGACCATTCAGTAAAGACTATTACCTGAACGTCGGACAGATCGGGAATGGCATCGAGCGGGGTATTCCGCATGGCCCAAAATCCCCATGCGGCCATGAAAAGTACCAGAATAATTGTTAGAAATTTGTTTTTTGACGAGTACTCAATAATTTTTTCTATCATTTATTATCTCCATTTAACGAGCATAAGATGTCTCGTAGAAAACCTTAGTGATTGTGCAACTGAGGTTGCTGAGTCCCAGAATCCTTGTCTATTCCCTGTTCCAATTGGAGCTCTAATGTCTGTGTTGATTCCTGATTACTTTCATCCTCTCCCCAGGTTGCAATTGCAGCTTGTACTTTGCTTTCAGAATCGATAAGGAAATTAGCTCTCGAAACTACCTGCTCGCCACTTTTTAAACCTCTTAGAACCTCATAATAACCCCCTACCTTTTGGCCGAGCTGTACTTTTCTTATTTCAATAATTCCATTTCCTTTATCTACAAAAACGACATCCTGCTTCCCTGTTCTTAAAACAGAACTGGTGGGTATTGTAAGTTTTTCCCCAATCGGAATTTCCAGACTAACGTCTGCATACATTTCCGGAAGAAGCCGCAAATCAGGGTTAGGGAACTCCAGACGAACTTTCACTGTTCTTGTCTCGGGGGTTAAATGAGGATTAATAAACTTAATCTGACCTTCAAATATCTCTCCTGGAAAAGGAGCCAAAGTCATTTTAGCCTCCTGCCCCAGCTTAATCATAGATATTTCATTTTCGTAGATGTCTACTTGTACCCAAACTCTTGAGTGATCGGCAATCGTATAAACAGTGGTATTAGGATCTACGAATTTATTCTCAAAAGCGTTTTTTTCAATAACATTGCCTGAAATCGGGGAGTAAATAATAACGCTGTCTTTTACTTTTCCCGTCCTTTCCAGGTCTCTTATCTGGTTTTCTGAAATATCCCAAAGTTCAAGCCGTCTTCTGGTAGCTTGCATTAACGAATTAGCCCCTTGAGATATTTCCGGGAAATCACTTTTTGCTAATAAATCTTTTGAGCGAAGTGCCAACAGATATTCTTCTTGAGTAGATACAAGTTCAGGGCTATAGATAGAAAAAAGCGGGTCCCCTTTTTCCACAAACTGCCATGTGTAATCAACAAAAACTTTGTCGATCCAACCTTCTATTTTTGTATGAATATGCTCAATATTGGTTTCCTCAATTTCAACCATCCCAACTGTCCGTATATCTTTATCTAAAGTTCTCATCATTACAGGTTCAGTTTTTATTCCAATTAATTGTTGTCTTTCAGGACTCACAGAAAATGTAGATTTCGCATCTTGGTCACTGCTTGGTTTTTGACGAACCCCCATACTGCTATGATCGTGCCCTTGCATGCCGGCCATGTCTTCCCCATTTTTTGTGCTTTCTTTTTCTTCCATTTTTACTTGTGTGACTGGTTCTTGCTGGGTACTACCTTTTTTCCATACAGGAGTAGTCTCCATGCCACAGATAGGACATTGCCCGGGTTCTTTTAATCGGACCGAAGGGTGCATTGCGCAGGTCCAATAGTCTATTTCACCCTCCTCTGTGAACACAGGTCTGTATTCGTGTTCGTGATTGTCTTCAAAAATTGGGATTCTGTTAATTAAGGGGATATTTGAACCATATTTATAAACAACAAAAGATGCCATTATTAATACTATGACAATCCCCCAAATTTTGTGCTTATTTGTTTTTATCATTGTCATTTTTCTTCTCCCATATTTTCTTTATTCATTCTGGCATCTCCCGAATCGTCTATACCATTGCCAATCAACTCTATAGCAGCAATTTCCTCAATTCGTACCAAAGCTTTCTGATATTCTGTAAGCTGCCCGTAGTATTCAAGCTCAAAATTGAAAAGTGTGATTAGATTATTTACTAGTGTTAAGAAATCTATATCCCCAACTTGATAGCCTGATATAGCCGATTCAAGCGAGAGTGATGATTGAGGAATGATTCCTGTCTGATAGAGTTCAACCAGTTTTTCAGCTGTTGTTGCTGTTATATAATTATCTTTTATCTCAAAGAGCAGATTGTTCTTTGTTGACTCGTAATTTTCTTTCGCTTCCGAAACCTCGAGTGTAGCTTCCCTGACTCCAAACCTTTCTTTTCTCCAGTAGTAGAGCGGAACCCTTAGACCAAGACTAACTTGCCATATATCATCCAGATCGCCGTTTCCTCCATCCCGGTTGAAGTAAGTAGCTCCGAGTATGAAATCGGGCAAGTATTCTTTCTTGGCCAGATTTAACGATTCTTCTCTGCTATCAACTATTTCGGAGCTTGATTTAAGTATAGGAGCATACTCCGATGTTGCATCGGTAATTTGTTCTAGCGTTATTGAAAGTTCAGATTTTGTGATTTCCTCCGGCTCTCCGAGCGGGGAGTTAAGCGGGCGGTTTAATATTTTTTTTATTTTAGTTTCTATAATCTCTTTTCTTTTTGCTAAAAGTTCCAATCTTTCAATAAACCCCGATACTTCGACCTGAGCTTTTAAAACATCCTGTTGTATGCCCATTCCTACCTCATATTTTACTTCTGCTATCTTAGTAAATTTCAGCAGTAATCCCTTATTTCTATTAGTGATCTCTATTGATTTGTTAATAAAGAACCAATCAAAGTAAGCTTCTTTTAAATCAGCGATCACTTTTCTACTTGTTGCATCAGAAAGCCATCTCTGAGCGTCAGATTCTTGTTGAGCTATCTCTTCTTTCGAAGAAAGTTTGCCGGGAAAGGGTATTTCCTGAGTAACAAAGGCTTGAATATCAGACCTTGGGTCTTCTCCTAAAGTTATATCAGAGAAACTAACATTTTTGATTCTCCCCCCTATTATAGGGTTAGGCAAAGAACCCTCCTGAGAAGGACGCATGGTAGACGCTTCCCACTTGGCTTTTGAAGCTTTTATTACAGGGTTATTTTCACCTGCTTCCTCAACTAGCGAAGACAATTTTACAACCTCGGCTCTTGCATTAATTCCGAAAATTAAAGTAGCGAATAATATAATTTGAAATAACTTCATATTATTTTTCTCCGTTTCTTAATTATTAATTACGACCTCACAAAATGGAGGTTAGATAAATTTTTTAGCAAACTTTACGAAAGAATAGATATAGAGAGACCATGATAGTAATAATTCACTACCCTTGATCCATAGGTGCATTAGGGGAGGTGATTATAGTAAAAAACTTGAAACGGATAAGTATATATCCGGTGGATCGTGAGAACTTTTGGTGGTTATTAAATCTATATTTTTAGAGTTATTTGAGTCTAAATAACTCGGAAAATCTAATAAATATAGAACCACTAATATGTTTTGATCTAGATCAGCTTCAATTGGAGAATTGGTTAAGCCTTCATAACAACATTCAGAATTTTCTGAATCAGTTGTGTTAGAACTTTTAATTAATACCTGAGATTCGTCTGAGTTGTCAGTTTCACCATGATTTGCCATTTCACAATGAGAACTCATGCGTTCAGCATCTTCAGTTGCAAAGATGGTCTCTGAACAAATGCCACTATAACAAAGCGCTATGTTAAAAATTAGAAATAAGCTTATAAATCTCATATCACAAATAATAGCAATATATATTTCAATGTCAACATGCAACTTAGTCTCTTCATTTTCTAAATGATTATAATAATGGATGAGCTTTCAGTGTATTTATTATCAGCTAATACTCTTAAATATCCTTTTAAAGTCAGCATATCCATAGTTGCTGACATTTCTTTTTGTTATTATTGCTTCGGTAAAGAAAAAGAGGTAGTTGTTAAGTAGTTCATAGAAGCGGATAAGAGAATTGTTCTAGTGGTTGAGCTAACTTACCAAACCGTATTCTTGAAAAATAGTATTATCAATGCTTAAATAATTGTAGTATTTTGGGGTTCGAAGTATATTCAAGAGCCCAGCCACAAATTCCTACTATTAACAACAACTTTTAGATATTCAGAAATCCAATCGGAGCGCTTCCGGAGTTTGTATCATAGAAGCGGCTTATATTTGGAAGAATAGATGAGAGCTCTGACCCTTCTACTCCAAACCATAGAGCAAGTTCTGCAAAAAGCTCATCCGTAGAAGTTGTAGGGATAAGAATCCCCCTTCCAACATCAAGTGGGTTCTTGAGTGCAAGTACAGGATAGTTGCCAAATATTCTGCTTCCTTGTACGCCCCCACCCATAACAACCTGGTTACTGCCCCACCCGTGGTCAGAACCCTTTCCATTTGAAGTAAGTGTTCTAGCAAAGTCTGAAGTCGAAAAAGTTACTACGCTATCTATAATATCCATCTCAATAAGTGCATTGTATAACTCGTTTAATCCTCTGCTTACAACTGGAAGCATTTGCTGTTGAAGAGGGAGTGTGTCATCGTGGTGATCCCATCCTCCAAAGAGCACGAAAAACACTTGCCTTTTAATCCCTAGGCGCTCACGTGCGTTGATTGTATTAGCGATAAATTTGAGGTTGTTTGAAAAGGGTGTATTGGAAAATGTAGTATCGAGGGAATCTACACTCATAATTGCTTCGCTGAATTCCTTCTCGGCATCAAGTGAATTACGCAGTTTGTTTGCATAGGCCTGCTCAAATATATTTTTGTATTGCAAATTAAGCATGCTATCTATTGATTGTGTAAGAATCTGCTCATATGGACCGTCCCCTCTATAACCAATTATGCTGGTTGAGCCCTGAGAGCTCACACTAAACTCTGTGGTCTGGGTTCCTGTCTGAAATATATTAGTTCCAGAGAGAGAAATGTTCATTGATATATTATTATTGCCAATCAGACCCTGAAGAAGATCGTTCATTCTACCCCCCCAGCCTATACCCGTTCTCTTATCTGGCAAACTTGTCTGCCACTGTTCAATCTGATCTGCATGAGAGAAGAGCCCAAGTGGTAATGACTTTGCACCGGATTCAAATTCCTGCACATTTGATACGGGCTCAATCAATGTTCCAACATTTGTAATAAATGAGGCCGCTCCATTATTAAAGAGCTGTTGAAGCTCGCTCATTCCAGGATGCAGACCAAATTCACGTCCGTCCCCGTCTAAAACATTTAGTGAAAGGAGTTCGTTTTGTTCTAAAGCCAGATCTCCTCGTGTGGATGCATATTCCTGATACTCTGAGTTTCCTTTTGGGACTAGCATGTTATAAGAATCGTTTCCGCCAGCAAGAAGAATGCAGACCATTGCCTTATACTCTTGTCCAATGTTAGCCGCTGATGCGCTGCTTATCATCCCCAAGTTTAGAAAAGATGAAAAGAATGGTAATGAGCCCATTGCTGCACATGTTGCTCCACAGCCTTTTAGAAATGTCCTTCTGTTAATGGTCTTTTTTTTGCTCATCTTTTATCCTCTAATTTTGAACTACGTATTCAGGTGAAATAGTAAATAGGTATAAAGCTGTTTGAACCCTGAAGAGAGGTTCATCCTCAATAATGCTAATCGCATCAATAATTATCTGTTTCATTCCCTCTGACATCTGGCCATATGTGAGAATCAGATCCAAACGGTCAACCAATGCAACAGGATCATCTGCTATTGCAATTTCATCGCTAAAATCAAATGCTGCATTGTGTACGGTAATAAAGAACATATCTTCGGCATCGGGCACAGACATAAGTTCTTCTAGAAAAGCTATTATAAACATTAGATTCGGGTGGTTGATAATCGTTGAGCTTGTAATTATTTGAAACTCGGGTGCAACAAGATCGTTTTCTCCGATTATTCCGTTGGGTTTAAAATTTGGTAGGAAGAAATTAAAAACGCTGGGGGAGCTAAGTACATGTTGGTTTAAGAAAAACTGAGCCAGAAAGCCATTATTAAAATAGTAACCATTAGGTGTTGTTGCATTAAACTGTCTTAAAATTGAAACGTATCTAACCCAAGGTTCATGAAATTTCCCAAATTCCGGTTTGTCTGACTGTGAAATATTAGTAGCATCTTGATCCAAGAGTATTGCTTTTATAACGGCTTTCATGTCACCCCTTACGCCTGAGCCGTTGTCTGCAAACACATTTGCTACTCTTTGAACATAATCGGGTTCAGGGTTGGATGTTACAAGCCTCTGGATTAGTTTCTTACAAATAAATGGTCCTGTGTTAGGGTGGTTAAATAAATTACCAATTGCGTCTTCAATATCTTGCATCCCATTTTGACCGGAAGGAACAACTTGGCCATTAAGTAGGATCTTTTCCCCAGGTTCATGATCCTCTTCGTTCATTACCATTGGATCAATAAGGTTAAAACGATCTTCTTCAGCAAAAGGACCGCGGGGCGGGGCTGATACTAAACCCGTAAATATTTTAGCAGATTCGGTGATATTGCGGTTGTCATATGTTGGTATAGGAAAGCCGTCATTGTCTTCTATAATTGTTCCGTCAGGATTTAACTCATCAAGACCAATTGAGAAGAGCTGCATTGATTCTCTTGCATAGTTCTCATCAGGGAAGCGGTTTATCTCAGGATCAGCTTTTTTATTATTTATATGGCTTAAGTAAATTCCCATTACCGGGTGGAGGGTTACGTCCAAAAAAAGATCTCTAAAATTTCCAAACGCGTTTTCTAACAAAACATCGTAATAACTTGATAACCCTTCAGGGTGGTCTGCCAGAACATTTACTCTGTCAGAGACGACAAAAATCTCACTTAACGCAAAAGCCACTCTCTGTCTTAACAGGTCCGGCGATGTCATTACTTCTTGCCACCAGCTGTACCGTCTAAAAGGCTGTATATCTTCAAAATCATTCTCGAAGGCAAGCTCAAGTAATTCTAGAGTAAAGGGGAGGTTATATCCGATTGGCTGGTTAAACTGCTGTTCTATCCATTGTTCTCTTCCCACTGCAGCAGCTTTCTCAATCTCTTCATAGTCAGCACCTAGTGTTGCCATTGAGAGAAACCTGGAAGCTTCTTCCATTGAAATACTTTCATTTGTGTCTTGGTTGTTTCCGCCACCTTCATCAGTTCCGGAACTACTACAGCCTATGGCATATATTGTGAGGAGGATTAGTGATACAGTCAGTAAGCAATTATTCTTTTTTAAGCAGCTCATATTGTTAACTTAATTTAAGAATTTATTAGCTCTTTTGGATCTTAGTCCTAAATTATAATGATAACTTTTTCGATTTCCAGCACTTTATTATATCTAACTAAAAAATTATTCCTAATAGACTGAAAATACATTTTAGTAGATAATTGTTTTTGTATGGTGTAAATAATATAGATAATTAGAATCCAATAGTTTGCAAGCTCCTCAAAACTGAGGGAAATTGTTATTGATAAATGGAGGAAATCTAAATGAGCATAATGATTATTGTAGATGCAAAGATAAAACAAGAAGGTCTTTCTACTTTTAAGGAGTTCTTTGGAACATTGCTTCCTGATACACGCAACTTTGAAGGCAATGAAGGTATTACGTTGTGTACAGATTCAGAAGACGCAGGCCGTTTGTATTTAGTAGAAAAATGGGCGTCAAAAGAAGACTACGAAAAGTATCACCATTGGCGTGCTGAAAGAGGTGATCTTCAAAAGATTCGTGATATTTTAGACGGACCAGTAAACAGAGTCTTCTTAGATATTGTTAACGGGTAAAACTTTATTAGAGGTTTATTGTATCAATTCAAGATCTCAGCGTATTCTATAAAAACTTTTGTGGGAACATGAACTGACATCTCAGAGTTGTCCCTTATACCAGATCTGTTCATTATAATAACAACCACTGACCCATTTTCAGGTTTATACATTACAAGAAGTGTATATCCTATACCTTCCCCAGTGTGACCTATCCAACCGTTTATTTCCCCTAAACCAATACCATATTTATCATATTCAGGACAACTTCTTTTCTCCCTATCAGGGTCATTATCTTGACATGGTTTAAATACAATGTGGGTCAAGCTATTTATTTGTTCTTGGTGAAGTTCATTATCTATTAATGACGCTGTTCCTAATGCTTCTCCCCACCTACGTAAATCCTTCAGTTTTGAAATCATGGCTCCTGAACCTGCTGAAGAGGAAGGGCTTGAAAGAGTAACATCAGTAAAACCAGCTGGAAGGTCCAGATAACCTCTTGAAAAAGGTGAGGGAATATCCGGGGATACAGGATAAATTGTTCCTCCAAGTCCAAGCGGCTCAATTATCCTTTTTTGAATCTCGTCTCCAATAAAATTGCCTGTGATCTGTTCTATGATCATTCCTAAAATAATTGTATTAGTATTAGAGTAATGCCAGCCTCCATCGGGAGGAAAATAAGGCGCATTTCTGTCTGCCACATCAACCAGTTCCTGTGGCGACCATTCTCTTAGAAGGTCCTCAATAAGTTCAAGAATAAAATTATTGTCTTCTGTGTAGTTAAATATACCGCTTCGCATATTGGCTAAATCTCTTACTGTCGCTTCACTGTTCTGTATTTCAGGAAAGAATTTTGACAACGGATCATCCAGACTTATTTTTCCCTCCTCTACAAGTTGGAGTATTACTGTTACTGTAAAAGATTTGGTAACACTGCCTATTCGTACATGATCCTTTTTCTCAATAGCTTTATTGGTATCAATATCAGACACGCCTTGTTCAATTATAAGATTCCCTTCTCCAGGGATCCACACGCCCACCAATGCGCCCGGAATACCAAACTCCTCCATATTGTCTAAAAGAATTTGTTCTAATCTTTGTGCCAGTTCGGGATCAAGCGAGGAATTGCCATCCGTATTGCAGGAAGAACTAATAAGAAACGAAGATAAGACTGTAAGAACCAGGATTAAGGTGGCTGTCTCTTTGAGCGAATTAGTAAATCTTTTTCTATAATTAGTTAGCACAAAACACCTCTCCACTCTCTAGTTTGGATGTTCATCAATTAGTATCTAGTACTTAAAATTTAGTTAGCAGCAGAAGGGTTAAATTGAGATAGGTTCTCCTCGTTCTCGAAATAGAAAACATTGCCGTCAGGTGCAGCTCCAATTACAGCATCCGCTTTATCAACTTTATTTCCGCTGATAGGATCGGTTGCCTCTCTACTCTTAGGATTGTTTTTAATTTTAGCCTTACACATCTCACAGCAGCCGTAGTATGTCTTGCCTTCTAACTCTACTGGGATTTGCTCTCTTGCAAATTCTTGGTTTGTAATCATACAAACGTACTTTGAATCAACTTTTGTTAAAGCAGAGCTTTGCTCGATTGTCTGATCTGCATATGTAAATGTGCCGAAAGATACGATAGCTATTAAAACAATAAAGTTTAGAAATAAAGTTTTTGAAGATTTGTTTTGTCTAACCATATTAATGCCTCCTTGAACCAATATTAATAGAATAAGGTTATTTTATTAATCTGCAACCTGATCACAAAATCTTCTTTGAACTTTCTATTAAATAATAGTAACATTTCATCCATATGTTTAGAACGAAATCCAATTTATTTAAAAGGAGGAGATGATGGGATTGACAGAGATATTGTCATGGATTGTATTTGGACTTATAGCCGGATCGGTTGCAAAATGG
>Ga0209633_10003781_pt1 | contig 13864 bp, 11 predicted proteins | sample Cruoilmetagenom1_FD_187290 | JGI IMG/M metagenome (GOLD analysis project Ga0209633, IMG submission 187290) | Oil polluted marine microbial communities from Coal Oil Point, Santa Barbara, California, USA - Sample 1 (SPAdes) (version 2) | ecosystem: Environmental > Aquatic > Marine > Oil seeps ... | reverse complement strand
AACATGCTTCAACTTCATTTTCAATTGCGCCTTTCGATCTATTCATAAGCTCGATAATACCTTCCTTGGCTTTATTATAAGCTTCTATATAATCTAAATGATCTGGTGATTTCAACAGATATAAATGTACTTCGTTTAATTCGTTAATTGAATTTTGAACAAATTGCAAATGTCCTGATTCAATTTTTTGTTCTTCTTTCATTAAATCAATTAACCCTGCATACCAATTACTTATTTCCTTTTTAACCGGATTTGGTTGCTCGAAACGTTGCACGATATTCTTTTCAATTTCTTTTATATCTAACTTGTAAGCGCGCATCAAATCTTCTATTTGCCACATATATAAAATATATTCTGCAATATTTTCTTTCTTCTTTTGTTGTGCAATTATCATAGCTAGCTTTTCTTTTTTAATTCATCTATTAATCTGCGTTCCCGTTTTGTTGGTCTTCCTATTCCTCTATCTCTTAACTCATAACCTGTATAATGTTGAATGTCTAGCTTTAATTTTTCTTCTTCGGGAGTAATATCGGCAACATACTCTATTACAATTTTTGCCGATTGTCTTTTCCCTAATAAGCCTAAAACTTTATATTGATATATTACAGGCATTTTTTTTACGTGAACAACTTCACCAACCTTGATTACTCTAGAGGGCTTTACTTGTACACCATCAATTAATATTTTCCCTTTTTTGCATGCTTCTGATGCCATACTTCGTGTTTTAAAAACACGAACAGCCCACAACCATTTATCAATACGCACATTAGTTTCCTTTTGCATAATTTTAATAAATATAATAACAAAAGTAGAAATTATAGAGTAGTAAAAAAATAATTCGAACGAACTATCTGTTATTATATTGACTCATTGTTTGAGCAACACCAATTGTCCCAAAACTCTGAATCATTTCAATTCCCAATTCTATTCGTTCGGGTAGTTGTTTTTTCTCTTCATCTTCCCAGGGACTTAGAACATAATGGGCCTGGGCGCCACGTGGATAGTCATTTCCTATTCCAAAGCGCAATCGCGAGTATTTCTGATGCCCTAATGCTAAGTTAATATCTTTTAATCCATTATGTCCAGCATCTGCACCTTTAGGGCGTAATCGCAGTGAACCAAATGGTAAGGCAACATCATCAACTAAAACCAAAAGTTTTTCAACAGAAAGTTTTTCTTTTTGTAACCAATAATTAACAGCCTTGCCACTTAAATTCATATAAGTAGTTGGCTTTATTAAAACAAACGTTCGACCTTTGAATTTATATTCGCTCCGAAATGCCAATCGACGATCCTGAAAAGAAATATTGGATGCGTTAGCTAATGCATCCAATATCTTAAATCCAATATTATGTCGAGTATTAATATACTCACTACCAATATTTCCTAATCCAACTATAAGGTATTTCAAACTAAATAAAGTTTAAAAAGTTAGATGTACTATTCAGCAGCTTTTTCTTCTGAAGGAGTTTCTTCTCCACCTTCAGCAGCAGCTTCTTCTCCTTCCTCTCCCTCTTCTTCTTCATCAACCTGAGCACCACGTGCAGTTTTAATAAGAATAACTACAGCATTATCTGGATCCATTAACTCAATATCTTTAATCTCTAGATCCTTAATTTTTACTGATTTCCCAATATCTAAATCCGAAATATCAATTGTAATATCTTCAGGTAAGTCTTTAGCCATACCTTTGATTTTGATTTTACGCATTTTTTGAACTAATCTACCACCCTTAATTACACCTATAGAAGATCCAACAACACGAACAGGAAGCATAGTCCACAATGGAGAATTTTCATCAACATGATAAAAATCTGCGTGCATTACTTTATCACTTACTGGATGATATTGTACATCACGAATAATTGCTTGGTAAACTTTACCTTCAATATCAATATTCACTAAGTAAGAATCAGCTGTATAAACTAATTTTTTAAATGCTTTTGCATCAATATAAAAATGAATATTTTCTCCTTGTCCATACATTACGCATGGTACTTTGTCTTGTTTTCTTAACGCTTTAGAAGTTGTTTTACCAACAGCTTCTCTTAAGTTACCTTTAACCTCTATTGACTTCATTTTTTCTTTAATTGCGTGCTACTCAGAATAATCCGAAAAATTTCAAAAGCTTTTTATTCCCCATCGCACTTTTTAATAATATGCTTTTTTTTGGAGTGCAAATATATAATATTAAATTATAAAATTTGAACTTATTGACTGATAATTATATACTTTATTAATTACATCGGCAAATACTCCTGCAACCGATAAAACTTTAATCTTATCAGATATTGGTTTTATTGGCATAGAGTCGGTTACAACAACTTCAGTAATCTTTGAATCGTTAATTCTTTCATAGGCAGGACCTGACAATACAGCGTGAGTAACAACGGCTCTAACACTTAAAGCTCCTTTCTCCATCATCATATCGGCAGCTTTTGTAATTGTGCCTGCCGTATCTATCATATCATCAAGAATAATAACATTTTTCCCCTTAACATCACCAATTACTGTCATTTCACCAACACTATTAGCTTTATTTCTTGATTTATGAGTAACAACTAAAGGGGTATGAAGAAACTTTGAATATGAGTTTGCTCTTTTAGCTCCACCCATATCAGGAGCAGCAATTACTACATTATCAAGATTTAAACTTTTAATATATGGTACAAATATCGATGATGCATATAAATGATCAACAGGAACGTCAAAGAATCCTTGTATTTGATCGGCATGCAAATCCATGGTCATAATACGGTCGACACCTGCTGCTGTTAATAAATTTGCAACAAGTTTTGCACCAATTGAAACTCTTGGTTTATCTTTTCTATCCTGACGAGCAAATCCAAAATACGGCATCACTGCAACAACCTTGTATGCAGAAGCTCTTTTTGCTGCATCAATCATTAACAACAACTCCATTAAATTATCTGATGGAGGAAAGGTAGATTGAATAATAAAAACATATGCCCCACGAACAGTTTCTTCGAACGATGTTTGAAATTCACCATCACTAAACTCAGTAAAAGCAGCGCTTCCTAATTTTATACCATATTCTTTAGCTATTTTTTCTGAAATAAAGCGAGACTTTGTCCCTGAGAAAATCTTAATTGGAGTTTGAACGCTCATTTGATTCTTTTTTGAAAGTTTATCGATTCTTTATAGAAGTTGCAAAGTTAAAAATATCATTTTACTTTCAGCTTCTTAATACGATTTTTATTATTAGTTTTTTAAATCTGCCGATTCATTTACTTTACTAATAAAACTTAATATTTCTGTACGTCCTATTTTTTGTTCTGACGATGTTACAAAAAGCTCCGGCAATACTTCCCAACTTTTGAGCATTTCTTTTTTATAATGCATTAAGTTTTTATTAAATGCCGAACTTGAAAGTTTATCTGTTTTAGTAAAAATCATTACAAACGGAATTTGCTTTTCGCCTAACCAACGCATAAATTCTAAATCATTTTGTTGTGGTGCATGACGTGAATCTAACAATACAAATAAACACATTAGATTTTTACGGAACTCTGCATAATCTTTAATTAATTTATTAAAATCCTTGCGTATTGATTTTGCCACCTTTGCATAACCATATCCTGGCAAATCAACTAAATACCATTTCTTATTTATAAAAAACGAATTTATTAATTGAGTTTTACCGGGGCTCTGCGAAGTTTTTGCTAACTTCTTTCTATCCATTAGCATGTTTATCAAACTAGATTTACCAACATTTGAACGTCCAACAAAAGCGTATTCCGGAATTACCGGTTCTGGGCAATCACTATAAGTCGTATAACTTGCAATAAATTCTGCACTTTTTATTTCCATGATTTAGATTTAATAAACAAAAGAATGTGAACTATTTAATAAATACACTTAGCATTGCTGCCACACCAAAAACAATAATTGCCAATCCGGCGATTTTATTAATCCACCACAATTGTTTTAGTCTAAACTTTTTACGAAAGATATTAATTAGAAAAGTTAAAGTAAACCACCATATCATAGCACCCGCAAAAACTCCTGCTACTATAAGCCATGATTTAATTGCTTTATCATCTGCCGAAACCATTCCAATACCTGCAAAAGCAGCAACAAATAAAAATATGGCTAATGGATTCGAAAGAGTTAGTAATAAAACTGAGAAATAATCTTCAATCAGTTTGTTCTTTTTTCGACGATGTCTTCGGATTTGTTTAATTGGATTTGTTCTAAAAATATTTACACCAAGTAATATTAAAACTGCACCACCAATTAATTGAATGTAGAAATGTTGTTCTTCAATGAAAGTAATAATAAAAGTTAATCCAAATGCAGCTACCATTGCAAAAAACGCATCAACGGTTGCTGCTCCCATTCCTGAGAAAATGCCAGAAACTCGCCCTTTATTTATAGTTCTTTGAATACATAACACTCCAACTGGTCCGAGTGGAACCGAAGCTAAAAAACCAACGATTATTCCTTTTATTATAAAATCAACTTGCACTTTCTAATCTTTCTTAATATTCATTACTTTTTACTAATAATTTAGGCTCCATCATTTCATGAATTGAGTATTTAACTCCTTCTCTACCAAATCCAGAATTTTTTATTCCACCATATGGCATATGATCAACTCTAAATGTTGGCACATCATTTATTATTATTCCACCAACTTCAAGCTCATTAAAAGCCTGATTCATTTCCTTAATGTTATTTGTAAAGACCCCTGCTTGTAATCCAAATTCAGAATTATTTACAAATTTAATTGCATCACTATAATCAGTATATTTTTCAATTGTTACAACAGGTCCAAAAACTTCAAGCGCACAAACTTTCATTTGATGCTTTGTATTTGTAATAATAGTTGGCTCGAAATAACTTCCATTTCTTTTTCCACCAAATAATATTTCTGCTCCTTCTTTAACAGCCTCGCTCACCCATTGTTCTACTCTAATTGCGTTTTCTTCATCAATCATCGATGAGATATCTGTATTAGAATCATTTGGAGCACCATAGTTTAATTTCCCTGTTTCTTCAATAAATTTATCTATAAACTTACTAAAAACATTTTCATGAACATAAATTCTTTGAACATGAATACAAACTTGACCTGAATATGCAAATCCACCAACTAAACATTTTTTTACAGATAAGTTTAAATCAGAACTTTCAGATACTATTACACCTGCGTTTCCGCCAAGCTCCAATGCTACTTTTTTCTTCCCTGCATTTGATTTCATTTTCCATCCAACCGCAGGAGATCCTGTGAAAGAAAGCATATTTATACGTTCGTCAGTTACTAACTGATTTCCAGCTTCTCTATCCATTGGTAAAACCGATAAAGCACCTTTTGGCAAATCAGTTTTATCAATAATTTTTGCTAGCTCCAATACCGAAAGTGGCGTGGAACGAGCAGGTTTTAAAATTATTGGATTTCCTGATGCAATTGCGGGAGCAATTTTGTGAACAGCAAGATTTAATGGAAAATTAAAAGGGGCAATTCCTGCAATCACTCCTATAGGAAAATATTTAATCAAACCTTCTTTACCTTCACCTGCAGGAGTCCAATCTATTGAAAAATATTCTTTTGGTAATCTTTTACATTCTTCTGCAGCTATTATAAAAACTTGAACAGCTCTATCAACTTCACCTAATGCATACGTTAGAGGTTTTCCTGCTTCGTTAGCTAATATAATTGCCAAGTCTTCTTTCTTAGCTTTTATCGCAAAAGCGATATCCATTAATATCTTATACCTGAAATGAGATGAAGAATCACGCAATTGATTTTTTATTTCACTTGCCTTTTCAATTGCACTATCCAGTTCTTTATCTCCTGCCAAATAAGTTGTACCAACAATCGAATTATCAAAAGGGTTTAAAACCTCAAGTTTTTGATTTGTAGAAACAAATCCCCCAGCTATATAAATCTTATTATCAATCATTTTTCAACTATTGTAAAAGTATTGCAAAATTAGTTTTTTTAATAAAAAATCCTACGTAAAATCTACTCTATTTATAAAAAGATAAAACAACAAAGCAATTGATTTGTTATTAATATCCTATCTTTAACGCTTATTACAAATTATATGATAAAAATTGATCTAAAAACGAAAACTTGGCAATGGTTAACCTTACTATTTCTATCCTTTATTTGGGGGAGTAGTTTTATTCTAATGAAAAAAGGACTTCGTTCTTATAGCCACGATCAGGTTGCAGCTTTTAGAATTTTTATATCATTTATTGCATTTCTACCATGGGGATTAAAAAACCTAAAAAAGGTTACAAAAGAAAATATTGGTTCTCTTCTAATAGTTGGTTTTATTGGATCAACAATTCCTGCTTTTCTTTTTACGAAAGCACAAACACAAGTTGACAGTGCACTTGCAGGAATGCTTAACTCAGCAACACCATTATTTACACTCATTATTGGATTGATTTTTTATAAAAGTAAAGCTCGATTGATTAATGCTTTTGGAATCCTTCTAGGATTAATTGGAGCAATAGGGTTAATTACATATTCATCGAGCGATGGAAATATTTTAGATAATATTAATTACTATGGACTATTTATTGTTATTGCAACAATTTGTTATGGAATAAATGTTAATCAAGTAAAATATAAGATTAAAGACCTTAGTGGTTTAGAATTAACTTCAATTGCTTTTATGTTTGTTGGTCCATTTGCTGGTATATATTTATTATTTACCGATTTTTCTGCAGTAATATCAACACCTGATTATTTATTAAACTTAGGATACATAGCAACATTGGCAGTAGTTGGTACAGTGCTGGCATTAGTCATTTTTAATACCTTAATTCAATATACATCGGCCCTTTTCGGTTCTTCTGTAACTTATGTTATTCCTATTTTTGCAATTATGTGGGGAATTTTTGACGGCGAGAAAATTGCTATTTGGCAATTTCTCTGGATAGGGCTTATATTTGTTGGTGTTTATTTAGTGAATAAGAGAAAAAGAGAATGAAAAAAAACACTTTATTAATTTTCTCTCTTCTTAGTGGATTATTACTTGCTCTTCCGTGGTTTCAAAAATTCTCAGGAATAATTTCTACTATTGCTTTTCTGCCATTATTAATTATCGAAGATCATATTTATAAAACAAAATACTCGAATGAACATTTTGTTTTATTTAAATACTCATCTCTAACATTTTTAATATGGAATGTTATTGCAACTTACTGGATAAAAAACTCAGATTTTTTGGCTGCAATTACGGTTATAACAACTAATACATGTTTTATGTCTCTAACTTTTGGTCTATTTCATAGTACCAAAAGAAAGTTTGGAAGCAAAGTTGGAAACTTTTCATTTATAATTTATTGGTTAAGCTTTGAATATATTTTTATAAATGCAGAACTAACCTGGCCCTGGTTAAATCTTGGAAACGCTTTTGCTAATGATATTAAGCTAATACAATGGTACGAATACACTGGAGTACTCGGAGGTACTTTATGGATTTTAATTTTAAATCTTATTCTTTTCAAAGCAATCAAATCTTATTTTGATAACAAAAAGCTAAGGCCTTCTATTATAGGATTTTCAATATACATTCTGCTTCTGTTAATGCCGACATTAATCTCAAACCATATCTTCAAAAATTATAAAGAAACAGGTGATAATATAAATATAGCAGTATTACAGCCTAATCTCGATCCTTATTCTGAGAAATACAATATTTCTCAAAATCAACAGTTAAATACAATAATGACTTTGGCGGATAGTATTGTTGATGAAAATATAGATTACATGATTGCACCAGAAACAGCAATTAATAAAGCAATTTGGGAAAATAATTTAAACACCGATTCTTCTATTCTGAAAATAGAGGAGTTTATAAACCATTATCCAAATCTTAATTTTATAATTGGAGCAAGTACATTCAAGAAAATATCGATTAAGAAAAAAATGCCAGCAGCAGTCAGATATAACGAAAAAGAGAACTTTTATTACGTCGCTTATAATGCTGCATTGCAAATTGATACTACACAGCAGATTCCAATATATTACAAATCGAAACTTGTTTCTGGAGTTGAAACAATGCCGTATCTTCATTTTTTTCCATTTCTTGAAAAGCTAATACTTGATTTTGGTGGTGTTGTTGGAAGCTTGGGAACACAAAACGAAAGAGACGTGTTTAAAAATTCAAACTCAGGAATTAGCATTGCTCCAGTTATTTGTTATGAATCAGCTTTCGGAGAACATGTAAGTGATTACATAAAAAAAGGTGCAAATGTAATAATTGTAATTACAAACGATGGCTGGTGGGGCGATACACCTGGATATAAACAACATTTAAGCTGCTCTCAACTTAGGGCAATTGAAAATAGAAGAAGTATTGCTCGATCGGCAAACACAGGGATTTCAGCTTTTATAAACCAACGTGGAGAGTTAATTAATCACACCAAATGGTGGAGAAAAACAGCTATTAAAGACACGCTTAAATCGAATAACAAATACACATTCTATACACGCTATGGTGATTATATAGGAAGAATTGCACATTTCCTTTCAATCATACTTGTACTATATCTAATTGTTAATTATCTTACACATAAAAATAAAAGATTTAAAGATTAACTTTATACTCAGACAATTGGCACTATAATTGCATTTGAGAATTGATTTTAAAAAAAACAATTAATCGCAAGCAAATGAAAAGAACAATGCTTTTTTTAGCTATTTTATTTACTGCATTTAATTTGAGTGCGCAAAATAAAAATACCATTAATGGTTTTATAAAAGATGCTTCTGGCGAAGAACTTATTGGAGCAACAATCTATATTCCCGAATTACAAGCTGGAACAGTAACAAATGTATATGGATTCTATTCCTTAACAGTTCCTTCAGGAAACTACAACATTAGCTTTTCTTATATTGGATATGAAACACAAGAAAAAGAAATAAATCTTAAGGCTGCACAGACAATAAATGTCGTTTTAACAGAAAACACAAATACTATAGGCGAAGTGATTGTTGTTGCCGAAAGAAAAAATGAGAATGTTGTTAAAACTGAGATGAGTACCGTTAAACTTCAAGCCAGAGAGATCAAGAAAATTCCTGCTCTTATGGGTGAAATTGATGTAATAAAAGTTTTACAATTATTACCCGGAATTCAATCTACTGGAGAGGGTTTTTCAGGATTTAATGTTCGTGGTGGAAGTCCCGATCAAAACTTAATACTTTTCGACGAAGCTACGGTTTATAATGCTTCACACTTAATGGGATTTTTCTCTGTATTTAACAACGATGCTGTAAAAGATTTAAAGATCTACAAGGGAGATATTCCAGCTCAGTATGGTGGTCGATTATCTTCCTTACTTGATATTCGGATGAAAGAAGGTAACCAAAAGAAATTCGAAGCTACAGGTGGTATCGGAACAATCTCATCTCGATTAACCCTAGAAGGCCCAATAATAGAAGATAAGTGGTCAGTATTAATTTCGGGAAGAAGGACTTATGCCGATCTTTTTTTATTATTTTCTAGTGATGATGCAATGAAATCTACTCAACTCTATTTCTATGATTTAAACCTAAAAACAAATTATAAAGTTAATGACAAGAATAGAATATTTATCTCCTGTTATTTTGGTCGAGATGTGTTTAAGTTTGGAGACATGTACGGATTTGATTGGGGGAATTACTCCTTAACATCTAGATGGAATCACCTATTCACGGATAAACTCTTCTCAAACTTCTCATTTATTTATAGTAAGTATGATTATAAAATGGAAAGCGGTGATGAATCTCTTGGATTTAAGTGGATCTCGAATCTTGAAGATTTCAAATTAAAAGCAGACTTAAATTATTTTCCAAATCCCAGAAACAATATAAAATTTGGATTTGAAATAATACATCATAAATTTATTCCTGGAACTGCTCGCAGTACAATTCAATCATCAGACAATACAATTCAGGTTCCCGAATCTAGGGCACTCGAATATGGGCTTTATATAAGTAACGAACATAAACTTACAAAAAAACTATCTCTGAACTATGGTCTTAGAGGATCTATGTTCCAAAATATGGGAAATGCTACCCTATATGATTTTGACGAAAACTACGAAACAGTAGATTCTACCGTTTACGACAAATGGGAAATATTTAACACTTTTGCTGGATTAGAGCCTCGCTTAAGTCTTAACTACACAATAAACCCGAGATCATCGGTTAAAGCAAGTTATTCGAGAACATTACAATATATGCACTTAGCATCTAATAGTACCGCTGGTTCACCATTAGATGTTTGGGTTCCATCAACTCCAAATATTAATCCACAAATGGCAAATCAGGTTGCTGTTGGATATTTTAGAAATTTCCTTGATAATGCATTTGAAACTTCTGTCGAGATTTATTACAAAGATATGAATAACCAAATAGACTTTAAAGATTTTGCAGAACTTAACCTTAATACAGAATACGAAAGTGAATTTAGAACTGGAGATGCATGGTCTTATGGAGCAGAATTCCTGATAAGAAAACAACAAGGGAATTTTACCGGTTGGGTAAGCTATACATTATCAAAAGCTGAACGAAAAATCCCAACAATAAACGAAGGTAAAGTATATTCATCCTCATATGACAGACCACATAATATTTCTATAGTTGCCACTTACGACTTAACTAAACGTTGGAATATCTCGGCTACATGGGTTTATGCATCAGGAACTCCAGTTACTTTCCCTACAGGGAGATATGAGCAAGGTAATATGATTATTCCAATTTATTCGGAAAGAAATGGATACAGAATGCCAAATTACCACAGAATGGATTTAGCTATAACACTTAAAAGTAAAGAGAAACCAAATAAAAGATTAAAAAGCGAACTTAATCTCTCTATTTATAACGTATACAACAGACATAATGCTTGGATGATCAGTTTTAGTCAAGACGAAGATGAACCAGCAAAAACGGATGCTGAGCTAGTATATATATTCCCAATTTTACCATCACTTACATGGAATTTCCATTTTTAAAATACAATACAATGAAAAAAAAATTATATCCATTACTTATATTACTTATTGCAGTTTCTGCTTGCACGGAATCATTCGATGCCGATTTAGATAGTAGTTATGTTAGACTAGTTGTGCAAGGATCAATTAGTAATGAACTTAAAGCGCATCAAGTAACACTAACCAAAAGCGCTGATTATTTCTCAAATACTCCAGCACCAAAAGTAACAGGAGCAACAGTATCTATTTCTGATGAAGAAAACATATATGACCTTTCAGAAGTATCTGATGGTTTATATGAGACAAATCCAATAGCGGGTGTACCAGGAAAAACATACACCTTATCAATTAATACAGATGGAGAAGATTATGAAGCTTCATGTTATTTGAACTATTGTCCTCCTATTGATTCAATTCATTTTGGTTATTACGATTTAAGCGATTACGACATTATTGACAGTTCTGCTTCGATACTTTTAAATGCTCAAGAACCTGAAACACCAAATAACTATTATATGTGGAATGTATATAAAAATGGAGTTTTGGAAACTGATACTTTAAATGACCATGATTTCGCAGACGACGAATTTATTAATGGTAATTATATGGTAGATGTCGAAGTTGGCTGGATTAGAGTAGCAGAAGTTGGAGATACTATTGATCTTGAGATGCTTTCAATAACAGAAGAGTATTACAACTATTTATACCAAGTTTTATCTGTAACCGATTGGGATATGGGACCATTTGGTGGACCACCGGCTAATCCACAAGGAAATATTAAAGAAATAAATGATGATGGAAACAAAAACAACGATCCACTGGGGTTTTTCCTCGCTTACTCGAATTTTATAATAACAGATACCATTCCTGAAAAAGATGAATGGATAGAACTTGAATGGTTCTAACAACCTGAGTTCTACATAACATATTATCACAGCTTCAATTATTTTTCTCTGGAAATTTATCTAAATTTTTAAAGAACTATCGGGATAATTCAAGAAAATTTGGAAGGATTTGTATGAAAAAGGAATTGTGAAATCACAACTCCTTTTTCTATATATTATTGAAGCAAATTATTTATTAAATGCTTTTACACCTGCATCTAGGAATTTTACAAAATTATCAATATTTAAATCATGACCTTTTGGCTCAACCAGATTTTCACCATCAGTATCTACTAATACATAATATGGCTGACTATTGATATTATATTTTGTGATTTGAAAATCAGCATTCTTTTTACCAATTGTCTTTTTTACTTTTCCATCATAACTAGATGTTACCCATTCATCTTCCGGCAATTTCGCTCTATCATCAACATACATTGCAATTATTAAATAATTCTCCTGTAAGCGTTTCAATACTTCCGGATCAGACCACACTTTATTTTCCATTTCTTTACAATTTGAACATGCATGACCTTTAAAATCAAGCAATACTGGCATATTTAACTTTTTAGCACAAGCCATTCCTTGTTCGTAATCGAAGTACCCTTGTAATCCATAAGGTAGATGTAAAATATCACCATACTTAGGAGCTTCACATAAGAAACTTGGAGCTACGTTATGTTCTCCTGAAAAAGATGTCTGGTTTTTTGTTAAATCGAATTGCTGTGCTGATTTTGGTGGAATTAATGCAGAAACAGCATTTAGATCTGCACCAAATAATCCAGGTACTAAGTATAATGCAAATGTAAAAGATACAATTGCCATTACTAATCTTGGAACTGATATAAATGGCATATCACTATCGTGAGAAAATTTAAGTTTTCCCAATAAATAAACTCCTAACAATACAAATAATACAATCCAAATTGCAAGAAAGACATCTCTACTTAATATTCCTAAGTGATATGTTTGATCAATATTAGCTATAAATTTTAAAGAGAATGCTAGTATTACAAAACCAAGAACAACTTTCACTACATTCATCCAACCACCAGATTTTGGCATAGATTTTAACATTCCAGGAAAAATTGCTAATAATGTAAATGGTAAAGCAAAAGCTAGTCCAAATGAAAACATTCCGATTAATGGTTCTAAAACATCACCCCCGGCAGCTTTAACCAGTAATGCTCCAACAATCGGACCTGTACAACTAAAGGAAACAACTACTAATGTAAAAGCCATAAAGAATGATGCTAAAAACCCTCCTTTATCAACCTGCTGATCTGCTTTATTTGCCAATCCCGAGGGAAGTATAATCTCGAACATTCCAAAAAACGAAGCAGCAAAAGCTATAAACAACACAAAGAAAATCGTATTAGGAATCCAATGTGTGCTTAACCCAGTTGTGAAATCTGCACCCGCACTTGTAAGTGAAACTATTAATCCTACACTTGTATATAATACTACAATGGAAATTCCAAAAATTAAGGCTTTTACAATTGAATTAAACTTAGAAGTTTGTCCTTGCATAAAAAACGAAACAGTCATAGGAATCATTGGAAACACACAAGGAGTTAAAATTGCTGCCAATCCCAAAACAAAAGCTAAAAAGAAGAAACCCCAAATAGATTTACCTTCTTCATTTTCTGCTACATCAGCTTTCACATCTAACGAAACTGTCGGATTTAATGTTGATGCTACAGCCTTATTTGAAGCCTTATCTCCTTTCACTGTAAGTTTAAAATCCGGATTAAAATACACACATTTATCTTCTTGACATACCTGATATTCTATTGATCCGGTAATTACAAAAGTTTCGTCTGTTAATACTTTAATTTTCTGAACAAACTTAGCTTTATCGCTAAAATACTTAACATTGATCTTAAATACATCATCGTATTCTTCATGTGGTTCAGGACTTTCCGAAGCCTGCCCAATTAGTTCATATTTATCCGATTCATTATAGTAGAATGTAGTTCTAACAGGTCCTCCTTCATCAAAATATTGGGAATATAAATGCC
>Ga0209633_10003780_pt1 | contig 13866 bp, 11 predicted proteins | sample Cruoilmetagenom1_FD_187290 | JGI IMG/M metagenome (GOLD analysis project Ga0209633, IMG submission 187290) | Oil polluted marine microbial communities from Coal Oil Point, Santa Barbara, California, USA - Sample 1 (SPAdes) (version 2) | ecosystem: Environmental > Aquatic > Marine > Oil seeps ... | reverse complement strand
GAATACTTCTGCCCCCTTTTTTTTGACAGCTTAAGCCACGAGCGACCGCAGATTTATATGTTAAAGAACGGGGTTTGCAAAAATTCCCTATGGAAGAAAACAAATTCTCCTGAATTGGGCATAACGTGTTGCAAATATGACCCGTAGCCGTTTTGTTGCGGGATTTTTGTTGATTAATTGTACGTTTATTTTACTTCTCATTTTGCTTAATAACTCTAAACCGGCTATGGGATATAATTTGCTGTTGTGCACAGTATTTTATTCATATCTTATTCTGTAAGTTACATTTGAAACAATGTTTTGGCCTCTTTGTGTTGCCGGTCTCCATTGGGGCATTAATTCAAAAATTCTATTAATATTCCTTAATAAAAGCTCTGGTATTTCTCTACTAATAGTTGGATTTATTGGGTATCCTTGTTCATTGATTGTGAAATAAATATCAACTATTCCAAAGGGTAAAATCGATTTATTGACAATATCTTTATAAATAATTGATAAAAAAAGGGAATCTAAACAAGTGAAGTCTCCCGGGTATTCAAAATAACTCTCTACAAGCACGAAGTTTGTATCTATTACAGCAGTATTTTTTATATAAGAATAATTGCAAATTGATTGTTCAATGAGGTGGTCAATATTTCCAAGGGATATGTTTAATTCGCCTATAAAATAAATTGCTTTTGTCATTGGAACCACAATATTATTTTCAGTTCTTTTTTTTGACTTGTATCTGAATGTTTTATAACTTTTATGTGATACATCAAAGGTTGGGTGTTTATATACAGATCTTATTTTAAAAAATCCCAATGAATCACTGAAAGTTCCACTAGTTGTAGGAAATTCAGTGATAGTAGCACCCGAGACAGGTTTCCCAGAGCTCTCATCAATAACTTGTCCTGAAAACTCATCCTGACCTGAGAGATAATTTGTCAGGCATAAAATCAATATAAGAATTTTATATTTTGTCATTCTTTTGGTATTATTGTGCACAACGTTTGGCGCTATGCTGCGTACCGCTTTAATATTTCAAATTTTTCTGCTTACAAATATATTAAATTAATAGCACTAATGTTCATATTCACAACTAATTGCGGTATGCAGTATGAGCGTGTGTTATGGGCTTTTATTCTTTCAGTCCAAATGAATTTAAAAACTTATCAACTGATTCTATGCTTATTTTCTTACCACCAGCACTAATTACAAAAAGGTCGTTGTCAATTTTATAAACTCTACTTTTTATAATTCCGTCTCCATTAAAAACTTTACAAATTGATTCCATTCCTTTGAAATCTTCATATTTTATTTCTGTAAATTCAAAGTCAGTTCCGCCAAGTTTTACTGCTGAACTTGTCAGCATGGCTTGAAAAGCAACGTTTAGAGAATTTGGTTCTGTGTCTTCCATGTTTTTTAATTCTTGCGGAAATTTGTTGGCAGCAACAAAATACATAAATGGTCCATTCTCATCTTTTCCTTGCAGAGTCCAGTTTGTCACTAATATATTTCCAAGTTCAGGGTTTCTGCTTTCTGTTTTTTCAACTTTAAAGTCTGTTTTTGGAAATTCAATTTCAAATTCTGGAATTATATTTTCAGTCAATTCGGATTTTTTTTCTGAAGATTTTTCTGTATTATTTTGTCCATTTGAACATGCTACTGTTATTACTAAAAATGCTATTATTCCAATTTTTCCTAATAAATTCATTTTCTTTTTCATTGAGTTGTCAAGTTTGTTTTTTTTGTTTTATAATTGCCCATAACGTACTGGGCTATGGTGCCGTGCTGCATTTGATAATACATATTTTTCTGCCTACAAATATAACAAATTAAGGAATGCGGTGCTTATGCTTAAACCGATTTGCGGCATGCACTATGAGCCTTTGTTAGCAAATTGTTATAAAACATGCTTTTCACAGTAGTTGCAATTGTATACTCTTTGGGCATTTTTGGTCGTGGGGGAGCCCTGTGGGAATGACCAATGTGTATGCAATTTAGGGTTGGGTTTTTTTATACGATGCTGTAAAGATGTACATTGTTTTTGTTCAATAATGAGGTCTTTTTGTAATTCAAGGTCTGGGTAATTTATAGGTTTGCCGATTTTTCTATTTTCTGGGATTGTTGTTTAATTTTGTCAAGTCAGGGATGATGAAAACCTAAAGCAAAATTTTGTTGTTTAATTCATTTTTATTGAGGTCAATGAGGGAAGGTAATTGATTTTTTAGTAGATTATTATTGTTTAGTTGAAATAGTCACAAGTAATTGGAATGTAAAGGTCAAGGCTTGGAATGCTTGTTTAAACTTGTGGGATGTCTTTTAATAAGTCCGGGATGATGTCTTTGGGTGGCGGAATGGTGTCTTCGTGTTGTGGAACGTTGTCTTTGTATGGCACATTGGCATCTTTGGGTTGTGGAACGGTGTCTTCGTGTGACGGGATGGCAGCTTTGGGTGACGGGGTGTCGTCTTTGTGGTGCGGAATGGTGTCTTCGTGTGTCGGAATGGCAGCTTTGGGTTGTGGAATGGTGTTTTTGGGTTGTGGAATGTGGGTTTCTCCTCGTTTCTCTGAAATGACAATTCAAAAAAACGAGGGGGTTGCCTAGAGCAGCCCCCCTCGCAGCTTGCCCTGAGTATTAGTGTTTGACCACAAACTTCCCACTTGCCATTTTCTTGTCGTTCTCAAAAAGGTTGATTAAATAAATACCTGAAGTCAAACTTGACACATCTATTTTCAGTTCAACACCCTCTTGGTTTTTCAAAGGTATCTGTTTTACCTGCCTGCCAAATACATCATAAATGAGCAATTTGGAGTTTTTAAAGTATTTAGCATTGAAATGCATACTGGTAAACGGTCCCCATTCCCTCTCTTCTGCGGTGTATCTCGGCAGGCGGACGGTAATATTGTCCCTTGCAGGGTTTGGATAAACCACAAGGTATTGTGCCAAACGGTATTCGATTTCGCCGGGCAGCCCTGTCCATATATCACAATCATCAATGCCTATGGTATCTGATATTATTGGAAGATCATTGCACATATAATCGTATTCAAAAGGCTGGGTATAAATTGTGTCATACTCCAAATCGGAATTGAATTTATGGAGGTGGATTTTGTAATAGTTATCATCATCTTTAAATTTCCCGACAAACAGTTCTTTGTCGTCAAAAGTTTTTATTGAATTGGAAAATCCAAAAATTGTTTCCCATACCTGCTTTTCAGAGATGAGGTTACCATTTGTATCTGCCCTTGCAATATAACTATACACTGGTTCGTCCAGATAATACCAAACACCTCCTACATCAACAACTGTGTCACCCATAATGTTTATACAAAAAGAGTTTGCCTGTGGAGTTGAATCAATGAGGTACTTTGAAAATATTTTGTTCCCGTATTTGTCGGTTTTGTGGAGTGATGGAAAATAATGTGAACTCCCATCCTCGTAATCTTCATACCAACCGGTAGTATATATATTTCCATGGATATCCCCTATGGAATGGTTCCCCAATCCAAAATGGGTTTCATCCTGCCCCATAATAGCCCACCATTTTTCGGTTCCGTCCGGTTCAGTTGCAAACACAAAAGGTTTGTCCCAACCATAAGGCATTCCAAAGTCATTATAAATAATTGTACCTGTAATTATCAATGTTCCATCTTCTGCAATGAACATGTTTTCAGGTATTTCATTCCATGCATCTGGGTGGACTTCGTTGAACACATTTTTTATCCAGATAGAATTGCCCATACTATCCAACCTAAACAACCAGATCCCTTTAAACACACCTGGTACAAATTCATTTCCCCATTGCTGGACTAGGGCTATATACCCGTCATCATCCGGTGAAGGATAAATACTCAGACCAAAATCGAAATTGGTGTTTTCTCCTGCAAGATGGAATATCCTGCACCATTCTTTTTCCCCACAAGCATTAAGTTTCATAAAAAAAGTGTCGCCATGTGTATTGTCCAACAAAGTAGTTGCCCCTGCAAGGACATAACCACCGTCCGGTGTTTGGTGGATGTCGTGAAAACCACCAATAACATCAATATCCCCAATCTTTTTCTCCCATAGTATTTCACCATTTATATCTGTTTTTATCAGCCATGTCCATGTTTCAGCACCTCCGCCCGGGTCAGGTCTTACTGTGGCAAGTATCAGGTAGCCTTTGTCATAAGTCTCCAATAAATCGTGGCTGGTAACATTCTTATACACCCAAAATACCCTTATCCAGTCATCATTTTGGGAGATGGCAGGGATGAGAAATAAGGATAGGAGGAGGGTCAATGTAAGTTTTTTCATGTCTTGTATTTTAATAAGTCAGGGTTTGGCTTTAAGCCAAACCCTGACTTAAATAAATTTATTTAATAGTAACTTTAGTGCTTTTCACGGTTTCACCGTTTACAGATAATGAAATTATGTAAACCCCGCTTTTCCAGTTTTTGGTGTTTATCACTTTCTGGTCACGTTTCATAGCGTAAACTTCTGCATATACCGGTTTTCCGGTGAGGTCTGTAATGCTCACAAGCACATCCCCTGGGTAAGCTTCGGCGTTATAATCTACGATTATGTAGTCTTTTGCCGGATTGGGGAATACTTTTAATATTTCCGGTTTGTCGTTTAACCCAAATGGTTCATTTTCTATTACCTCTGATGATTTTAATATTTCGGGCAGGATAATCGGTTCTTCATAATCGATAAACCTGGCCGCAAAAAGGATATCTCGGGCATAAGCCCCGGGAAAACGATCGTCGTTTTCGGCTATTGCCCCTAACTGAACAGCCTGTGCACTGTCAATTTCCAGTTCGTTGCCGTTTAATTGTCCAAGTATGTCAAACAATGAAAGGTAATCCTGATGTACTGCCTGTTGCGTATTGGTCAGGTCAAAACCGGATGGGATATTTCCAAGCACAATATCCATATTGACATAATCCTGCTTATTGTAGTAGAAAAATGCCAGCTTGTATTTTGAACTAAGGTAAGGGTCATCTGTGAGCAACATTTCCAAAGTGTCACCGGACAATATTGGGTTTATTGTATCCTTGCGATAGTACTGGTACAGGTTATTGAAATGTTCCCCCCGTTTTTGTTTCCACTTTGCCAGTTCCGATTCAATGGCTTCCTTGGCACTTGTGATGTCCACACCTTGCAATACCTGGTCTTTCATCCATTGTGGCATGGGGTCGAAGCGTTCGTCAACGGCTTCCAGGATTTCATTGTCTTTTGCCGATTGCGGGTTGGCAACCAATACATCACGGATCATCACATTGGGCAATACATTTTCTTTGTAGATAGCTGTTTTCATTACAGTATCGCTCAGGTATGGTGACTGGTCCATTAAACCCTGGTAAACCTCCCCGGCTTCGGGCGGTGCGCTGAGCAAAACATCAAAGTTCATTTCCTGGGTATCGCCACCATCGACCAATGCGGTTAGTTGGGCTTCCTTTGCCGTTATTTCTGTATCTGCCCCTGTAATCTTGTCACGTTCATCTTCATGTGGGTTAATACCTTCATCTAGCTTGGACGGACAGGCAATTTCTTTGATATATTCTGCCTGTGCATTCTCATTTTTGTGCATGGTTTGAGTAGAATAATATGGAAATGGATTAACTTTTTCCATAGTGTAGTTTGTGCCATGATAAACATATTCAATAAAGCCTATGTCATCGGTATTGTAGTAATTGTATTCCAGTTGTGGGAAGTTTTGTGTAAAGGTGTTCCCGGCAGGCATGGTGTCGTGTGATTCCATATAGCCTTGGTTATAAGCAATGCCATGCCCCTCATTTGGTTTACCGTTCACGATTATGTCATTTTTATTATTTGCATAATCGTTGCATTCGATGCAGAGGCCTTCAAATACACCGTTACGGTTATCCCCATAAGCAACCGTTCCTTGGTTCAGGTTCTCGAAGGTGTTGTTGTATATCTGGTTCCAGCTATCGCCCGAATGGTTGGCATACATGCCTATACCGCCAAGTGCCACTGCTGAAGGCCCTTCAAAAATGTTGCCCTCCACGTGATAGCCTGTTGAGGTGTTGAGGTAAAGGCCGTATTCGTACTTTTGTCCGGCAGTGGGCAACAGGAATTTGTTGGATGTTACCCTGGCACCGTCCATACCGCTGATGTATATGCCCCGGTTGCACTGGTCGAATGTGCTGTGGCGGATGTCAACATAATTACCTGTGAGGTTGTCCATTGCATAAACACCATAGGCCAGGTTTGTGAATGTGTTGTTTTCCCATTCTGAACAAGGCTGTGTTGGGCTGATACATTTCCCTTTGACGTTGACTTGTGAATAATGACTGTATATGCCCTTGCCCACATAGTTGTCGGCAGTGCTGTTTATGAAATCGCAACTAATTATATTTACACCTTTCATATTCCTTATTTCCATGAAGTATCCGGGCGTGCCGCTTCCAAGGAAACCGCCGTCATAAATAAATCCACAGTCTTTTATGTAATTATGGCTGCTGTATGGGTAGTTCCTAAGATCAAGGGTTTTTATATTGTTTTTGAACGTGGAGTTGTAGGCTTTTATGATGCCGCCCTGTTGGTTGTCAAATAGTTCGGGGTGGTAATGGTAGTTGCGTACCGCAACCTCTGCATTTTCTATCAATGTCCCGTTTTTAACTATCAGCAGCCCCTGGTCGTCAGTATAAATGGAATTGGAGTTGCCACGGACTTCTATGCCTTGCCAGGAATAATCACCTGCACTGGTCAGTGTCCCGCCATCAAGGATAAGCTTGCCACCAGGCTCTATGATTATTTTGCCGTCTTTTTCAAAACTAACAACACTGTTTATAGTTAATACAGCACCTCTATGGATATTGATTGATCCTTGTATTTGTAATTCACTGTTTATTTCTGTGGGTTTATCTATTATAAGGTGTTTGTATGTTAGGTTGGTGGTTTGTGCCTGTAGGCCCATGAATGGCAACATTAACAAAAGGAAAAAGAAAAGGGTAAGTGTTTTATCTTTTTTCATAGGTTCAAAGGTAAGGTTTTTTTACAAAAATATTTACGATTTCCACTCAGCCAATTTATCAGTTGCTATTTGCAGCCATTCATAGGAGGCGGATTCCATGCCTGCCATCCTCCGGATAGTAATCCGGGGCATTCAGACACATTCGGTCCTTGAATGGATAATTATTCAAATTTAATAATTAGTTTTTGTCAACAAAATTAAAACGCTAAAATTAAACCTTGTTTTTTGTAAAACCCATGGCAGAAAACCACTAGATTTTCAAATTGCTTTTCAAATATTTCAGCGGCATCGATACCATCTAATTCAGGCATGTTTATGTCAAGCAATACTAGGTCAGGTTTTGTGGTTTTAACGACTTCAATAATTTCTAACCCATTACTTGCCTCACCTACAATTTCAATTTCAGGTGTGTCAGCTAATACGGTTTTTATTCCGTCAATAAATAAAGGATGGTCATCTGCAATTGCGATTTTGATTTTGGTTTTCATAATTAGGTATATGTTTTTTGTCAATCTGCTTTCTCATGCTTTTCTATTGGTTGTTCTCTATTTTAATCAATGCTTTTGTCATTATGCTTTGTGCGGTTGGAGAAAGCATGTGCCTGGAAAGTTACGGGCTGGTTTATGTGTTGGCACTTTCAGGCTCTTGCTTTGTGTGCAACGATGTTCTATTGGCATGTTTTTAATATTTGCTAACGTTTTGCAGCTATGGCACGTGGCCGTTCGCTACTCAAATTTATGTTGATTTCTTGTACTTTCAAATTTACTACTTCTTTTCATTAATGACACAAATGCGGCCATGTGATATGAGGTGCTGTTAGCAGTATGTTGCTTTTTTATGTCATTATCATTCCTTTAAACTTAAATCCTTTCTCGGTCCTTATAAATGTGTAAATCAAATTGTATCCTCCTTCCTCAGATTTTGGAGCTTCAATCTTGAAATTGATATGAACCAAACTGTCAGTCTGATATTTTACATATTTTTTGTCAGTCAATGATTTTAAATGCATTAGTTGATTTATGTGAGTTTTAAATATCAGTCCAGATTCATAAAATTCATTTGCTTTTTCTATTCCTATTTCACACTCTGTACATTGGATTATGTCTAGTGAATTCTGAATCAAGTATTCTAGGTTTTTTGATTCCAATGCTCTTGCAAAATCAATCCATAAAGTGTCTGCAAATGTTAATTCTGTTTTTTCAGTAATTATTTCCTTTTCAGTTTGTCTTAATTCTGAACAAGCAAAAATTGAAAAAATGACTATTGATATTATTCCAAATGTCCGAATTATTTTAAGTTTCATTTTCTTCTTTGCAATTACTGCTAACGGTTTGAATATGGTGCGTGCCGCACTCTATTCAATATTTTTATTTGGTTTCCTTAATTTCAAATTTACAAATTCTTTTCTAAGTATTACGAACCGCGGCATGCACTATATTTTTTGTTGAACTAAATCCCTGCGGGATAGCTTAGCTCAAAAGTAAGAATAATAATCAAAAACATTACACAAACGTATCAATAATATTTAATCTTAAAATATATTGATATGAGAAAAAAGACAGGATTAACAATTGTTGAACGTGCAATAATTTCAGTTGCCGGATTTGAAAAAGTCGGAAAGAAACTTGAACAGCAAGTTGCCTTGCGCGGACAAAGTCAAAGTACACTAAATAATTACATTCGCAGGATTGCGATTATCTCATTGCACTTTGGCAAGTTACCGGAACAAATAGACGAAGATGAAATCAATGATTATCTGGCCGCCCTTGCCCGCGACCCAAAATCACCCTCACGAAGTAGTTTTAAACACATGGTTTATGGGTTAAGGTACTATTACCGGTTGCTTGGGATGAACAAACAAGCCATTGCATTACCTTCGTTAAAACAGGATACAAAACTACCTGTAATATTAAACCGGCAGGAATTAAAAGAGCTGTTTCGTACCCCAACATTGCTTAAGCAGCGTATTGTCCTTGCACTTATCTATTCAGGGGGGTTACGGGGGCAAGAAGTTATAAACCTGAAAATATCCGATGTTGATTTTGAGAGGATGACTGTTCATATCAGGCAAAGCAAATATAAAAAAGACCGCATTGTGCCACTTTCAATAGCAATGAAAAAAGGGTTGAAGAAATACCTGAAAGCAGAAAACCCACACATTTGGTTGTTTAATGGCAAGCAACCCGGCAGTAAATACAGTGTGCGCGGGCTCTCTTGGGTAATGCGCGAAAACTTAAAGAAAACACCCATCACAAAAGATGTCAACCTTCATTCGCTGCGCCACAGCTATGCTACGCATTTGCTTGAAGATGGGCTCAATATAGTTACCATTCAAAAACTATTGGGACATGCCGATATTACCACAACTATGATCTACCTGCATGTGGCCCAATGTGAATATATTGAACCCCATAGTCCGCTCGATAGTTTATACCCCCCAAAACAGTGAAAACTAAATTTGAACTGGCCGATGTGGTACGTCAATTCGGAAAGCAATTAATTGAGCAAAAAAAATTATCACCCCAGCAAATTAAGGTGTTAAATAATATTGTACAGTGCCGTACTGCTTCGTTGGGCGGACACGAAGAGGCTTGCGATAATTGCGGGAAAATACGCTACAGCTACAATAGTTGTGGTGACAGGCATTGCCCAAAATGCCAAAGCACAAAACAGGCTATATGGGTTGAGGGCTTAATAGAAAAAACCCTTCCGGTAAAGCATTATCATATAATTTTTACCGTACCCCATAGCCTGAACGACATTTGCTTGTGGAATGATAAACTGTATTATAAAGTGCTTTTTAATACAGTATGGAGAACATTGCACAGCTTTGGATATACTCACTATGGTGTTGAATCGGGTGCGGTTGCAGTTCTTCACTCCTGGGGACAGAACTTATCACTACATCCACATATCCATTGTATTGTTCCGGCTGCCGGGTATTCCTTAAAAGGAGAATGGAAAAACATTGACAAGTATGAAAACTATCTATACCCAGTACACCAACTTAGTAGTGCTTTTAAGGGTAAATTTCTTGATAGTTTGAAACGCAAGCTCAAAAAAGTTGACATGCTTGATGGTTTTAATTATCAGATCCAGAAAGCATATAACATCAATTGGGTCGTACATAGTGAACCCTCGCTTGCCAAAGCTGACCATGTGATACGTTATTTAGGGCAATACACTCACCGTGTGGCTATTACTAATCAACGGATACTTGATATTTCTGATACCCATGTTACATTTATTGCAAAAGATTATCGCGACCATGCCCGGAAAAAACCAGTAACCATTGAAGGTGTTGAGTTTTTAAGGCGGTTTTGCATGCACATACTACCTCCAGGATTTGTGCGGATCAGGCGATATGGAATCTACAACCATACAACAAAGCGGAGCCTGGAATTGCAGTTCAAGCCAGAGGGAAAACCTGATATTGAGCAAATAACAGAGTTAAAAGAAAGGGCAGATGAAACATCTATCGAACGTATCAAGCGACTTACAGGATTTGATATTGGCCTATGTCCCAGTTGTAAAAAGGGGAGGATGACAGTTATTGGCGAGTTGCCGCGTAACAGGGCCCCTCCAGGGCATTTGCCAACTATTCTTTTGTCGAAATTACTGTAGCCCTATTTTACCAAACAGAAACTTCATTTTCATGGAGCATGGGTTTGTAGTACCTAATATCGAGATTTTTATGCGAGAATTACCTATTTTCCCCTATCAAGGAATCAAAAAACAAAAATAACTCGCAAACTTTACACTTCCTGTTTTTATCAAAACTTACCAAAAACAGACAAACCTTTCATTAAGTGCATAGATAATTGGCCCGGGATGTAGTTCAACACTGGACTCATCGCTGGGTCTTGCAGACCGCTCATAGTCCTATTTATTAGCGGTTGTTATTTCTTTCTCTTCCTTTTTTTGTCCAATATCTCCAGTCCTTGTTTTTAAACCAATCACCTTCATTGGTCTTTTCATTATTACCCCAAAACATTGTTCCTTGGCTTTTATTTGTCCATTTTTATACCATTCCGTCTCAGTCCGATGATGATTGAATTTGAGAATTGATTGATATTTTAACTGTCCATTTTCAAACCAAGTTCTAAATGAACCATTAACTGATTCTGATTTCTTTTTTCCGCTTTCATAATACATTTTTTGATCTCGACCTGAATATGTTATAATCTTAATGTGACCATTTTCAAAATAAGATGTATCAATTGGTCTACCCCAAATTATATATTCAAATTCAGTCCCAAGAGGTATAGGTTTTAGTCTTATTGTCTTTTTATTTTTAAAATTGTCTAATTGAAATTCTTTTTCAAAATAACCAGTAGCAGAAACTGCTAAATCAATAATTGAATCTGTAGAAAGTTTCAAGATGAACGTTCCATCAAAGTAGGAGGATGCTCCTTTTTCAGAATCTACTCTAATTGAGGCAAATGGAATTGGCTCACTTGTAATACTATCAATAATAATTCCTTCAATCTGAAATTGATCTTTAAAATTCTGTCCAAAAGCAGGAAGAATTACTATTGTCAAAATTATTATTATTATTAGTGTTCTCATTTTTTTAATAACCGCTAACGTGTTGCAAATATGGCACGTAGCCGTTCACTTGCAAGATATTTATTGATTACTCGTATTTTTATGTAACTACTCATTTGTCTTGATAGTACTAAAGCGGCTATGTGCTATGATTTGCTGTTATGTGGCGTTTTTTATCTTCCAAAATATTTTAAAATTATTTTATCAATATTAATACTATCTATTTCAAAAAATGCTCCCCTTGTTGAGGTCACATCTCCATTTTGTTCAATCTTTGTTCCGGCATGAATGCCTAATCCCACATAGCCATAATCTACTACAAAACCATAATTATTCGAATAAGCTAAGTCAAACACCAAACTGTCCTTACTGTTAAAGTTATTTCCGTCGGAAAATTCCCAAAAAACAGATCCAATTTCATATTTGTCATGTTCATCAGTTCTCAAAAGAATAATTGTGTCGCTTTGTTTTAATTCCTTATTAAGTCCAGTAACAATCCATTGTCCAGATAAAATTCTATTCAACGAATCTTTAAGAGATACTCGTTTTTTATTTAATGAATCAAAATGATTCTGAAAAAGTATTTTTTCAATTGAATAAAAATCAAGTCCTTCCCAATTGCAATGTCCTTCTATTTTATAAACCGTGTCATTATGAATGATTATTTCATAATTGTCTACTGAAGATGTAATAATAGGACATTCTCCATTGAATTCTTTTGCTTTTTGAATAAATTTTTTAATTAGGTTTATCTTGATGCTATCTAATTCAATAGTCCATATAGAATCGGTGATATATCCATAATAATAATTTGGTCTTATCTTTTTTGCAATCAGTTTATTATTTACATTCAAAATTGAAATTAAATAATTCGATCTTTCTTCACATCCTGTTTCAAATTGAATATCAATATCAGGAATAGAGTTCTTTTCAGAAAGTCTGTCAGTTTTCTGAAACAAACATGATGATAATAGTAAAGTTATAAGATAAAAATTTGTCATGTTTATTATCATGTTACTTGGTTTATCTTAAATGCCACATAACGTTAAGTATATGAAAAGTAAGCGATTACGAAGCACAATTCTTTCAACTTACTATAAAGTTTAAACGGGCTACAAACCCTGATGCTACTGCTATCTCGCTTATTTTTTATATACATTGTTATCGGCTTTTATTCTATCATTATTTTAGGGATAATTCCAATTCCCAACAAAATTTTTGTCTCTGTCTTTAAATCTGGTAAAGAATCATAAATCCATTCGGCTAATTCTTCGCCACCAAACAAAACAATATCTTCTTCTTCACATTTATTCTGTAAATCATGTGATGCTTTGGCAGATGTAATCATAACTAACCTATAGTTTTTATATTCATCTGGCAATTCTTCAATTATTTTAAGTAATTGTTTTGCTCCCCATGTATCTGTTGTTCCGCTATGATGTTTTACTTGAACCAACAAGTCAATCTCTGATATTTTATCTGTTTTTTGTGCAATTATATCGGCATCAGCAAAACTTGGAAATAATCTCTTTGATGGGATTTGAGTGCTATATCCTTCGATTTGTAAAAGTTCTGAAATTAATTTTTCAAGTCCGATACCACCAGTTTGAAGATTTGTTTTTCCAAATTGAATATTTGTTAAAAGAGATTTTTTAAATTGTGTAATAGCGATATTTTCCTTTTCACTAATTAAAGATGTCCATTTATAGGTAGAATTTTTTTCAATTGCATGTTTGAAAATCAAATCCAACTCTAAATGAAATTCCCAAAGATTTGCAATAGTAGTTCCACGAACCCTTAATCTTCTTTGTAATCTTTCAGATAATGAATTGCGAGGAATAAGAATTAACTTATTATTCCTTTTCAAATATTTAACTGTACGTTGATTTGATTGGTCATATTTATAGTCTTCTTTACAATAAATTTCTTCTTCTTGAACAATTGCTAAACATATTGAATTATAGTAAGGTACAATAATTCTGTCTTCTAATTTCAAATGCTTGAATCGTCTTATTTGATTTTTCCATTTACCTGCAGTAGTCGGAGCAACATTTTTTAAGTAACCTATTTCTGGAAATAAATCTTCTATATTATTATAATCTTTAAATGAGAAGTCACTCCAACCAACAGCAACTACATTTTTTTTAAAGAAAATATCAAAATTTTTGTTGTTTTGATATCTTGGTCTAATCATAAAATAGTTCATAATTTTTGTATTAATTTATTTTTTATAATTGCCGATAACGCCGGAGCGATGCACCGTAAGGGATTAACATCTACTACCGTTCAAATTTACTAATATTTTTTTGATTAAACATAATTTCAAATTTACTCAAAAACCCTTATGGTGCATGC
>Ga0209633_10003779_pt1 | contig 13867 bp, 11 predicted proteins | sample Cruoilmetagenom1_FD_187290 | JGI IMG/M metagenome (GOLD analysis project Ga0209633, IMG submission 187290) | Oil polluted marine microbial communities from Coal Oil Point, Santa Barbara, California, USA - Sample 1 (SPAdes) (version 2) | ecosystem: Environmental > Aquatic > Marine > Oil seeps ... | reverse complement strand
AGACTCGTATGCTTTTCGTGCCATTTGATTAATATACCAATCGGCACGCAAATAACTAAGATTAACCACTCGTACATCGGTACGTATTCCTTCAACTTCTTGAGCATACCATAAAGGGAAAGTATCATTATCGCCATTAGTAAATATAATGGCATCTTTCTTGCAAGTATTCAAATAATTATATGCTATTTCTCTTACCGAATAACAACCTGATCTATCGTGATCGTCCCAATTCTCAGAAGCCATAACAGTAGGCACAGCCAAAAGACTTATTATCACGGCAGTGATTGAAGAAATGCCGCCGGACAATTTTTTACTTAATAGCTTAAATAAAGCCAATACACCTAATCCTATCCAAATAGCAAAAGCATAAAACGAACCTGCATATGCATAATCCCGCTCACGTGGTTGATGCGGATATTGATTCAGATATACCACAATAGCTAATCCGGTTAGGATAAAAAGCATCATAACAACAAAGAAGTCGTTTTTGCTCTTTTTATACTGATATATCAAACCTGCCAATCCTAATAATAATGGTAAGAAATAGTATTTATTCCTTCCGTGATTATTTTTCATATGTTCCGGCAAATTATCTTGAGGTCCAAGTCTTGCATTGTCGATAACCGGGATTCCTGAAATCCAATTACCTTTTAGTATCCCTCCATGCCCCTGAATATCATTTTGACGTCCTGCAAAATTCCACATAAAATATCGCAAATACATATATCCTATCTGATATTTAAAAAAGAAAGCCAAATTATCACCAAATGAAGGCACTACCAGCTTTTCTGATTTACCATTATTCCCATAAAGAGATACTGATTTACCATTAATATCGACCCATGCTTTATAATCTTTAACATGTCTGGAATCGGAACTGTACATACGAGGAAAGAAACTAGTAAAACGAGAATCGTATTTTATCACAGCTTTATGATTGACTATTTTATACTTACCATCTTGTTTTGCATAAACAGCCTTCCCTTTTTCTCTTGAAATAACAGGTGCATTAAATGATTGTCCGTATAAAAGTGGTCTATCGCCATATTGTTCTCTATTAATATAACTTAATAAATTAAACACATTATCGGGATTATTCTGATCCATAGGAGGATCGGCAATAGAACGAATAACAACCATAGAGAATGATGAATACCCTATAAGAATTACAGTAATTCCAAGTATCAAAGTATTTAAAATAACCTTATTATGCTTAATAGTATATCGAAGACTTACAACTAATATTGCAATTAACAGGATTACATAAAAAACAACTCCCGAATTATATGGTAATCCGAATCCATTTACAAAAAGCAATTCGAACCACGATGCAAGTTTAAAAACACCCGGAATAATTATATACATTATAGAACCAAGTAATGCAACAGATATAAGTAAAGCATTAAAAATTCCTTTTTTTGTTACCTTATAAGTTTTAAAATAATACACAAAAACTATAGCAGGAATTGCCAATAAATTAAGCAAATGCACTCCAATAGACAAACCCATAAGATAGGCAATTAAGATAATCCATCGATTTGAATATTTCTTGCCTGCTTCATTTTCCCATTTAAGAATTGCCCAGAAAACTATAGCCGTAAATAACGATGATGTTGCATATACTTCAGCTTCAACAGCCGAAAACCAAAATGTATCGGAGAAAGTATAAGTCATAGCTCCAACAAATCCACTACCAATAATTGCAATTATATTTTTAGCAGTATATTCATTATCAACAATTAACATTTTTTTTGCAAGATGAGTAATTGTCCAAAATAAGAACATAATAGTAAAAGCACTAGCAAGTGCAGAAAGCACATTTACCATCATTGCAGCATTTTCGGGAATACTAAATATTGTAAAAAATCTAGACATTATCATAAACAACGGAGCTCCGGGAGGATGACCAACTTCTAACCGAAAAGCTGTTGCAATAAATTCGCCACAATCCCAAAAACTTGCTGTTGGCTCTATTGTAAGCAAATAAACTATAGCAGCAATGAAAAATGCCACCCAACCAAAAATTTTATTATATCTTTCGTATTTATTCATGCTATTTTATTTTATTATCACTTACTATTATCACAAAACAGTTATTTTTATAAAAAATATTATTTACCATATAGCAAACAATTAAATAATTATCTTATTGTTTTAATTCTTAGTAAATATATGCAAATATCATTATTTTTTATACATTTACGCTACCCAACAAATGAAATTAACATTAAGATATGTTCAAAAAAATAAAAATAACATTTCTTTTCATTTTATTTATTACTCTAACAATAAAAAGCTATTCTCAAGAATTCAATTCTATTTTTTACGACTCTTCAATTATTGATTCAAGCAAATGCAATTCATTATTATTAAATATTAAGAACAATAATTTTTTTAAGAACAACGAATATTTCAATAATTATACTGAAGGTTATACTCTATTAGGATTTCATTTCAATCCTACTTTAACTTATTACCCAAATAAAAACATTAAAATATCGGGAGGATTACATTTACTAAAATATAGCGGAAGAGATAATTTTCAAGATATTTTACCTACATTTTCGTTTCAATATAAAATTAATAGTAATGCCGAAGTTATTTTAGGAACGATTCACAACTCGCTTAATCATAAGTTAATTGCTCCTTTATATAATTTCGATAATTCTATTGAGAATAATATTGAAAACGGACTGCAATTTTTATTTGATTTTCCTTATTTAAAATCTGATATTTGGTTAAACTGGAATAAGTTTATTCTTAAAGATAATCCTTTTCAAGAAAAATTAACCACAGGATTAACTTTGGAGTTAAATCTTATTTCTGAAGGTAATTTTATTATTTCCTTTCCTTTTCAAGGCACAATAGAACATCATGGAGGACAAATAAACAATAATAACGAAAACACTAAAACTATATTTAATGCAGCCTATGGTTTAAATATTATGTATTCTCCAGAAAACAAATACTTAAAAAAAATTGAAGCAAACACTTATTATCTTATTTACAATGATTTATCGCCAAATCCGGCACAAATTTATAAAGATGGATATGCATTTTACAACACTATTTCGTTTGATGCCGGTTGTCCGATATTAACTTTAGGATATTGGTATGCAAACGAATATATATCGCCTTTAGGTAATCCTATATTTCAATCGGTTTCCGATTATAAATTTTACATAGAAGAACCTGAACGACAATTAATAACAGTAGATTTGAGTTATCGAAAAGAAATATTTTACAATATAAATTTTGGAATCCGCTTACAAACATATTACGATATAATTACAACAAAGCTCGATTATAACTACGGTTTATATATAATTTTTAATAAAGAATTCTTCTTGAAGAAATTATAAATAATTAGCATTTGCTTTTTTAATTATCAAGAATAAATCTCCACAATTTATTTTTCCATATATCACCCGAATAATCTATTCCAATACGTTTTGCTAATTTTATTTTTTTATCTGTCAGATTAGGATTTTTCTCAATCCAGATTCTATTTGACTCTTCTACATTCTCGGCATTAAAACTCTTATTTATTTGCAGTTCTTTACTTAATTTTCCGGGGCCATTATACCGTTCGATACTACGAATTAAAACTGCTTGTGGTATATTTTTTTCGGCAGTTACAATATTCAACATCCAATGTATTCCGTAAATTAAATATACATATATACAACCTCCTTTATTATACATTACATCTGTACGAGCAGTATGTCCTTTACTTGCATGACAAGCCAGATCGTCTTCACCACGATAAGCTTCAACTTCACAAATAATATATTTTTTTATTGAACCATCATCGAATTTCCGCGCAATAATATTGCCAAGTAAATCGGGAGCAACATCAAGAACATCGCGACAAAAAAATTTCTCTGTTAGTCTATTATTCAAAATGGCAAAATTTCTTTAACAATATTTAATTAACTAGCAGTTACTTTATTAGAAATATATTTAATATTCTATTTTATCATCCTTTTTCATCCAATTATTAAATGCAACAATTGCATCGTCGCGCATTATCTGCACGGTAGGAATACTTCTGTCTTTGATGTTTAATTCAAACTCTTCGTAAATAAACGAATCGTCGAAACCAATATTTTTAGCATCTGCCTTTGTATTTGCAAAGAATAATTTATCTAGCCGAGCCCAGTAAATAGCCCCCAAACACATAGGACAAGGTTCGCACGACGAATAAATAGTACATCCACTTAAATCGAAAGTTCCTAATTTCTTCGAAGCCTTGCGAATAACATTTACTTCGGCATGAGCCGTTGGATCATTATCGGTTGCTACACTATTACCTGACTCTGCAATTATTTTATTATCTTTTACAATAACAGCCCCAAAAGGACCTCCGTTTTTAGTAATATTTTCCAGAGATACTTTTATTGCTTCTCTCATAAATCCCTCATCACTTATTTTCGTTCCCATAAACTATATTTACTTTATTCTAATACAATATATTCGTTTTCTCATTATCAATAATAATATCCTTTTCCATTCCAAAAATAAACAAAGAATAAAACAGTATTACAAAACTTATTCCTGTATGCGTTTCAATTGTATCTTCATTTAACATCGACAGAACAGCAATACAAGAAAACACGCAAAATAAATAATTTTTATACATTTTTTCATAATAAATCGGATATATAAATGCAAAAACAATTAAACTAAATCCCAAAAACCCAAAAGCAAGAAAAAATGATACAAATTGATTATGAGCCATTCTTCTTTCCGATTTTTGCAATGGTGTATTATCTATAACATACTGTTTCTGCAATTCGTCTTTAACATCACCGGTTCCAACTCCAAACCAGAAATTTCTTTCTATTACTTCGATTGCCGTTTTTACATATATTATACGTTTAATTGCCGAATGTCCGGAATAATCGAATCCCTTTTTATAATTATCTACCTGCCATATAAATTGATAAATTCGAGGATAAAGAGAATATTTCTTTTCGAATAGATAATTAGCCATGCCATTCTCAATATTCTTAATATCGTTATTACTTAACGATGCCATTCCTTCGGCATCTTTCTTAAGACCTTTCGACGATAAATATCTTATTAATGTAAACTTTAATATCTGTCCTTTTTTATCATTTCCATCAAAAGCCATTGTACTTCTTGCTGTCCACTCTTTTTCCAATTCCGGAAAACAAACATTTAGCCAAATATAATTCCCATTTTCTATTTGCTTTAATTTTAAATTATGTGTGTATTTATTCCCATCCTTTGTTAGCAACTCTAATTTAGCAGGATTAATTTCTTCAACATTATAGAATTTGTTATATATATTAAATATATATGCACCAATAAATAATATCGATAATATTAAAGAATACCTAATTATGTTTCTGAAAATTGTATTCTTAATTTTCTTAATAAACATAAAAGCTAAAACAACACTTATAATAATAAATATTACTATTCCTGTTAATGATTTTAAGAGAAATAAAAACACTATAAACCAAGTGATAAGAATGATATATGTTGATTTTTGAAATTTATTTACATCAATATAATCGGAAATAAAAAAATATAACAAACTAAATATTGCCATATTAATCATTAAACTAAATCTAATGTGTGAAATAAATATCGAAACCTCGCGAAAGTCATTAATAGGATAATCAACAACTCCAAATATTATAAAACTACATACTAAGCTAGCAGCAAAAACAGCAGCAATAAACCATAATAATATATATTTAATTTTATAAAATTTTAATGGCTTAGATGTTCCAATAACTATAGGCAAAAGTAATAATGGTAATTTTATTTTTAAATCGTGTATAGCAAACTCAAAATTAACAGAATAAATTAGTGCAGCAATATGTATTAAATATACAATAAGAAAAACATAAATACTTTTCCGTTTTTTTAGAATTTGCAATTTTCTTTTGAAGTCTCCTTCTAAAATCCAGTTAATTACAATTACAAAAAAAGATATACTCAATAGAAACTCGGAAAATGGCAAACTAACTACCATTAATACAAGTCCCCAATAATAAAATAATGTATGATTAATTTTTATTCCTAAAATCATTTCATCTAATTAACTAAACAAGCAGAAACTGAAAATCAATTTTTCAGTTTCATATTTTACTCTCACATAATTTTATAAAATTAGCTAAAAAAATAGAAATATCTGTTTTGCAAAACATAATATTGTTTTTCATTACAAGTATTTTTTCTAATCTATAAAATTCTCATTCTTTTAATTAACATTCAATAACTCAATAAACTTATCACTTATCGTGGAATTTTATATTACTTAAAAAGTTATCAACAAAATATTTGTTTTTAATTTCTTGATTAAATAAAAATAATGTATTTTTGCAATCCTCAATTTTTCAAGGAATAGGAGAATTGTATTTATTTATTAATTAAAAAGTTAGGAGTAGGAAGTGGATACGTTAAGTTACAAAACGGTATCAGCAAATAAGGTCACTGTACAAAAAGAGTGGGTAATTGTTGATGCAAAAGACGAAGTACTAGGCCGGTTAGCTTCAAAAGTAGCTTTTATGCTAAGAGGAAAACACAAACCCTCGTTTACACCACATGTTGATTGTGGAGACAATGTAATAGTATTAAATGCTGCAGGAATTAAATTAACCGGAGAAAAATGGACAGACAGAAGACATTTTAGTCATTCTGGATATCCAGGAGGACAAAAAATCAAATCACCAAAAGATTTGTTTGACAAAAACCCTAATGTTGTAATTGAAAAGGCTGTAAAAGGTATGTTACCAAAGAACAAACTTGGAGATGCAATTTTTAGGAATCTTTATGTATATGAAGGCAATGAGCATAATCATGAAGCTCAACAACCAAAAAAAGTTAACTTAAATTCAATTAAATAACTAATATGGAAGTATTAAACGCATTAGGTAGAAGAAAAGCTGCTGTTGCTCGTGTTTATTTAAGCGAAGGGAAAGGAAAAATTACTATAAACAAAAAAGATTTTGAAGTATTTTTCCCTGTAAAAAGCCACCAATATATTGTTTTACAGCCCCTTAAAGTCTTAAATCTTGAAGGAAACTATGATATCAAAATTAACCTTATGGGTGGAGGAATAAAAGGTCAAGCTGAAGCTGTACGTCTAGGAATTGCAAGAGCTTTATTAAAAGTTGATGCAGAATATAGACCTGTACTAAAAAAAGAAGGCTTTTTATCTCGTGACTCAAGAGTAGTTGAACGTAAAAAACCCGGTCAACCTAAAGCTCGTAAGAAATTTCAATTTAGCAAACGATAATATTTATATAGTTTATATAATTATCCGTTTAGTATCTAAATTATTGAGACTTCGTTAATGTCGTACTACTCGATAATTGACAAATTAAAGAATGTAAACGTAAAAATTAATTAAATGTCTAGAACAAATTTTACAGAATTACTTGAAGCTGGTGTACATTTCGGACACTTAAAAAGAAAATGGAATCCAGCTATGGCTCCATATATCTTTATGGAACGCAATGGTATTCATATAATTGATCTTCAGAAAACTGAGGCAAAACTAGAAGAAGCATGTAATGCTCTTAAACAAATTGCCAAATCAGGAAGAAAAATCCTTTTTGTTGCTACAAAAAAACAGGCAAAAGAAATAATTGCCGAAAAAGTTAAACCATCACAAATGCCATATGTTACTGAACGATGGCCAGGTGGAATGTTAACAAATTTCCCTACTATTCGTCGTGCAGTAAAGAGAATGAATACTATCGATAAGATGAATACTGATGGTACTTTTAAAAATCTTGCTAAGAGAGAGAAATTACAAATTACTCGTCAAAGAGCAAAATTAGAAAAATTACTTGGTAGTATAGCTGATATGAACCGACTGCCAGCTGCTTTATTTATTGTTGATGTTTCAAAAGAGCACATTGCTGTTAAAGAAGCACAAAAACTTAACATCCCAATATTTGCAATTGTTGATACCAATTCGAATCCAATTCCTATTGATTTTCCTATTCCTGCAAATGATGATGCTTCTAAATCTATATCTTTAATTATGGATAAAGTAATGGATGCTGTTAACGAAGGTCTTGAAGAAAGACATATGGAGAAGCAAAAAAATGCTCCTTCGAAAGATCATAAAAAATCAGCAAAAAAAGCACATACAGAAAAAGTTGATCCTAAAAAATCGTCAGCAAAAAAGACTTTACAAGTAGAAGATAAAAAAGAAGTAAAAGCTGAAGAAGTAAAAGTTGAAGAAGTAAAAGTTGAAGAAGTAAAAGAAGTAAAAGCTGAAGAAGTAAAAGCTGAAGAAGTAAAAGCAGTAAAAACAGAAACAGCAGAAACAGCAGAAACAGCAGAAACAGCAGTTACTAAAGAAAAAGACGCAGCAAAAGCGGAGAAAAAAGAAGATAAATAATTATATAATTCTTTAAAAAATATTGAAAATGGGTAAAATTAGCGCTCAAGAAGTAAATAAATTAAGAAAAATGACCGGTGCTGGTATGATGGACTGTAAAAAAGCTCTTACTAAAACTGATGGAAATTTTGATGAGGCTATTAAAGTTATTCGTGAAAAAGGTCAAGCAATTGCAAACAAACGTTCAGACAGAGAAGCTACAGAAGGTGTTACGCTTTCAGAAGTATCTTCTGATTCAAAATTTGGTGTAATTATAGCCGTAAATTGCGAAACCGATTTTGTTGCAAAGAATGAAAGTTTTATAAATTTTGCTAAATCTATTTTAGACTTAGCTCTTGAAAACAAACCGGCAGATTTAGATGCTCTTAAAAATTTAAAGCTTAATGGTAAAACTGTTGCTGAAAATATTATTGAGCAAACCGGAATTATTGGTGAAAAAGTAGATTTATCACATTACGATCAACTTTCTGATTTTCAAATAGCTGCTTATATTCATAGCGATAAGAAATTAGCTACTTTAGTTAGTCTTAACAAAGGTGGTATTGATGAACAAATTGGAAAAGATGTTGCAATGCAAGTTGCTGCAATGAATCCTGTATCTCTTGATAAAAGTGATGTTCCTCAAAGTATTATTGATACTGAATTAGAAATCGGTAAAAAACAAGCATTAGCTGAAGGAAAACCTGAAAACCTAATAGAAAAAATTGCTATGGGTAAATTAGGTAAATACTATAAAGAAAATACTTTAATAAATCAGATTTTTATTAAGGACAATAAGATGACAATTAAACAATATTTGCAAAATGCAGATAAAGATCTTACTGTAACAGCTTTTAAAAGATTCTCATTAAAATAATCGGAATTTTCTTACTATATATATTAAAGAGAGTGTATTTATGTACACTCTCTTTTTTTATTCTTTTATTGGGTCTATAATTATATTTTTTCTGTTTTAAAATATAAAAATGTTTGTTTATTTTTTCTTTTAAATTATCCCATTCTTTAACCTCTTAGACTAATTTATTTATTATTATTTCAGATTTATCGGCTTCTTCAATAAATCCCATATGTCCCGATGATTCTAATATTTCTATGCTTGAATTTTCCGATAGATCCATTTTTTTAATTACATTCTCGTAAGAGATAAAATTATCGAATTTCCCGGCAATAACAATATAAGGTATCGAGGTATTTTTTAATAAAACTGTACGGTCTTTACGTTTAATCATTCCTTTTAAACAAGCAATAATACCCTCTGAATCAGTATGAACTGCAATTTGTATTACTTTTTCTATTTCTGCTGAAAAACGATTGATGTTACTATCTGCAAAAGCCTTTGGGATTGATGCAGAAGCAATTATATCTTTCTTTCCTTTTGTAACAAGTTCTATCTCACGAATTCGTTTATTAACAATTTGTTTTGGATCTTTATACGGATGCGAATGAAACAAACAAAAGCTCTCGAGTTTTTTATGAAAAAGCTCAAGAAATGCCAATGTTACATATCCCCCCATTGAATGTCCTATTAAAATGCACTTTTCTATACCTAAATATTTTAACACTGCATTAACTGCCTTTGCCATAAAATCAACAGTAATAATAGATTTCTGAGATTCTGATTTTCCATGTCCGGGAATATCTATACAAACAACCCTATTCTGCAAAGAAAATCTCTCTGCAAAACCATCCCATATTTCTTTCGATTCAAGATATCCATGCAGAAAAACAATAGTCTTACCTGTTCCAATATCTGAAAAGACAATTCTATTTCCTTTATAGTTTATTGATTTTTCCATTTATTAAATTTTCTATTTCAAATACTTCTTTAGGTACATTTTGCAATAGATTTATAGGAGTTTCAGCAACAACAATATCATCTTCGATTCTTATTCCGATATTTTCTTCAGGAATATACAATCCTGGTTCACACGACAATACCATTCCTTCTTCTAAAATAGTTGTTTTATCGCCTACATCATGCACATCCAATCCAATGAAATGAGATGTTCCATGTGGGTAATACTTTTTCCATAAAGGATTTTCTATGTCTTGATTCTTTATATCTTCTTCTGAATACAATCCTAGTTTTATATGTTCTTGTTGCAATAATTTACAAGTTTCGGTATGAATTTCAATTATACTCGTTCCCGGAACCATTAACTTTATCGATTCTTTCATAACACGAAGTACAGCCTCGTAACATTCTTTTTGTCTTTTAGAGAATTTCCCCGACACAGGAATAGTCCTAGAACAATCGGCTGCATAATTTGCATATTCAGCTCCAAAATCCATTAATACTAAATCTCCATCATTACAATTATTATTATTTTCGATATAATGCAATACACAAGCGTTTCCTCCAGATGCAACTATACTCTTATATGCACTTCCACTCGCTCTGTTTCTAATAAACTCAGAAAATATTTCTGCTTCAATTTCATATTCTGTTATTTCGGGCTTTACAGTTGACAGAACTCTAAGAAATGCCTTTTCCGTAATATTACATGCTTCTTGCATTAAGCTAATCTCTTCAGGTTCTTTTATAACTCGAAAATATTTAATTATTGGCGATAATTCTTCAATTTTACAATTATAATTAACGCTTGAAACAATATTTTGCAAACTTTCATTTCTCATATCATCTTCACTTCCAATATCTGTAAAATCATTAAAATATACGTTTTTAGCATCTTTAATCAATTTTTTCAATAACTCATCGAACTCCTCTATCCATTTAACATTTTCAATTCCTGAAATTTCTTTTGCTTCTTCTTTTGTATATTTATTTCCTTCCCAAATTCTTATTTTTTCGTTTGTCTCTATAATAAAAAGTATTTCTCTTAATTCTTCATTTTCATGATCGGGAAATAATAAAATCATAGATTTCTCTTGCTCTATACCTGAAAGATAAAAAAAATCAGAATTTTGTCTATAATCAAAATACTGATTACCATTTCTATACATTTGCTTATTAGAATATAATACTATTAGAGATTTTGGCTTAATTTTTAGATTTAATTTCTGTCTATTTTTTATAAATAAACGATTACTAATTTTTTTATGTTTCATAAAATATATCTTATTTAAATTTTCATCATCCTACAGGACAACTATTTAGTATTTTGTTTAGAGTTATTATAAATAATATTTTCTGTTTTGCAACATTGACATTACATATCTAAACAAATATATTTGTATATACATGTAATTGCTATAAAATAACTTAAAATATAATATTATATTTTTTAAAAGGTTTTTACAAATTAAATAAACTAATTTAATAAATTTTACCAATACAATTTTAGATAAATTTTTATAAATTAAATTCTTTTATAAACTAAATTCTTATGAGCAAATTTTTCACTTCATCTATTGGGCAAAAATTCTTTATGAGTATTACGGGAGTTTTTCTCATACTTTTTCTAATGGTTCACCTAACTCTTAATTCTTTATTGCTTTTTGGTGATGGAGAATTATTTAACAAAGCTGCTACCTTTATGGGCGCTAACCCACTAATGAAAATAATAGAACCAATACTAGCAATTGGATTTATTATACATATCTTTTATGCTACATTTATTACTTTAAAAAACCAATATGCACGACCTATAAAATATAAGAAAATAGATCGTCGACAAAGTACCAGTTTAGCATCAAGAAACATGTATATTCTAGGGGCTTTATTGTTTATTTTTTTGGTACTTCACCTATCAAATTTCTTTTGGAAAATAAAATTCGGCACTATAGAAACAATTACTTACGATGGTACTGAATTTCACAATATTTATGCAATGGTAAGTGGTTTATTTATTAAATATTTATGGTATGATATTTTCTACATAATTGGAGCAACATTATTAGGTTTCCATTTAAGTCATGGTTTTTGGTCGGCATTTCAAACTATAGGATTTAATAATGACATTTGGATAATACGTCTAAAATTCATTGCAAATATTTTTGCAATAATTATTGCTGCAGGATTCTCCATTATACCAATTTATTTTTTTGTTACAAACAATCTATTATAAGTTTTCTATAAATCCCATAAATGTAATATATACATCATGAATAAATTAGATGCAAAAATACCGGATGGTCCATTAGAAGAGAAATGGACAAAATATAAACAAAATATGAAGCTGGTAAATCCGGCCAACAAGAAAAAACTAGATATTATAGTAGTTGGAACAGGAATATCCGGTGCCCCTGCCGCTGGTTCTTTAGCGGAATTAGGTTATAATGTAAAATCGTTTTGCTTTCAAGACTCTTCACGTAGAGCTCACTCTGTAGCTGCTCAGGGAGGAATTAATGCTGCAAAAAATTACAAAAACGATGGAGATAGTGTTTATCGTTTATTCTACGATATGATTAAAGGAGGAGACTACCGTGCACGAGAAGGGAATGTATATCGTGCCGCTGAGGTAAGTAATACCATAATAGATCAACTAACAGCACAAGGAGTTCCTTTTGCTCGTGAATATGGAGGAACATTATCAAATCGTTCTTTTGGTGGTGTTCAAGTATCAAGAACATTTTACGCCCAAGGGCAAACCGGACAACAAGTTCTTCTTGGAGGTTATTCTTCGCTTAAACGTCAAATAGCCAAAGGGAAAATAAAAATGTATAGCCGTCGTCAGATGCTCGATATTGTTGTTATTGATGGTAGAGCTAGAGGAATTATTACCAGAAATCTCGTAACCGGCGAAATAGAAAGTCATTCGGCCCACGCTGTAGTCTTGGCAACAGGAGGATATGGCACTATTTATTATCTATCTACTTTAGCCGTACACTCAAATGGTTCGGCTGCCTGGTCGGCATATAAAAAAGGTGCCTTTTTCGGAAATCCTAGTTTTGTTCAGATACATCCTACATGTATTCCTGTTCTTAACGATTATCAATCGAAGCTAACACTTATGTCGGAATCTCTTCGAAACGATGGAAGAATATGGGTACCTAAAGAAAAAGGCGACAATAGAATTCCAAGAGATATCCCAGAAGAAGAAAGAGACTATTACTTAGAAAGACGCTATCCTGCATTTGGAAATCTTGTACCACGTGATGTTGCATCGCGTGCAGCCAAAGAAAGATGCGACGCAGGATATGGTGTTGGGAAGACTGGATTATCAGTATATCTCGATTTCAAAGATGCAATTGCCAAACAAGGGAAAAAAGTTATTGGCGGAAAGTACGGAAATCTTTTTGATTTATATGAAAAAATAACCGGCGACAGCCCATACGAAACTCCAATGCGCATATATCCTGCCGGGCATTATACTATGGGTGGCCTTTGGGTAGATTATAATTTAATGACTACTATACCGGGTTTATTTGCAATTGGAGAAGCCAATTTCTCTGACCATGGAGCAAACAGGCTTGGTGCCAGTTCGTTAATGCAAGGCGCCGGTGATGGATATTTCATTCTTCCATATACAATAACTAATTATCTTTCTGACCAAATAAAAATTAAAGTTC
>Ga0209633_10003778_pt1 | contig 13868 bp, 10 predicted proteins | sample Cruoilmetagenom1_FD_187290 | JGI IMG/M metagenome (GOLD analysis project Ga0209633, IMG submission 187290) | Oil polluted marine microbial communities from Coal Oil Point, Santa Barbara, California, USA - Sample 1 (SPAdes) (version 2) | ecosystem: Environmental > Aquatic > Marine > Oil seeps ... | reverse complement strand
TGTGGCGGAGCGGCACGGACGCAGGGCGGCCGGGGCGCCGAAGGCATTAGCGGTCGCGTTAAGTTTTTGCCGCTTGCTTGGGCTGGGATGCCCAAAACAAGCTTTCGCAAAAATAGCGACTCCCCGAAAAAGGGGTCGCGTCTTTGTATAAAGCATATTATGGTTTGAAAGGTAGCACATCGAACGTAAGAAAATAAAGATATATTATTACAAAGATTTACCCCCTTTGACAGACTTTGAGCCCCTTTTCAATCGTCGAATTGCCGCGCTCGCTTACTGATTGCAAATGCAACCACGTTGCCGTCGTCAAAAACAGCAGAAGCAACATTGTTCAGATAGTAGTCAATGCAACGCGTAACATCAGCGTCGGCGAACTCGCCATCTTCGATTGCGGTTTCTGCATGAATACTACGGTGAAATACAACATAGTCGACACCCTTTGCGGCGAGGCCCCCCGGGTCGGAAAGGTCTACAACGTTTCGGATGCGCGTGCGCTCGTAAGTCTTGAATACATTTCCCTGTAAATCGGTGCCCGGACCGCACAGTCGCTCGGTAAGACCCATGAGCACGCGCTGCCGATGCAAAAGTTGGTACGTGACGAGAAAATACTCGCTGATGAGAAAAAGCGCTTCGACGATCGTCATTTCACCTGGCGGTCGTCGAGACAACCACTCGTAGAAGGCCGGAACTTTGTGACGAACGTTATCAAGCGGGAAGCGTTCGAAGTCCTTTCCGACGATGAGATAAACAAGCAGATACTCGCTAGTTTCTGTGTTGTACCTTGTCAATACCCATGATGAGGTGTTCAAGAAATAGACGGCGAGCATGAGTCCAGCAATCCCCGCGGCGGGGAACCTTGGTAGTCGTCTTGTCGCGAATTGAAAACCGGCGGAAGTAAACACGAGCAGGACGAGCGCGACTGGAATCAAATAGCGAGCAAATATGTGCGGACCTTCAACAGCTAACGGCCTAGACATGATCACTGTTACTAACTGGACTGCCGAACTAGTCAACAAGAGAATCGCGAATATGCGCAACTGCCTGTTTTGGATCATCGCCCATACGCCAACGAGAGCAAATGCGGTAATCACGATCACGATGGGCAACTCCCGGCTTCCCACGAGAATCATATATCCGTCAAACACCGAGGGCACCGTCGGCATGCCCTGGGCAGCCTTTCCGGCAACCGCGCTGAAGCTGTTCCAGACAGGCGCACCAAGAAAAACTACGATCGGGAGGCCGGCTGCGAGACTTGCGAGTATTGCGTTTCTGATGGACGCTGCTACCCCGGCACGCGTGAGAACCGCGTCGCGAAACAGGGCAACTATGATCGGCGTAAGAACAAACGGGAGCGCAATTAAGTGAAAATATGAGGAAAGGGCAGCAGACATGCCATAGCTGACAAGGTATCTCGATGAACGCGTCTCGACCCATCTCTCGAAATTCCATATCGCTACGAAAGAAAGCGCCGCAACTATGCCGTATGGGCGCGCGAACCGGCTGTAGAACAGAAAAAACGGCGACAGAGCGATAAGCCAGGCGAGAAATGCCGAGGTACGCCTGCCCACCAAGTTGCGAATCAAGAACGGAACGGCTCCTATCATCACTGTGCCTACGAGCACGAAGGGGGCATAGATGGTGCTCTCCGTGACGCTGCCCACTTTCATCAAGACACGGTAATATAACGCCTCTGGTATTGAATGCCCCCCGCCAAAAAATGATGTTAGAATATCGGAGAAGTTGAAATTGACTCCAACGATAAGCGCGTGCCACTCATCACCTGTGGGGAACTGTGTGTCCAGCCGGTATATCCTGAGTAGGAAGCCTATGGCCGTGGCCGTGACTACGCTCAGCAGCCACCATTTGGTCCGCGGATCGCATTCTGGATTTTTATTACTTGCCTTCATGTCACGCTCCCAAAGCAAATTGTTCTTGCGCCAGACCACGATATGCGAGAGCGAGCAATTCAGGCGCCGTTATTATGGCGGGATTCAGGCTGGATAGCCGTCCAGGTTTTCGCCGCGAAACCATGCCGCGGCACACTCTCATCCCCTGCCGTTCCTCCACATGGTATTCGATCAGGTGTTCGCCACCAACATACCGCCAACCGACATCAACGTGGTTCTGAAAATAACTTCCGGAAAGCATGTTATACGGACGACGAATAGTAGTGGTCATGCCGGCCTACAATGCCAAGAAGACGCTGGCTAAAACGTGGGCTGAGGTGCCATACGAATATATCGATGCGGCCGTCCTAGTTGATGACGGCTCTGAAGACAACACGGTCGTTCTTGCCAAGCAATTGGGCTTGCACACGTTCGTGCACGATAGCAATCGCGGCTACGGGGCCAATCAAAAAACCTGCTATCGCGAAGCGCTGCGTCTGAATGCCGACATTGTCGTCATGCTGCATCCTGATTATCAATATTCTCCAAGGTTGATCGTGTCGCTGGCGGCGGGACACTCGACGGCGGAATGCCCCGCTACAAGTACGTCGCCAACCGACTGTTGACCCTGGTGCAGAACATTTGCCTTGGCGCAAAGCTTTCGGAATATCACACGGGATTTCGGGCGTTCTCCGCTGAACTCCTGCACGCGCTGCCGCTGGAGGAAAATTCGGACGATTTCGTGTTCGACAACGAAATGCTCGCCCAAGCACTTTATTTTGGTTATCGCATTGGCGAGATCAGTTGTCCAACCCGGTATGCGGAGGATGTGTCCAGCATCAACTTCTTGCGTTCTGTACGGTACGGCTTCGGAGTGCTTGGCGTGACCCTGAAATTTCTTGCCCAGCGCTGGAACCTTGCCCAGTTCGCTATCTTTTCCGCTACCGCTAGTAGCCAACGCCTTGATCAATGAAGATCCTTTTCTCCTCGATACGGCATCAAAAGCGATGATGCTGCGCCTGAACCGAATCGCTGCGTTTTTCCTGCGTGACCCGCACCTATTCCTGTGCTATGTCAGCGCTGGAGCGATTGCGGCTCTGTTCGAACTCTTGCTGTTCACGACACTATACCAGCTCGCCGGATGGCCGTTGCTGACTGCCAACTGCTTGGCGCTTGCGCTCGCGGTGGCACTCTGCTTTACCCTTCAGAAATATTGGACCTTCCGCGTTCAGGGTGAGGGCAGACGGCAACTCTGGCTGTACCTTTTTATGCAAGGGATATCTGCGGTACTCAACAACTTATTGATGCTTTGGTTCGTCTACACACTTGGTCTAGCTGCGCCACTTGCCAAGGTTCTGCAAATCGGGATCGTCTTCGTCTGGAATTATTCATTCTCCCGGATCGTTGTGTTTGTCCCACGAGGATCATGTGCGACCGCGGGCAGCAGCTTCAACAGCGGGGATTATCGTGGCGACTTGCGCCGCCAGCGGCATTAACGGGTTGCGCGCCCTCTGTTCAACCTACCCACGATTAATGGGTAAGAATTTTAACGCTAGTTCGATGGAAATTTCTACGCCCTGCTGCCAACAGACTTTTTACTTGATTCCTCGGTATCCAAGGTTTCATGGATGCGCCTCCGATAGGTCTTCATCGGCAACCGGCGCTTGATCGGCTGAGTCATCTACCGGCAATCCGACATAGGCCGTCACGGCTTGGCGTAACGGGGCACTTGGCGCTAAGGACGCCATGTCGATGCTTGCGTTGCGGGCGCGCTGCGCTTGGGCTGTCGGCGACGATAAACCGCTGTATCAGGTATGGTTTTCGCTTCACGTTGAGCGCACGCAACTGCAGCCATAATCCCATTCGGGAATGAAGGTCTTCATTCCCGAAGTTTCGGCTAAGCACGGCTTTTCTTTACCGGTTGTATCGAGTTATGTGAAGCATTCTCCTACTCGCAGTTGCTACGGCAGCGGGCAAAGTACTCGGCATGATGAGAATCGCCGCCGCACCGCGGCGACCATTGTAGAACGATCCCCCAACACGCTACAATGAACCGTTTCCCCGCCGCACCGGCTCAACCCCCGACTCACGATCTGAATGACCGAAACCACCTCCCGCACTGCACTGCTGCACGAACAGCTTGCGAACAGGATTCTTATTCTGGATGGCGCCATGGGCACCATGATCCAGAGCTATGGTCTGGAAGAAAGAGACTATAGAGGTGCGCGGTTTGCCGACTGGTCTTCCGATCTCAAAGGGAACAACGATCTGCTCTCCCTGACCTGCCCCGATATCATTCAAGCCATCCATGCGGCTTATTTCGATGCCGGTTCGGACATTGTCGAAACCAACACCTTCAATGCAACCCGCATCGCGATGGCGGACTACGCTATGGAGTCGCTGGCGTATGAGATCAACCTGGCCTCCGCCCGCCTGGCGCGCAAAGCGGCGGATGCCGCGTCGGCAAAAACACCCGACCAACCGCGCTTTGTCGCCGGTGTATTGGGACCGACCAACCGCACGGCATCGATCTCGCCGGACGTCAATGATCCGGGATTTCGCAATGTGACCTTCGATGCGCTGGTCGAGGCTTATTGCGAATCGACGCGGGGACTGATCGAAGGCGGTGCAGATATCATCCTGATCGAGACCATTTTCGACACGCTCAATGCCAAAGCGGCCGTGTTTGCCGTCGAGCAGGTGTTCGAACAGGATGAACTGCGGCTGCCGGTGATGCTTTCCGGTACCATCACCGACGCCTCCGGACGCACGCTCTCCGGCCAGACCACCGAAGCGTTCTGGAACTCCCTGAGCCATGCCGAGCCGATTTCGGTGGGGTTGAATTGCGCGCTCGGCGCCAAAGAGCTGCGTCAGTATGTGGAAGAGCTGGCGCGGGTGGCCGACACCCATGTCTCGGCTCACCCCAATGCCGGCCTGCCCAACGCTTTCGGCGAGTACGACGAAACGCCGGAGGAGATGGCGGCGGAAATCGAAGAATGGGCAGCCAGCGGCTTTTTGAATATTGTCGGCGGCTGCTGCGGCACCACACCGGCCCACATCGAAGCGATACGGGCCGCGGTGGAAAAGCACCCGCCGCGGCCGATTCCGGAGCTGCCGCCGGCCTGTCGGCTGGCGGGCCTGGAGCCGATGAATATCGGCGCCGATTCGCTGTTCGTCAACATCGGCGAGCGCACCAATGTGACCGGCTCGGCGCGGTTTCGCCGGCTGATCAAGGAAGAGGATTACGAAACAGCGCTCGAGGTGGCGCGGGAGCAGGTGGAAAACGGCGCTCAGATCATCGATGTCAACATGGATGAGGGGATGCTCGATTCCAAGGCGGCGATGGTGCGGTTTCTGAATATGATTGCGTCCGAGCCGGATATCTCCCGAGTGCCGATCATGATCGACTCCTCCAAATGGGAGATTCTCGAAGCCGGGCTGAAATGCATTCAGGGCAAGGGAGTGGTCAACTCCATTTCGCTCAAGGAGGGCGAAGAGACCTTCGTTCGCCATGCCACCTTGCTGCGGCGCTATGGTGCCGCAGCCATCATCATGGCGTTCGACGAAGAGGGGCAGGCCGATGCCCGGGCGCGCAAGGTGGAAATTTGCCGGCGCGCTTATCGAATTCTTACCGAACGGGTCGGATTTCCGCCGCATGACATCATTTTCGACCCCAATGTTTTTGCCGTGGCCACCGGCATCGAAGAGCACGACGACTATGCGGTCGCCTTTATCGAGGCCACCCGCGAAATCAAGACATCAATGCCTCATGCGATGGTGTCGGGCGGCGTCTCCAACGTTTCGTTCTCTTTTCGCGGCAACAATACCGTCCGCGAGGCCATTCATGCCGTGTTTTTATATCATGCGATTCGCGCCGGCATGGATATGGGCATTGTCAACGCCGGACAGTTGGCGATCTATGAGGAGATTCCCGAAGCACTGCGGGAACGGGTCGAAGATGTGATCCTGAACCGCCGTCCGGATGCAACCGAGAGGCTGCTGGAAATCGCCGAACAGTATCGCGGCGGCGAAGCGGCAGGCGACAAGAAGGAGACTCTGGCCTGGCGCGACTGGCCGGTCGAGAAACGGCTGGAACATGCACTGGTCAAAGGCATCGCGGACTTTATCGAGGAGGATGCCGAAGCGGCCCGCCAGCAGGCGGAACGGCCGCTGCATGTGATCGAAGGGCCGCTGATGGCCGGCATGAACGTGGTCGGCGATCTGTTCGGCGACGGCAAGATGTTCCTGCCGCAGGTGGTCAAATCGGCGCGGGTAATGAAAAAAGCGGTCGCCTATCTGATGCCTTTCATGGAAGCGGAACAGGCAGGTCAGGAGATCCATTCCAACGGCACGATTCTGATGGCGACGGTGAAAGGCGATGTGCACGATATCGGCAAGAACATCGTCGGCGTCGTACTGCAATGCAACAGCTATGAAGTGATCGATCTCGGGGTGATGGTGCCGGCGGAAAAAATTCTGCAGACCGCACGCGACAAGAAGGCTGATATCATCGGCCTCAGCGGTTTGATTACCCCTTCTCTGGACGAAATGGTGCACGTGGCAAAGGAGATGGAACGGCAGGGGTTCGATATCCCGTTGCTGATCGGCGGTGCAACGACGTCACGCGCCCACACCGCGGTGAAGATCGAGCCGAACTATCACGGCCCGACGGTCTATGTGACCGACGCCTCGCGCAGTGTCGGTGTGGCCAGCAGCCTGCTCAGCGAGGAGATGAAAGAAGTGTTCGTGACCGACATCGGGGAGGAGTATCAACAGGTGCGCAAGCGCCACAAAGGCCGCCAGTCGCAGACGCGCCAGCATCGCATCGAGGCCGCACGCAACAACCGGTTTCAGACTGGCTGGGCAGCATATACGCCGCCTGTTCCCTCATTTCTCGGCCGGAAAGTGTTCGACGAGTATCCGCTGGCGGAAATCGCCGAACAGATCGACTGGTCGCCTTTTTTCCAGACCTGGGAACTGGCCGGCAGCTATCCGAAAATTCTCAGCGACGCCGTCGTGGGCGAACAGGCACGTGCCCTGTTCCATGATGCCCAGGGGATGCTCGAAAACCTGACCGAGGAGCAGTGGCTCACCGCTCGCGCCGTGGTCGGTTTTTTTCCGGCCAATTCGCTCGGCGACGATATCGTGGTCTATCGTGACGAGGAGCGCACCGAAAAACTGGCGACGCTGCACCACCTCAGACAACAGTCGATCAAACCCCCTGGACGGCCCAACTATTGTCTGGCCGATTTTATCGCGCCCCAGGAGAGCGGCCGGCAGGACTACATCGGCGCCTTTGCGGTCACCGCAGGCATCGGCATCGAGCCCTATCTGGAAGCCTTTAAAAAAGATCACAACGACTATGCCAGTATTATGCTCAAAGCCCTCGCAGACCGTCTCGCGGAAGCCTTGGCGGAGTGTCTGCATCAGCGTGTACGGCGGGATCTGTGGGGCTACGCCAAGGCCGAACGGCTATCGAGCGAGCAACTGATCCATGAGGAATACCGCGGCATCCGTCCGGCACCGGGCTATCCCGCCTGCCCGGATCACACCGAGAAGACCACTCTGTTTGCACTGCTGGAGGTCGAAAAAAGCATCGGCATCGAACTGACCGAGCACTTTGCCATGCACCCGGCGGCTTCAGTGAGCGGTTGGTATTTCTCTCATCCCGACGCCCAATATTTCAATGTCGGCAAGATCGCCCGTGATCAGCTGCACGATTATGCACTGCGCAAATCGATGGCACAAAAGGAGGCGGAACGTTGGCTGGCATCCATCCTCGCCTACGAGCCCGAATGATCGGCCGAACGCTGAGCAGAGGAGAGGGCATGCTGACCCAAGCCTGCATCCGCCTATGAAACTGTTGAAGCTGTACGGAACCCAGGGGTGTCATCTGTGCGAAGAGGCCGAACAGCTGCTGCAGCAGTGGCTGGCACATATGCCGGAGCAATTCGAGCTGGTGGCGGTCGATATTATTGGGGATGATGCGCTTTTCGAGCAGTATGGCGTGCGGATTCCCGTCCTTATCCATTCCGAGAACGGCCGGGAGCTGGATTGGCCGTTCGACATGAGGAGGTTGGATGCATTCCTGGGTTGAAAAGATATTGTGAACGGTGGAACATCGCGCAGGAGAGGCGCCGTGACACGATTCATCCTATTGCTTGTCTCGATTGCGATGACGGGCGCCGATTCGGCGCTTGCGCAGACCGATGATCCGGCGCTGCAGCAGCGACTGCAGCAGGCGCTGGACTCGAAAGGAGCCGACTACTCTCCCAGAACCGAACATCTGCTGCCAGACGGCCGGCCCGAGTATATCAATCGGCTGATACTGGAAGACTCGCCCTACCTGATTCAACACGCCCACAACCCCGTCGACTGGCATCCCTGGGGCCTGGAAGCGTTTGCCAAAGCACGGCGTGAAAACAAACCGATCTTTCTCTCGATCGGTTATTCCACCTGTCACTGGTGTCATGTGATGGAGCGTGAGAGTTTCGACAACGATGCGATCGCACGCATACTCAATGAGCACTTCGTCAGCATCAAAGTCGATCGCGAGCGCCGGCCCGACCTCGACGAAATCTACATGACTGCGGTGACGTTGATCGCAGGGCGCGGCGGCTGGCCGATGTCCAGTTTTTTGACGCCCGAAGGAAAGACGTTCTGGGGCGGGACCTATTTTCCTCCCGAGCAGTTCAAAGAGATTCTGCTGCAGCTCAGCGACTTGTGGCAACAGCAGCGCAGCCAGCTGATCATGCAGGCTGAACGGGTGGCTGCGCGGGTGGCTGTAATCCATGCCGGCGGCGGAAAGGCGCGGCGGCTGGACAAAATGGTCCTGCTGCGAGCGGTTCGATCGGTTCTGCAGCGCTTCGACTCAGCGCACGGCGGCTTCAGCCGGGCTCCGAAGTTTCCCAATGAAAATCTTCTGTTGCTGCTGCTGGATGCCGAACAACGCTCGCCGGACAAATCCGTGCGGGAAGCGGTGGAGACAACGCTGAACGCCATGGCCCAAGGCGGGATTCATGATCAGGCGGGCGGCGGCTTTCACCGTTATTCGACCGATTCCAACTGGCTGGTGCCCCATTTCGAAAAGATGCTGTACAACCAGGCGCGCCTGGCGCGGGTTTATCTGCTGGCCTTCGACCTGACCGGCAATCCACTATACGCGAGGGTGGCGAGGCAGACGCTGGACTATCTGCTCAGGGAGATGGTGGACGTCGGCGGTGGCTTCTATTCGGCCACCGACGCCGACAGCCAAGGAGAGGAAGGGCTCTTTTTTCTGTGGACGCCGGACCAGATCAAGGCGGTATTGAAACCGGAAGATGCCGAACTGGCGATCGACCTGTATGGCATCACGGAATCGGGCAACTTCGAAGGCAAGAACATCCTGTTCCTGCCGGTTGGGCTGGACCGGTATGCGAAACGGAAGAACATTCCGCTGCACCAGATGCTGAACAGCATCGACCGGCTCCGCGAGCAACTGCGGCAGGCGCGCGAATCGCGTGTTCACCCGCTGCGTGACGATAAAATCCTGACCGCCTGGAACGGTATGGTGATCACGACGCTGGCGATGGCGGGGGAAATTCTGGAGGAGCCGCGTTACTTTCAGGCGGCGGAGCGCGCAGCCGAATTTCTCTGGACCAATCAGCGCCGTGAAAACGGTGGACTGTGGCGCGTCTATCTGCAGGGCCGCTCCTCGACCCCGGCCACCCAGGACGATTATGCGCATTTCGCCTTGGGACTGCTGCAGTTGTACGATGCAACGCTGGACGACAAGTGGCTGATGCGTGCGCGCGAGATAACGGACGGCATGATCGATCGATTCCAGGACCCGCAGGCGGGCGGCTTTTTCATGAACCGGCCCACAGAGGATACGCCGCTGATGACGCGGCCGAAGGCAAGCCGCGACGGTGCGCTGCCGTCCGGCAATGCAGTGGCGATCCGGGTGCTGGCGAAACTGGTCGAACGCACCGCGCAGCTCGATTACGAAGACAAAGCGAACCGTGCTCTGGCGGCGTTTTCAGAGCAGATCGTGCAGCAGCCGGCCACCTATGCGACGATGCTGATCGGCGCCGCGGATCTGCTGTACGGCGAAGCCGGCGCGCACCAATACGCTGCCAAAGGTGCGGTGTCGGTCAAAGCGAAAGCGGTCGGCGGTGCGCAGCCGAATGAGATCGAGCTGAGTTTCCGGATTCGCCCCGGCTGGCACATCAATGGACATCGCCCGCTGCAGGCGAACCTGGTTGCCACCAATCTAGCAATCGGCACCGATGAGTCGGGTTGGGAGCTGAAGGCGGTAAACTATCCCGAACCGCAGCTGAAAAAACTCGGCTTTAGCCAGACCGAGCTGGCCCTTTACGAGGGGGACTTCACCGTGCGGGCAACACTGATGCCGAAGCGAGGCGATGGCGCGCGCATTCCCCTGCGGCTCACGCTGCAGGCCTGCAACGATCGCTCCTGTCTTCCGCCCGAAACCCTGTTTTTGCCCGTTTTTGTGCACGAAGGACAGAATTAAGAGGCAACAGGTTCGGTGTAAAAATCTGACTGAACATTCATTTTTCTTGTCAACCCATTTCATCCCATCCACATTCATGAGCAAACAATCATTCCGAATCGAACAAGACAGCATGGGCGAATTGCAGGTGCCTGCCGACGCTTTATACGGCGCCCAGACGCAGCGTGCTGTCAACAACTTTCCAATCAGCGGCCTGGCCATGCCGGCCGCCTTCATCAAAGCCGCCGGTCTGATCAAGCGATCGGCGGCGGTGGTGAACATGGAGCTTGGACTGCTGCCCGAGGCAATCGGGCAGGCCATCGTTCAAGCGGCCGGAGAGATCGTGGAGGGCCGGCACCGTGATCATTTTCCGGTCGATGTCTTTCAGACCGGCTCGGGCACCAGCACCAACATGAACGCCAATGAAGTGATTGCGAGGCTGGCGACGCGGATCGCCGGTGAGCCGGTCAGTCCGAACGACCATGTCAACATGGGACAGAGCAGCAATGATGTCATTCCGACGGCGCTGCATGTCAGCTCGGCCGTACAAATTCATCAGCACCTGCTGCCGGCATTGACGCATCTGGCCGAAACGATCGAAAACAGAGCGACAGAGCTCGACGCCGTCACCAAGACGGGGCGGACCCACCTGATGGATGCCATGCCGATCCGTTTCAGCCAGGAACTGGGCGCTTGGGCGCAGCAGATCCGCAACGGCATCGACCGCATCCACGCAGCACTGCCTCGTGTCTATCGTCTGGCACTGGGGGGGACCGCTGTGGGCACGGGAATCAACGCGCATCCTGAATTCGCCGCCCGCTGTGCCGCGGTATTGAGCGATGAAACCGGCTTGCCTTTTCGTCCGAACAGCTCGTTTTTCGAAAGCCTGAGCTGCCAGGATGCCATGCTCGAGCTGTCCGGACAGCTCAAGGTAATCGCGGTGAGTTTGATGAAAATCGCCAACGACCTGCGCTGGATGAACAGCGGCCCATTGGCCGGCTTGGGTGAAATCGAACTGCCGGCCCTGCAACCCGGCAGCAGCATCATGCCGGGGAAGGTCAATCCGGTCATTCCGGAAGCGGCGGCGATGGTTGCGGCGCAGGTGATCGGAAATGACACCACGATCACGGTTGCCGCACAATCGGGCGCGTTCCAGCTCAACGTGATGCTGCCGGTGATCGCTCATAATATGTTGCAGAGCATCGAACTGCTCGGCAACGCGACTCGAGTGCTGGCGGATAAGGCGATCGCCGGCTTTAAGGTTAGAGAAGAGCGCCTGCAGCTGGCGCTCTCGCGCAATCCGATTCTGGTCACTGCGCTCAACCCGATCATCGGCTACATGAAAGCAGCGGAGATTGCCAAAAAGGCCTATCAGGAAGCCCGGCCGGTCATCGACGTCGCAGCCGAACTGAGCGGCCTCTCCCGCGACGAGCTCGAACACCTGCTGGATCCGGCGCAGTTGACCAGAGGCGGAATTCAGGAGTAGCGATGAAGATCGCGGTCAAGCTTTATGCATCGTTGGCCGACCATCTGCCCGATGGGGCCGTCGACCATCGCGTCGAGCTCAATGTTCCCGAAGATGTCACGCCGCATCAGATTATCGATCGGTTTCGGGTCCCGCAGGAGCAGGCGCATCTGTGTCTGCTGAACGGTGTCTATCTGGAGCCCTCCGAGCGAGACCGGCCGGTGCTCAAAGAGGGTGACACGCTGGCCGTCTGGCCTCCGGTCGCAGGAGGCGCCGACTGAAACGTTCCGTTTCGACGACCCGTGAAATGGGCATCGACCATGCCGAACTGTTCCGACGTTTGCCGGCCGCTGTCGGCTTTCGCGATTATCGGGTTGTCGAAGACGCGATTATCCTTCAGGAGGATCATCGTTCCATTGAAATTCGGTACTCGGACGAAGAAATCCGGCGTCTTGGAGCGATGCGCCTGCCGATCACCCGCCTCGAATTTCGATTTGCCGGCTACAGCGAGGATGAAATCAACGCTTTCATGTCGCGCTTCGATCTCTATTTTCGCCGCGGCGGGGGGTGAGATTTTCGTAACCTTTTGCAGTGACCGGTCAACAGTTGACGGTTTATGAACACCGGAGGTATAAGAGCCGTATAAAAGCAACCGTCAAGCAACTCGAAATCCTGAAAACATCTTGCCAGCTAAGGACACATACGTCTTTAGAGGCTTTTGCGTTATAACGGGATGAAAGGTCAAATACCAGCAATTCTAACTGTGACTAATTAACGCTGCGCAGGTTTGTATCGATGCTGTAATATTGGGTTTCGTTCCTCAACCGCAACCTACGACAGGCACCAACAAGCCATAATGAAAATTGCTGGTCAAATACTCCACGGCTTGTATAATTCTTTACAGATTGTAGGCCGCAAACTGTATCACTCTCAATGAAAACAGTTTTTTTAACTTGGTTACGGATTGGTTGACAGCCCTGTGAATACGATTGCGCCGATTCCAAAAGCAATAGAACTGTTAGACCAGCATCTTTTGCGGTCTCGCTCGCTGCTGAAAAATAACTTCCTAGCGGACTCCAGGCCGTGGGTCGTCGCCTATTCCGGTGGAAAGGACTCGACGCTGGTCCTTCAACTGGTTTATGAAATGTTGCTGACCATAGAGCCGGCAGATTTGAAACCGGTTTATGTGATCGCTTCCGATACCCGCGTTGAAGCACCGACGATCGAAGCTTACGTTGAAGAGCGACTGGCGGTGCTCCAACGGCATGCTCGACGAAGCGGCTTGCCGTTACATCCGATGTTGGTCAAGCCGGAAATAGAACAGGGCTTTTGGTTCAATCTCATCGGTAAAGGCTATCCACCGCCTACGCGCTGGTTTCGCTGGTGCACCTCCAGAATGAAAATCAAACCGGTGAAGGCGGTCATTGACGGGATCGTCGAACGCCATGGCAGCGTCATTCTGTTGTTAGGGACCCGACACGATGAAAGCAGCAGTCGCGGACAACGAATGAATGCACGGGAATTGAGCAGCCGCCAACTAAATCCACACCATGAAATTCCTAATACGCTGGTACTGTCCCCAATCGCCGATTGGTCCTCTGATCAGGTGTGGGAATATCTTTTTACCAACGATCCGCCTTGGGGAGGAAACCATGAGTGGATGCTAAACTTATACCGTCAAGCGAACGGTGGAGAATGCCCCGTGGTGATTGATCTCAATACACCTTCCTGCGGCGGCAGCCGCTTCGGTTGCTGGACGTGTACCGTGGTCAAGATCGACAGATCGATGGAAAGCTTTGTCGAGCACGGTGAAGCATGGATGCAGCCGCTGAACAGATATCGTAACTGGCTAAAAAAGATTCGGGAAGAAAATGAACGCCGCAGTACGCTTAGGAGGGATGGGAGAGAGGGTTTGGGACCCTTTATAGTAAATATTCGACGAACCCATTCCATCAAAGCCAGCGAACCGAAAAAAGTACGGGACACCGGAGAAAAAATGCTGTATAAAGTCCGGCATGGAAATGGA
>Ga0209633_10003777_pt1 | contig 13874 bp, 8 predicted proteins | sample Cruoilmetagenom1_FD_187290 | JGI IMG/M metagenome (GOLD analysis project Ga0209633, IMG submission 187290) | Oil polluted marine microbial communities from Coal Oil Point, Santa Barbara, California, USA - Sample 1 (SPAdes) (version 2) | ecosystem: Environmental > Aquatic > Marine > Oil seeps ... | reverse complement strand
TCGTGAAATCAACGATTTTGTTAAAACCAAATATGGTGTTTCACTCAGCTAATATGATTTTTCATGAACTGTTGCATGATATGCGCTACCATGCCCGCCGAAACGTGTTTACCATCCCAAATCCAAGCCTTTTTTTGTTCTGACGTTACCACCATTTCAAAGCTGGGGAAATAAAAGCAATTATCGCAGTCAGCTGCAACCATATGTGCCGCCGCCACAAGTGATGATTTGGCCAAATTATTGGCCACGACAACATCATATCCGGTAAACGTGGCGTCCAAAGGCACCGGCGAAACAGTCACAATGATCTTAGCGTCTTTGTTTAGAGAGCCGACTAAGGCGATAATTTTACGTAAATAGCTTACGTTCGTCTGTACATCAAGAAATCTGAACTCAATATCATGATCACGCGCGGTTCTGGGATCGGGTGTGACATTCAAATATGCTCCAGCGCTTGTATCATAAAAGCTCTCACAAAGCCCAAGTGTGAATACGAACACATCAGCTTCTTTTGCCGCCATGTGGTACATCTCAGTGAGGGCATCACGACGTTCCTTTACATCGGTTTTTGGCAGCGCTTTCAAGAACCGTGTGTAATGGTAATCATGATAAGTTTCGCCTGCTCCTTTATAGATCAGATCATCTTTGGCTTTATTCGAGACAACCATCTCCATCAGATCCAGCATCGACCCCAAATTATACCGGTTCAAAAATGCATTCGGGCGCCCCATCACACCTTCAACCCTCTCAAATAGATCCGGACGGCTTTCGATCAAGCGCACAGATTCCGTTTTGGTCAGAGCATGAAGTCCCAAAGCGTCAATTGCGTCCTCCAATTCACGCGCAAAACATGATCCAATACAAAAGAACTTATGATCTTTGTTGATGTTGAACGCCTTAGGTGCGGATATACTCGAAAACCCCTCATATATCCGACTGCTTGCGTGTTCCGGTTTTTTTGCTCCGGGTTTTGCCGCACTCCATGTGGCTAGCGGGTTGCCACGCATATTCTGGATAGCATCATCATAGGAAAACTTCATCGAGAACCTCCGCGACTAGAGAGCAAAGCTCTCCGATCAATTACTTCTTTATATACAACAGCATATTTTTCCAGCATGTCTTCTTCGCTGTATCTCGAAAGAAACCTTGCCTTTGCAGCAAGGCCTGTTTCGGTCCTTTGGCGTTTAGATTTAGCCAAACAACGAAGCGCATCGACAAAAGCAGGGATGTCCAGCGCACCGTCAATCAGCGGCACCAGAATGCCCCCAGCATCGTTGCCTGTGCCTATCATATCCGGAATCTCGCCAACATCCGTGGCCACAACCGGCTTACCCAAACCCATCATTTCCAACAGCACCAGAGGCATCGATTCCCCAACAAAAAAGCTGGGCAGAATACCAATGTCACACACCGCAATGTAATCACGCAGGTTGTCGACATGGCCGTACAGGTGGACATGTTTGGGAGCAGCGGCGGAAATTTCGTCCCGCGCGGGTCCTTCACCTATCAGCATAAGGTCCACTCTAATGCCCTCAGCATTTAACTGCGCGACCATCTCAACAGCCGCAAACCAGCCTTTGGATTCTATAGCACGGGTCGCTAGACACAAGACGACAGCCGTTTTACGCAGCCCCAAAGTCGGACGATCCAGAGAGGTCTCATACGATATAGGCACCCCGTTACGAATGCGTCGATAGTGGGCAGGTGTTCCTATTTCAGCAAAGACGGCTCTATTTTTTTGGGCCGTGTAGACCATCTCATCCATTCGCCCGAGCATAAAGGTAAAGTCGTCGTAAAAGTCAGGGTCGATACCAGAATCTGCCAGATGTGTTTCGTGGCAACCATGCATTGATGTGATCCAGGGCATATGCGGCAAGTTATCAATTTGGTTTCGTACGTATTTGTCCGCCCACCAGATGCTGGAATGGATTACATCAATATCAAAACGTGTGCATAATCCTGCCAGATCTTTCGCTTGTTCATCCCATTCGCGGATCAACGTAATACGCGAGTCGATCAGCGACAGCACCTTGGGGTGAGTAGGAGAATATCCAACATTCAGCAGTATCGCCCTGCCTCCCAACGCGGCCCAGGCATTCGCAAGGCGCAGCATAAACATCTGTCCGCCCCCAGGAGACAAATCCGAAGCAACAAACAAAACCGAAGGGATAGACTTGCCCGCAGTGAACCGCGCCACGCCAGACAGAATCTCGTCACGCTGCACCTCATCCGAAATGCTGAACCGATCCAGATCCTGAACTGTAAAGGCTTGAATTTTTTCTTGGGCATCGAGCGACAGGCGGTAATGATCCTGCACATAGTTGCGCACCGATTGCAACTCGCCGAAATACATCGGCTCGCCTTCAGTTTTCGACGTTACTGTATTGCCGTGTCGCCGATGATAATTCAAAGGGTCCTGCTCATAGGCCACCAACCCGCCCCGCATGGCGCGCAGGTAAAATAGCCAGTCTCCACACATTCGCATCGACGTGACCTGTTTGCGGAAACCCTCATCAACGTCGAACTTGCGAAATATCACGCTACTGCCATTGGGTATGCAATTGGCAATACCCAGACCCAGACTCGCCTCTTCGTGGTCGCTCACCACATAAGATTCAGACCAACGCCCTTGGTTGATACGATCCAGATACAACTCTTCGTAATCGCCCTGAATCTCCCCTTCGGAATTGACCGGCACCGATTTGACATAGCCCAGAAACACGTTGCGGTCGGCAAAGGCTGGCAGCAGGGTTTCCAGTAAATTCGGTTCACAAAAATCATCTGCCTCGGTGATCCAGATCAGATCACTTTTCGCCATCTCCATGCCGCGAATCCACTGGGCAAACGGCGAGCCACTGTTTGTTTTGTTGACCACCAGACGTGTGGCAGGCCGCCCCTTTGCCCAAGCTTCAAGCACCGTCACAGAACCGTCTGGCGACGCATCATCCAGCAAGATGATCTCGAAATCTTGGAATGTTTGGTTGGCGATCGTTTTTAACCGTTCGGGTAGGTATGCTTCGTAATTGTAATTTGGCATCACCACGCTAACGGCAGGGCGTAGGTTGGCCGCATCGCGGGTCAGGGCAAACAAGCGTGGGCCGGCACCGCGAATAGTGTATTTATCTCGCACGATTTTTTGACCTGTGCGCCCATGTTCAAGTCGCAGATCCCCATCCTGCAGATACTTCAACGTGGCCTCAGCCATGGCATCCGCATCCAAATACGGTGCAGTCACACCACAGCCCTGGCTGACAAACTCGGGCATGCCACCCGCGTCATCAAAGCAAACCACAGGGCTTTGCGCTTGTGCTGCCATCAGGCAGACAAGCGGGAATGGGTCCTCTTCGGAGGGTAGCAAAAAGATGTCCGCAGCATTCAAATAGCGCTGCACATCTGGTTCATACCCAGTAATCAGAACCCGCTCGGACAAGCCCAGCTCGTCGACAAGCGCTTGGCATTCCTCGTGATCTTCGCCACCACCGACCCAAACGAACTGAACAGGAAGGTCAGTTCGCGCCAGAACCTTTTCGGCCACCTCGATGAACAGCTTGGGCGATTTACGCCAATGCATTACACCACAGGCCGCGACAACCAATACATGCGCAGGAATCCCAACCTGTTCTTTCGCCTCACATTTGCCCTCAAATGAAGTTATTTCGGTCGTTTCGTCGATGAAACCCGGCACCATTTCCAGCCGTTCTGACGGCATATGAAAGGTGTCACGTAGGGCAATGCGCACCGCCTCACTACCTCCAATAATTGTAGTCGCTCGGTCACGGATCAGGCTCAATTCGTCGGGATGTGATTCCAGCAGTTTTGGCAGCTCGTGGATGTAGGACAGCACCGGCGTATCGGCCGCCCAATGGTTCAAAAAGCCGCCGCTTGAGACTGAATTCAAAAATATCGCCCGGACATCCGGACCACAAAATGTCTCCAGAGCCTCCGCTACAGTTTCTGGTGCGTGGTCTTCGATGTTGAAGGTTGGGCCAATAGCTATGAATTCATGCATCAACCCTCCCCCTCTCATTGTAACCAGGCGGACATCATAGCTTGTGCTGTCGCGGATCCACTTGGCATAGCTTTGCACCACTTTCTGTGCGCCACCGACACCCGAATCGTGGCTGACCAGAATGATTGTTCCACTGCCCCCGCCAAAAGCTGTAGTCTGAGATGCGTGTGGACGAGTTGCTTCGGATGTAGGCTTAGGCAAGGGATCGCGCCCCTCACCCCGGCCTTTCATCATGAAATGTTGGAACGGGCTAATGCCCGCAGCTGCGATATCACCGTTTTGCTTAAGATAGGCATTTGCATCAAAGCCAGCCCCTGGATCACGCGATTCTTTCCACCCGTACCAGGTGAAATGCAAGCATGGATCAATACCACTTTTCCGGACATCGGGATGATTAATAAGATACCCCAAATAGTCAAAATAGGCGTTAGGATTGTTACCGTTATACCGCCCGTACAGCATAAAGTGCTCCAGAGGCCCAATTGCCGCCTCTACGGGTATGTCGCACATATATTTACGTCTATAGAACGTGGCATCAAAAAGTCCAGATATCCTATAAATTGCTTGGATCAGCTCTTTGAGGTCACGATGCGAATCGCCCGTCAGCGCGGGCCGCTGATTTTCTTGCATAATAGAGCTAGTCCAGTTTAGAATTACCTGTGCCTGATCCTGCTCTGCATCAGAAAACTCTTTGAGAGCCGCCATGTAGTCGGCGTTTTCCTCGAAAGCGCGCGAAGACTGTTTATGCGAGTCACCCAAGCCACTGGGGTCTTCACTGACACTACTCACTTTTTTAGTGCGTTGAAAAAACTTCAGGAAATTTTGCTGATATCGCTTAAGGAAAGGAAAAAAAGAACGTTGCATCAAGACCCCATAGAACTCTAGAAAAACAGACTATAAATCTACATTTTGTCACTATACGAGCCTATCCTATCAGTGAAAAAGCACCCCTTCAACATCCAATAAGACACCTTGAATAGTCCCTTATGTATCGCAATCTTTTTATGCGACCCTTACAGCCCATGGCAACGCGGCTCAAACGAAAATACCAATCACTTGCTGCAAATCAGCATGACACTCCCCCTGTCGCACCAACCAATCGCGAAAACTTTGCGACAGAGCCTTCCGCAAGTTGAATGATTTCAGGCCCAATTTAGGAATGCCAAAATAGACTGCGTTTAGTTGTTCAGTGGATCTGAGTGACTGTTCTGCACACCTCATGCCGACTTGCTTTTTCAAGACAGTCTTGCCGCCCGTTCAATCTCTGATACCAGATCAGCCCAACTCGCTTCGTGGCGTTGGTTTAATGCGCAGACAGGAATTATGGTGCCACAAACCTCTTCAACAATCAACAGAAGCTCCATGACCATCAGCGAATCCAGCGGTGGAATCTGATCGGTAGGATTAAAACCGCTTTCAGGCAAATGGAAACGACGTATCGCCCATTGGGCAATTTTGTAGAGAAGGGGCGACAAGTTCGGCACAGTAGGCGTTGTTGGGGCATCATGCGGGGCAGTCGACATGCGAGCGTCGTGCAACAAAAGTGTTTCGATAGCTTTACGGTCACGCTTTCCGCTCGGCAGGCGGGGGAAATCGTCCATCACTAAAATTCGAGCCGGACGCGCAGATGAGAAGCAGCGTTCGGATATGCTGGTTGCCACGGCAGTTTCAATGTCCACGTCGTCTGGATCTTCCCGCGTGACCGCAACCAGAACCTCTGCTTGAGCTGCCCGGGCATCCAAAAATGCGACGGCTTCTTTTGCCCCTCGCGCCATCTCCGCGGCGGCCTCTATTTCAAGTAGTGAAATCCGTCTCCCAGCAATCTTTATAATAGAATCTGACCGACCCAGAAGCTCAATTGAGCCTTCATCGGTAAGGCGGGCAAAATCCTGTAGAATTACAGTTTGTTTTGTAACCTTTGTATAGTTCACCATCAAATCATTGAAATATCCAAGCATGACGCCTGGGCCACGAACGCAGGGGTTCCCTGTTTCTCCCTGTGTAACCGCGGCGCCTGCCTCGTCCAAAAGGGTGGTGCTAATGCAGGGGATGAGTGTACCGCCCGGGCTTGCCATAGAAGCTGCGCGGCGATCCGATCGCGGTAGCGGGCCAAAAGCAATCCACAGCGCCTCTGACGCTCCATAGCTGGCGATATGGGCTATATCCGGAAATTTCTGATAAAGCTGATGAGATACATCAATCGAAATCCGCTCGCCCCAAGGCATCGTCAGCCGCAATTTCGGCTGTCGATCACAAGACATGCTTTTGCTTCGAAGCAGCATTCCAAAGATCGTCGAGGGAGCAGCAAAGCAAGTCACCGCTTCCTTCGATAGCCACTGACCCAGCGCGCTAGGCGACCTCAGAGTTTCAATGCTTGGAACGCATACAGTGGCACTTGCTCGGAAGGATGAAAGGATGTCCAAAAAGCAAACTGAGTCCCATCTGGCCAGGTAAGTCAGCTTGTCTAAAGAAGATAGCCCAAACAAAATATCAGCGCCAATGCCTTGCCCCTTCTTGTTTAGGGGCAGGGCATCGCAAGGATGAACGACACCTTTGGGCTTTCCGGTACTTCCAGAAGTAAATATTACCAGACCAGGCGCACTGCTGCGCATTTTCGGTAACTTACGTGCCTTTGAAAAGCTGAAAACTAGTTTTTCTAATGCAGCCCGATTACCACTGTCTTCTACGATTAAAACGGTCTGTCTGGCTATATCCGGGTCGCTTTCTTTCAGTCGTGTCCAAGCTGACGCAGTGGCAATGACAAGGTCTGGTTTGAATTCGCGATACCGATCGGCCAACTGATTTATTGCTATATCATCCTGAGAGAGTGCGACCATGCTGCCCACAGAAAGACCAGCCAAGGCCGACGCTAAAAATGCCGAACCCTGAGGCAATACGAGCATAATTCGATGTTGATCGGCAATCTCACGGTCGGCCAAATCATGCTCTGGCTTTTCGGTTTGATAGTGCAGGAGGAGACTAGCCATTTGCAGTGTCAGGTTTTGAAGCGCACCAAAAGAGATCGTTTCTGCCGACATCTTGAGCGCTTCCTGACCCAAACCGTGCGTGGCATCAGCAAGCCAAGCCATTAAAGTGGATGCCGTTCCAGGTCGCGACGACCATTCATCCAAGGGAACAAGATTTCGCTGTCTTGGCGCACCTCCCCGAGACAGTAGAGTGTTCGAAGCAATCGTGACCTCACTCTCTTTGGCCAATGCGCGGCACACTTGTCCTAAATTTTGCAATAGCCATAAGGAACGGGTGGCGAGGTCACCCTGATTTGGTGGCAAATCTACCTCTATTATATCATTTACTAGATCACCAGAATGGTCGACCCAAGTCGCAGAAACACCTACCCTGCATTGAAGCGATATTGCCATTTTCGTGGGGTAGCTAGGAACGCTGATCGGCCGCAAAAACCAAGGAATTGTTGATGTTACCCCGGGGGCGTTGTCGACGTCTATTGCAATATCTAACAACCCGCCTTGCCTCAAATGTCGGAGGGCCTCGCTGGTAATCTCAGCGCCGTTTGCAGCGGCCCGCCCTATCATTCGGATTGGCAATTCTGACAAATCCACGGATCGCAATGCCACTGTTTTACGATCTGCCATCGACGGCCCAAGATTGATAGACATCGCGGCGACGCCAAGGCGCGCCGCCGCGACTGTCGCTAGCATGCCGCGACCCTGTAGCATCGATGAGTGGAAGCTGAAAAGGATGGTGCCCGACTTCTGAATGGCGGAAACCTTCAGGAACTGCCTAGCTCTCTCCGTCTGGATCCGAAAAATCGCGGGCTCCGACATACTGTCCTCGAAAACGCCATCTTCGCGGACAGGAAACTGGTGGCGAGCAGCATAGCGATTGATCGGATGATATCCCTCCAAGTGAAGCATGTCGTGGACTAAATCCGACTTGGCCGGAAAGGCCAAGTTCCGGAGTCTTCCACTCCATGCTGCTCCCGAGCCATTGTGCCCGGCAGTACCATTCGTGGCCTCCAAAAGTGATACTGCCCAACATGACAGCTCAAGCCAGATTGCTGGTGGGGTGGTTTTGCAAGCCGCCCTGCGAACAGAAGAGGGAAACCAATCCTTCGGGTCGAGGACAGCTGACTGGATAGGAATGGTCGGGAGCCTTTGTATATCTGCTAGATCCTGTCGTTGGGACTCCGATAAATCGAATTGGCTTATAGTATTCGCCAGACGAATAGCGAGAGGCATCTTGATGGCCGCCTCCTCAGAGTAGGTCTTGGCAAGGCGGATTGCATCGACGTACTGGTCTTTTGCGATTAAATAATCGAAGTAGAATAGGACAGCTGGCAACGTCATACTTGCCGGTTCTGCGGATATGGGCAAGTCCGGTGCACCGCCATTTCCCGTGAACAAAAAACGCGGGGGCTCTCCGCTTTGAACTACAAAATCCGGATCACTCGAAAAAAGCTTGCGCGCCTTGTTATCGGCTTCCCGCCACAAAGCCCTTGACCGCAGCAGCAATTGGGAGGTCGAGAAGGTGCTTTTTTCGTCAACGCCGACTACACCATCGAGCGCAATTTCAGCAAGGCCATGCTCTCCTAACAAAGCGAGCATTCGGATGTGGTGCAGTTTCTCTGGTAGCTCTGCCTCCATGATTTTTTCGAGACAACTCTCGCGGGCCTCCGCCTGCAAGGACGTGATATTTTCATCAACTTGGCGAGAAGCCAAAACGATGTCTTCTCTCGAGACGTTCGATAACAACGATTGTTTGCCAAATTCGGCAAAACCATCCGCCAGGTCTCGGAAAAAGGGAACAGCACTGTTTTCGAGAATTTTGGCGCATGCCGCACACGCATGTATCGTCTGCCAATATCGAAATTCCTGGATCGGTCCTCGCGGGGTGCCTGAATCGAAATTTACTTGCTTAGAAAAGCTCTCACGCACCTTTGGTATTAATTTGTTGAATGAAGACTGCATTGCTTCGCCTCTTTTCCGAGGCTAGAGAACCATACCCGCCTCAGGAGTGATCCTAGGATCAATGCTGCGACTTTAAACACCGTTACATCCGCCCACTAATGTTGCTAAATCTGACAATACCAAACCAAAAATACTTTATCGCAAAGAATGGCAGGTGAATAGACCCTTATAGGCTTCCTGCTCCAATACGTCAGCAAAAACGCGCCAGATGCATTGCCGGTCGCCTAACCTAACAGCAAACGCAACGTATCAAGAATAACAACCAGCCTTATTGATTTCATATTTCCCGACTCACTGATGTTCATTGAGCACCAGTATTTCAACAAAATTGACCATAGGTTGCTACAGTTTCCCGCGCTGTGTTGCTATCTGAAAACATCACTCAGACAAAAAACTGCTAAGTTTTTGGATAAACTGGTGAGCCGGCCGGGATCCGAACCCGGGACCTACTGATTAAAAGTCAGTTGCTCTACCAACTGAGCTACCGGCCCACACAGGCGGCCTAATTAGGAAGGTAACACCACGGGGTCAACCCCTTAGTCGCACCTTTTCACATCCCTCACTGGAATAAATTCAAAACCCCCGTTATATGGCCCATATGAGCAAGAAAAATAGCCATACCGCCCTGCCGTTCATGAAGATGCACGGGTTGGGCAATGACTTTGTGGTCATTGATGCCCGTGGTGATTCACGGGATGTGTTGGATATTGTCACGCCAAAACTGGCCCGCGCGGTGGGGAATCGCCACACGGGGGTCGGATTCGACCAGCTGGCGGTGGTCACAAACGGCACCGGCACGGTCGACGCACATCTGACGTTTTACAATGCCGACGGCAGCCTGTCTGCGGCCTGCGGCAACGCCACCCGCTGCATCGCCCGCCACATTATGGACCAAACCGGCCAGACCAACCTGCATCTGACCACCGATCGGGGCGATCTGTTTGCCACAGATGCGGGCGACGGGCTGACCTCGGTCAATATGGGGCAGCCGCAATTGCTCTGGAATGAAATTCCGCTGGCCCGCGAAATGGACACATTGGAATTGCCCATCAAAGGCGCACCGACCGCCACCGGCATGGGCAACCCGCATTGCACGTTTTTCGTAACAGACGCGATGGCCGTCGATCTGCCCGAATTTGGCGCAGCGCACGAACATCACCCGCTGTTCCCCGAACGCACCAATGTACAGGTCGCCAGCCTGATTGGCCCCGACCATCTGCGCATGCGGGTGTGGGAGCGTGGGGTGGGCGTCACACTGGCCTCGGGTTCGTCCAGTTGTGCCACCACTGTCGCGGCCGCCCGTCGCGGCTTGACGGGACACAAGGTGCGGATTGATCTGGATGGCGGCACGCTGCAGATTGATTGGCGTGATGATGGCGTCTGGATGACGGGCGCCACCATGCATGTGTTCACGGCCAGTTTGACTGCCGATTTCCTGAAAGCGCTTTGATCATGACCGATGCGCCTGTGTTCGCCACCTTGGGCTGCCGCCTGAATTCCTATGAAACCGAGGCGATGAAGGATCTGGCCAAATCCGCTGGTCTGCAAAACGCCGTGGTGATCAACACCTGCGCCGTCACAGCCGAGGCCGTGCGAAAAGCCCGCCAGGAAATCCGCAAACTGCGACGCAGCCACCCTGATGCCAAGCTGATCGTCACCGGATGCGCCGCCCAGACCGAGCCCGAGACCTTCGCCAAAATGGACGAGGTCGACATGGTCGTCGGCAACACCGAGAAAATGCAGCCCGAAACTTGGGCTGGTCTTGGCCCTGATTTCATCGGTGAGAGTGAACGCGTTCAGGTGGACGACATCATGTCGGTCACCCAAACTGCGGGGCATTTGATCGACGGTTTTGGCACCCGTTCACGCGCCTATGTTCAGGTGCAAAACGGCTGTGATCACCGCTGCACCTTTTGCATCATCCCCTATGGGCGCGGCAACTCGCGCTCGGTTGCCGCGGGGGTTGTGGTCGATCAGATCAAGCGGCTGGTTGATACCGGCTATAACGAAGTGGTGCTGACGGGTGTTGATCTGACCAGCTGGGGGGCTGACCTGCCCGGCGCGCCGCGTTTTGGCGATCTGGTGATGCGGATCTTGAAACTGGTGCCGGACCTGCCGCGTCTGCGGATTTCGTCAATCGATAGCATCGAGGCCGATGACGCCCTGATGCAAGCCATTGCCACCGAACCGCGCCTGATGCCGCATCTGCATCTGTCATTGCAAGCGGGCGACAACATGATTCTGAAGCGCATGAAACGCCGGCATTCGCGCGAAGACGCCATCGCGTTTACCGAACAGGCCCGCAAATTGCGCCCCGACATCACCTTTGGCGCCGATATCATCGCGGGTTTTCCGACTGAAACGGACGGGATGTTTGAAAACTCACTAAAACTGGTCACGGACTGCGATCTGACATGGCTGCACGTGTTTCCCTATTCGGCCCGCCAAGGCACCCCCGCCGCCCGCATGCCTGCGGTGAATGGCGCCATGATCAAGGCCCGCGCCGCGGCCCTGCGCGCGACGGGTGATACCCAAGTCGCCAAACACCTGAATGCCCAAATAGGCCAGATCCACAGCGTCCTGATGGAAAACCCCCGCATGGGCCGCACCGAACAATTCACCGAAGTGGTTTTTGACACAGACCAACCTGAGGGGCATATTGTCAGAGCAACGATTATTGGGAAAAACAGCAATCAACTGACCGCCCACATGTCATAAAAGGCAACGCAAATGCGTGACGATGAAAAGAAGCTCGCGCGCACCGCGCGCAGAAGCGCCAGCAACGAAGCTGGTTTGGTTTGGGCCTTGGCTGGCGGTTTTCTGTCAATTGGCCTGATTTTGTCTAACCCGACCCTGCTGTTCATCGGCTATGGCTGGCCGATGTGGGCAATAATCGGTTTTACGGTGGCAGCCCTGGTTGCCTATGTCTGGTTCCTGTATGCGGGCGCGGTCATTCAGCAGGCCCAAACAGATTATAACGACATCATGAAAGCCAAAAAAGCCGAGATGCGAGAACAGCATCTTGAAGCCCTAAAAAAGAGAAATGAGTAATCTTGCAACCGATCCTTTATTCGTTTCGCCGCTGCCCCTATGCGATGCGCGCGCGCCTTGCCGTGGCCAGTGCAGGCATCACCGCGGAACTGCGTGAAATTCTGTTGCGCGACAAAGCGCCCGAACTGATCGAAGCCTCTTCCAAAGCCACGGTGCCGGTTTTGGTCGGCGACGCCGTGATCGACGAGAGCCTTGATATTATGCTGTGGGCGCTGGGTGAAAATGACCCCGAAGGTTGGCTCGACATGCCCGCAGAGGGCCACGCGCTGATTGCCAAATCCGACAGCCATTTCAAACCAGCGCTGGATGCCTATAAATACAAACGCAGCGACGCCGACCGCGCCACGGCCGCCACCTTTCTGCACGGACTTGATCAAATGCTGGATGGCCAGCCCTACCTGTTTGGCCAGACCGCAACGCTGGCCGATATGGCGATCCTGACCTTCGTGCGCCAATTCGCTTTTGTCGACAAACCATGGTTCGATGCGCAGCCTTGGCCGCACCTGTCCGCTTGGCTGGAAAATTTCATTGCATCCAGCCGGTTTGCCGACATTATGCAAAAATATCCAAAATGGCAGGCGGGCGATCCTGTTACCGTATTTCCTTAGAGTCGCTTATTCATGAATACGAATGTAGTATCTCTGGCCTTTTGCGCACAATAGGCATATGCGCGACTCTCACCGCCTAACACGGTTTTCAAAAATGCAAATTTACCTTCCCATTGCCGAAGTCTCGGTAAGTCTCTACGTATTACTAGGTCTTGGCGGCATGGTTGGCATTCTGTCCGGCATGTTCGGCGTCGGCGGCGGGTTTATCCTGACCCCTTTCCTGTTCTTCATCGGCATCCCGCCTGCGGTGGCCGTGGCTACCGGTGCCAACCAAATCGTGGCCTCGTCGCTGTCCGGCGTGCTAGCGCATTTCAAACGCAAAACCGTTGATCTGAAAATGGGGCTGATCCTGCTGGCCGGTGGCCTTGTCGGGGCGACGCTGGGAGTGCGGGTTTTCACTTGGCTGAAAAGCCTTGGCCAAGTCGAACTGATGGTGAATCTGTGCTACGTGCTGTTTTTGGGTCTGATCGGTGGGTTGATGTTGATCGAAAGCCTGAACGCGATGAAGCGCGCCAAAAGTGGCAAACCGCGTAAAATCAAACGTCACCATTCGCGTCTGCAAGAACTGCCATTCAAAACCCGCTTTCGCACCTCAAAACTTTATATCAGCGTCATTCCCCCTGTCATCACCGGCCTGATCGTCGGCGTTTTGTCGGCCATTATGGGCGTTGGCGGTGGTTTCATCATGGTGCCCGCGATGATCTATATTCTGGGCATGCCCACCAAGGTCGTGGTCGGAACCTCGCTGTTCCAGATCATCTTTGTCGCGGCCTTCGCCACCATGATGCACGCAATCGAAAGCCAAACAGTCGACGTGGTGCTGGCGGTTTCCCTGTTGATCAGCGGTGTGATCGGCGCGCAGATCGGCACCAAGCTCGGGTTAAAAATAAAAGCCGAGCAGTTGCGCATCCTGCTGGCATTGATGGTGCTGGCGATCTGCATTAAAATTGCGCTGGGTCTGGTCCTGATGCCTGAGGAACTTTATAGCGTCATCTAACACGTTTCAGGGTTTGTCTTTTTCCAACGCTTGCCCCCGTCTGAGCAACAAACAACCAGGAGTTGAAAATGCACCCAAATCCAGTCTTTCGCAAAACCCCTGACGAGGATAATCTTGGCTTTGCCCGTGAACGCGGCTTTGGTGTTCTGTCCGTGAATAATGACGATGGCCCGCTGATCGCCCACATCCCGTTTGTGCTGTCACCGGATGGCAAAACTGCCGATCTGCATCTGCTGCGCTCCAACCCGATCACCCGCGCGCTT
>Ga0209633_10003776_pt1 | contig 13875 bp, 11 predicted proteins | sample Cruoilmetagenom1_FD_187290 | JGI IMG/M metagenome (GOLD analysis project Ga0209633, IMG submission 187290) | Oil polluted marine microbial communities from Coal Oil Point, Santa Barbara, California, USA - Sample 1 (SPAdes) (version 2) | ecosystem: Environmental > Aquatic > Marine > Oil seeps ... | reverse complement strand
TGGAGGTTGCCGCGATCTGCTCCGCCGTCGAAGCAGTCTTTGTCGCGCCCTGGCGGATATTGCCGACGAGATTTTTGAGATCGGACACCATCTTGTTCGTCGCACGGCCCAGCTCACCAAGCTCATCGTTCGTCGCCACTTCCACTGACTGTCCAAGATCGCCTGACGCCACCTTCACCATGACCGCCTTCAGCGCATCAATAGGCCGGAGCGCCAGGATACGAAACAGTACAATTACGATGAGAGACGTAACCACCATGGCGCCGACGGACAGGGCGAGAATAATGATCTGGGACTTGAGAAGATCCCGCTCGATATTCGACGTGGTAAACCCCATTTTCACCGTGCCGACCGTTTCATCACCCTGCTTGACGGGACTGGTGAACTCCAGAAGGCCGCGCGTATCCCCGGCTTCCTCCTCCTGATGTGTCAACTGCCGTCCCTCCTTATCCAGGACTACGGCGTACACGACATCGCTGTCGCCTGAGGTCATGTCTTTCACGTAAATATCGAGGTAGTCAAAACTGTAGTTCAATATCGGCTCTACCGAGATAGCGGCGAGAAAGTGTGACAGGTTTGTTCCTTTTTCCTTCAGATCATCGACGAGCACGCGCTTCTGGTGCTGGCTGAGGAGAACAATCATGGAGACGAAAACCACCGCAAGCCCCAGAAGGATGCTCGTCAGAAATTTTTTTGTAAGCCGCATATTTTTTACTAATCGCTTCATGTTCGTTTCCTCCAAGCACTTCAGTTTTTCGGTCATCAAAATACATTCGCGTATCTGCACCCTTCTCCTGAGTTATTTAAATATGCAAAAAGAGTGCATTTCATCTTTCAGTCCGGTATGCGCTTTCAATGACTGGCATACTTTGCTTCCCTCCAGGACACCTGCCGTATCCACAACAAGACCTCCCTGTCCGTCTCCAGTGCCTGATTGATTTCCACGGTTTCCACACCGCCTTCGAGGCTAGGCAGCGCGTCATCGGGCGCGTCGACATGAGTCTTTGGGTCATCCATATGGTCGCGCAGCGGTGACGAGGTGTCGAACAGATCAGACACAGCGGCCTCCTGTCACTCCTTCGTTTATAATGCCTGGAAGACTCAACATGCGACCCCCCAGCACTTAAGCGTGTTTTGCAGAATATGCGGCGGAACTGGCTTTTCAAAAAAAAGGTCGGCTCTCAGGGTGCCCGCTTTTTTCATGAGGTCCTGATTTCCATACCCCGTGAGGATGATCACCTTTGTCCCGGGCATATGCTCTTTCACGTATTCCAGGATCTCGAGGCCCTCTTCTCGCAACATTATCGTTAGCATAACGTCGGCAATCACCACCTGGTAGGCATTCTCATTGAGCAGGGCCATTGCCGTCTCGATGGTCTCCGCAGTATCAACGACAAGTTCCGGGCCCTGCAGTATCCTTTTCAGGGCCAGTAAAAACCCTGCCTCATCATCTACGATGAGGATTCTCTTCTTCCCTGTTGCAGTTTCCTTGCCCGCTATGGTCTCTTGAAGGACGCTCATGGTATTGCTCTCCTTCGTACCAATGTCTCATCCTCGATGCGCTACGAGTTTAAAAGCAAAAGTTATGCCAACCTTTAAAAATATGATATTGAAATTTTACAAGGAATTACATGGTGATTAGTGTGCCAGTATTCTCATTTTGACACCATCTGTCTCAAAATGAGAATGTTGAGCCGGTCCTGGGGCAACGAACGATGGCCTGCTGAGGAAGTATTGAATGGGGAAAAAAGCTGCGGAATACTTATGATTCCCGCGATTTTTTGAGTTTGCGGTATAAGGTTGCTCTTGAAATACCCAGTGTTTTAACGGCCTTCTCGATATCACCGCCTGAGCGCTTCATCACGGCTTCAATATACTCTTCTTCCAGTTGATCCAGATTCTGGGGGTCCCCTAGACCAGAGCTTGTGGTTTTTCCTGATCCCAGGCCGGAAAAATGTGCCGGGCCCACCGGTCCTCCTCGCGCAAGCAAAAGCGCTCTCTCCAGCACATTTTTCATCTCTCTGATGTTGCCGGGCCACGGGTAGGCCGTAAGCAGCGACATTATCTCAGGAGAAACCTCCGGGTGGGTCGATTGAAGGGCTGAAATAAGGTGCTTGACCAGGGGCGGAAGGTCGCCGGGCCGCTCCCGCAACGGCGGGATCAGGACGGGAAACACCTGGATGCGGAAATACAGGTCCTGGCGGAACCTTCCCTGCCGCACTTCTTCTTCAAGGTCCTTGTTTGTCGCACAGAGAAGCCGGAAATCGCTCTTTCTGACCTTTGCTTCACCGAGGCGTCGAAATTGTTTTTCTTCTATGACCTTCAGGAACTGGGCCTGGACGGACATGTCCATATCAGCGATCTCGTCAAGAAAGAGCGTGCCGCCATCGGCGATTTCAACGAGGCCCTGACGGTCCTGGACCGCGGAGGTAAAGGCGCCCTTGGTATGGCCGAAGAGCTCGCTGGCAAGCAGTTCTCCGCGAAGGCCCGAACAGTTGATCTCCACATAGGCGCCGGATTTGCGATAGCTGTGCTCGTGGATCCACTTGGCCAGGACCCCTTTGCCCGTGCCGGTCTCGCCCAGCAGCAACACCGTTGAGTCGTTCTCGCCCGCCACGGTTGCGAGCTCATGCACCTTTTTCATCGCATCGCTCTCGCCGAAAAAGGGGACGTCTTTTTTTTCGAGGCGCTGTCGCGTTGCGTCCTTCCTCCGCAGGGAAACCACTTCCAGGCTCTTCTGGAGGAATATTGCCAGGTCTTCCATGTTCACGGGCTTGGTCAGAAAGTTGTCGGCCCCGCGCCGCATGGCTTCCACGGCAACGGGGACATCGCCGACACCCGTAATCATGACGATCGCCACATCAGGACAGGCCTTCCGCAAATCATGGATCCAGTCAATGCCCTCGCCGTCGGGCAGCTTGTGGTCCAGGATGACGGCATCGAATCGTTGGGCGACGATTTCCTCTCGAGCCTCCATGAGGGTAGAGGCTTCCTTGATATTGTAGCCGTCCTTTGCGAGATACCGGGAAAACCCGAACCGCGTTGCCGCGTCGTCATCAACGATCAGAATGCTCTGCTTCATGCTGCTCCTTTTTCCCTTTCAGGCAGGCGAACGACTATGGTGCAGCCCGGTGGGGGATCATTGTTCGCCACCTCTACGGTGCCACCGTGGGTTTCGACAATATGCTTCACGATGCTCATTCCCAGACCGGTTCCGCCTCGCCGCATTGAAAAGAACGGTGCAAAGATACGCGGGAGATACTCTTCGGGAATGCCTGACCCACGATCCACCACGTGAACACCGCACATGCCGCTTTTTGGTCTCTCCAGTATCATCTCTATCGCGGTGTCCTCTGCCGAGTGCTGGGCCGCGTTCTCGAGGAGGTTCACGAATACCTGCTGCAGCCTGCTGCTGTCTGCTCGGACGATCACATCGCCGTTGCCTTCCGCCCCGATAAGGTGTGCCTCGAGCTTACTGCCGGAGCGCGAATGCTTCCATATGTCTATGGAAGCGGAACAGATATCGGCCAGGGGGACCTCGTGAAACTGAAACTGATCGCTTGGTTTCCCGAGATCCAGCAGGTCCCGCATCAGCAACGACAGGCGTTCCACCTGGGTATGAATATGACCAAGAAAGGGCTGGAATTCAGGATTATCTCCAAGGTCTCTGGAGAGCGCTTCGCTGATAGCCATGATGGCATTCAGAGGGTTCCGCACCTCATGCGCCACGCCCCCTGCCAGTGTTCCGATCACCTCCATCCGCTGGGCATTTCTGAGCTTCTCCTCCGCCTCCTTGCGCGCGGTAATATCTTCGCATGCCGTGATAATGCCGATCGGTACTCCTTCCGTATTCTTGACCGCTCTGGATATCAACTGGACTGGAAACACGTCGCCGTTTTTCCGGATGTTTACGCTTTCCCGTTTCCGCGTCCCCATTGCATACAGCTTCTCGAATGAAAGGGGTTCCCACGTGTCCGGCGGCGCCAGCATCCTGGTGTCTTTGCCGATCAGTTCTGCGGCCTGAAAGCCGTGGATTTCCGCTTCAGCGTGGTTCACGTAAACAATCTTTCCCGACAAATCGCCGATCGTAATCCCAATCGGCAGGGACTCGATCGCCTCTCTCAGCATGGCGCGGCTGTTCTCTACCAGTTTGCGTCCCGTAATGTCCGTGACAACTTCGATGCCCGCGACAATCGTTCCGGTTCTGTCTTTCAGGGGCGACGTCGTAACTTCGATGAAGCGTTCTCCCTCATCGCCCGGCACTGTTCTTTCCACCGTATGAATGTTGCCGTCTGCAAAGGTCATTTCTACCGGACAGGATTCACAGACGTGGTCTCGTTCGTGAAAAGCCTGATAACAATATTCACCAGAGTGACCGCCCAAAATATCTCGGTGAGCCTGGTTCTGGTACAGCAGTTTAAAATCCCTGTCAAGAATGCCTATCCCCGCTCCCAGGGCCGCGACGATCGCCTCTGCCTTGGCATGCTCTGCTTCCGCCTTTCCCCTGACTGCCGTGAGCGCCTCCGCCGCCTTCTTCCGCTCTGTGACATCACGCACCACAGCCACCATATAATCCTTCGGCTGGCATTGAATGTACGTGACACTCACTTCCACGGGAAACTCGGTTCCGTCTTTATGCTTGTGCCTGCCCTCTAAGATCATGTGGCCGGCCTTCTTCACTGCCTTAACATGCTCGCTCCAGGAAAACCGGTTCGGGAGCACGGCTTCGATGTCGGTGACGCTCATGGAAAACAGCTCCTCCCGTTGGTAGCCGAGATTGGAGCACGTCTTTTCATTGACGTTCAGGAAACGGCTCGTTTCAGGATCGATCACGAATATGGCGTCGTTCGTCCGATTGATCAGGTCCTGAAAGACCTTGAGTTCTTTCTCCGCCTCTTTGCGCTCCGTGATATTCCTGACAATCTCTCTGCCGGCAACGATGTCCCCGGAGGCGTCCTCCTTCTTCGCAATTCGGTTGCGGGCCTCAGTCAGCTCTTGAATGAGTTGTTTCTTTGTCTTGTATTCATCCTTCATTCCGGAGACCCTCGCCTTAAACGCAAAACATACAGTAAAAATATATCATATAAAAACATATATTTCTGTTGAACTCCAGAGGAGCCATAGACAGGGATAGTGGCAGGGTATTTTTATGGTAACTGTCCTTAAAACATATTGATTTAATGGGTTTTTACTGCGCCATACGCCGGGAGGAGGTTCCCGTTACGCCACAAAAAATGCGTTACACGCCTACTTTTGAGATCGTATCGTGCTACTCACTTTTTCTCATGGAGAGGATGGGGGAGCCCCGTTGCGAGAGGTGATCGGTGCAGCAGGGAGACCACGGTATTGCCTCTGCCGGGTCTCCTCTGCACATTTCCGGACTTCAGTTGTTACGGTAATGAACCCCTAATAGACAAAGCTGAATCTCCTGCTCACCCCTGCCCGTTTCAGGAGGGACAGCGTATGACCGAAGTTCTGCTGAGACGTCTTGATATACCCCAGGATCTTCATTTTTTTGCGAATCGCCCTCGCTTCGGCCGACGGGTCTGTCATGACCTTCAGGAGGGCATCGGTAAACTCTTTGGCGACCTTGCGGTTCGCCCGCTTCGACATGATCAGCGTTCCGTTCGGATTTTCACCGGTGTCCACCCCGACGATTTGCAGGTGCGGATACTTGTGCTTCATATTTTCCCAGACACGGTTCTTCACGATCGCCACATCAGCCAGGCCCTTTGAGAGCGCATCGATGGCCGATCCATGGGAGCCCGCCTTCAGCATTTTTTTGGCCGTATTATGCCCGCCGATAGAGCGGAAATAAAACTCTCCTGACGATGCCAGGGAACAGAATATCACTGTTTTCCCCCGGAAATAGGATGTCGAGCCGGTATAGGTCGCTGAACCTTGCGGCGCGAGGATGACGGCCCAGTACGTGCTGGTCCCATCCTTCCCGAGCGGCCTGGCAACGGGGTAGGCCACGCCCTTGATCATCATGGAACCGGCAACCCCGGAACCGCTGAACATGGCGTCAGCCTTTCGCTTGGTAAACATTTTTGCCGCAGCCTCATAACTTTGGGCGCCGACAAAGGATATATCGATCCCCTTTGATTTGAAATACGGCAAGAGAGGCCGGTACTTCTTCGCCTCCCCGGGCTTGTCCTGCATGATGATGATCTTGATCTGTGCAGCCTCTGCAGCAGACGCAAAAAGACCCAGAGCAAAGGCTGCACACAGGACCCCGAGCAGGTATCTTCTTCCTTTTGCTGATAACAGATGCTTTTTCATGTCTTCCTCCTTAAATCTGAAATCGTTTCTGTTTCTCCCCTGCTCCTGTCTGCCCGCAGATCCTGGTGAACCGGGCATCGCAGGGCATATTGTGAGAAACCCCATCACCCCAATCTTACCACTTTTTTCTGCTTTGTCAACTTTTATTTGTTTTTTTGCATAATCTACAACCTTGTTTATAGTCATTCCGTATTATGGTGACCATGGCAATATCTAAAGCTGTGGTTAGCGGAGCGCCCTGCGCACCCCCTATGCTTTGCTTTTTATGATTTCGTTGACGGTGTTCAGGAGATCCTGCGTCTGGATGGGTTTCGAAACGTAGGCATTTGCGCCGAGGGATATCCCGCGCTCGCGGGCATCATCTGCGCCCTCTGTCGTGATAACGATGACGGGGATATCTTTATAGGTAGGATCATTCCGGACCATGGACACGAGCTTCAGCCCGTCCATGAGCGGCATGTTGATGTCCGTCAGAATGACGTCGAACTTCTGGTTCGACAGCTTTTTGAGCGCATCGATACCGTCGCCGGCCTCGACGATCGTACTCCCCGGTATCCGCTTCAGGGCAAAGGAAATCAACTGCCGCATCGTCGGGGAATCTTCAACCACCAGAAAAGTATACTCAGGCATTTCATAACCTCCCTTATTTCTCTTTCAGCAGGTCGAGGAAACTCTGGATCGTCGTGAGCTTGCGCTCTGACTGCGAGTACAGCTTCGAGGAAAACAGCGCCGTCGCCGCATGCCCGGCGAGCATCGAAAACAGCTCGTAGTCGACGTTCGAAAACTCCGTCTTCTGGATCAGAAGCTTGTAGATCACGATAATACCGATCACATGCTCCTTGATCTTCAGCGGAATCGTGACGAGGGGGTGCGTGTAGTCTATCCCCTTCAGGTTCGTGGGGTCGCCGTCACGATAAAAGGCGTCCCCGGTCTTGGCCACCTGACCGATGATGCCGCTGCCCATCTTGATGCTCTTCCGCGCGTCCTGCCCCATGCCTTCCTGGGCAACGATCGACAGCTCGTTCGTCTTTTCGTCGAGCATCATGATCGAGAATTCCTCCGCCCCGATCAGGTTCATGACGATCTCCAGCACGATTTTGAGGGACTCGTTGAAATCCAGGGTGGAATGGAGCTGATAACTCGCCACGTAGAGGTTCGCCAGGTTGTTGTTCTCCGTCTCGACCTCAATGTAACGGTTGGCGAAGTCCTTGTTCTCTTCCTCCACCTGGTGGTAGCGGTCAAGGAGGCTCTTGTTCTCATCTTCCAGGGTCTTGAGCCGCTCTTCAAGGGCCTGCTCGTTGAGGGCCTCTCCCCTGCCCGACGATTTGCTCACCTCTTCCTGCTGCGCCAGCCGGTATCTGAGCTTCTCGTTTTCCTGCAGCAGTTCCTGGGTGAACTCCTCGCCCTTTTTGAAGACCTTCAGGAAGTTCTCAACCTTTTTTGAGAGAGAGTCGGAATCTTTTGCCATTCTTACCTCCGTAGGGTAACCTGTGCCAACAGGTATAATTTTTTCGTCAACCGATAGGCCGTCATACTCACGCCTCTATGGCACTCAACATTCTTGCGAAGCGCTGCTTGGCGCGTCGGCCTGTCCTTTCTCTATCGCCGCCCGCACGATTTTCTTCAGCTTCTGTGCCGTGACGGGTTTGTTCACATACTCATGCACGCCGAGGCCGAGGGCCTTCAGATAGGCCTCGATGGTGCTGTTCCCCGTAAACAGGACCAACGGCACATCCGGCGCGAGTTCCTTCAGGGACTTGAGCAGCTCAAGGCCGTCCATCCCGGGCATGACGTAATCGACGAGTACCAGATCAATCGGTGTCCCTTCCCTGATGACGGAAAGCGCTGCGTGGCCGTCAGGCCGGGCGATCACGTTGTATCCGAACCGTTCCAGGATTTCCCCGATGGACTTCAGGATCTCCGGCTCATCGTCTGCAAGCAGTATGGTCTTTCTGACCTTTTCCATGGCAAAAGAGCATGCCTCCCGCTCCGATGATTTCCGATGATCGATGAGCTCCAAACCTATATGGGCGCTCGCCTCATCCGGCTTTCATTCTTCATACGGAAATCCTGTAATGTACGCGGTTTGCCGCCAATACAGTCAAAATATAGCATAGGTGAGCGAATATTTCTTGGGATGTCGTGGTAATTATGGGTAGGAATACTTATCGGTTGTTTCCAAGGTCAGGCCGGGGTTTTGATAACAGGTTGATTTATTGAGCTTATATGCTTTGCAATGCCTCGGTATTGCTCGGCAACGTAATCCGTGTACACGAGGCAACAGCCCGATGCTGTTGTCTCGTCAGTCTGAACCTGCATGGTGGTGAAGTGCGACTGCGCCAAGTTTTGCTCAGGTGAGGGCGCCGTGCGCGCTAAAATGTTCCCGGCGTGGTGCCGGCATCCCTCATTTGCGCCGTGTAGGTCCGCCACAAGTTGCTTCCGTCCTTCAGGGTTACGGTCCCCTCTCCCTTGATGATATTCTGGCCTTCTTGACTCATGATGAACTGCACGAAATTCTTTACCTCTTGATTCGCACCGCGTTTTATCACGAGGTAAAGCGGTCGAAACAGCAGGTACTGCCCTGCGGCGATGTTCTGGTAGGAAAGCTCCTTGCCTTCGATCTTCAGAATCTTCACGTTTCTCTTGCGGGCGCTGCTTATCCCGCTAAAGCCGACGACCCATGGCGTCTTTTCGGCCATCTTTTCCAGGGGACCGGAGGACTTTACGAGTTTCGCGTCGGAAGTGAAGTCTTTTTTGGGATTCTTGAACACCAGTTCCCTGGCCATCCTGCCGACGCCCGATATTTTGCCTTCGCGCGCAATGACCTTGATCATGCGGTCCGGGCCGCCGACCTGCTTCCAGTTAATGATCATACCATCGAATATGTTCTTAATCTGTTCGAGCGTCAGGCTGTCTACGGGGTTTGACTTATGCGTGATCACCGCCAGGGCGTCCCATCCGACGGGTATCAGGCGGACGCCGCGCTCTTCCGGCCTCATGAGCACATGGCGACAGCTGCCGCCCATATCAGCCTTGCCTGCTGCCACGTCCACGATGCCTCGTGTAGCGCCGCCGCCCTGGAGCGTTATGACAACCCCTGTTTTCTCTGTGTACGCCCTGCTCACTTCCTTCATAAATGCCTTTTTTGTGATACCGCATCCCACCCAGTTCAGTTCCAGGGCCTGGGCCGTGGTACCGACGACAAGAATGCCGAGAACGGCGACTGCACCGAATAGTATGGATATCTTTCTCATCATGTCCTCCCTGCATCCATTATCTGCGGCGTTTTCTCGTTCCGGCGTAAAAGGCGTTTTCATCGCGGTGAATCCCCTTCACCTCAAGTATACCAAATTTAATTGTAATGTCAAATTAAAATTGTCGAATACCTGATACTTCCTGCTATATGCGTAACATCCTGATTAAATAGTGGTTTCTTTCGGCGCACTTCCCTGCTGAGCATGAAAACCACTGTTCCAACAGATCTTTGGGGCTCAAAGGCTTCTGTCGACAGGAGCCTGACGACGGCCCACGTCCCAAGAGCAGCTGCCCGATGGCCGCCAGAAAGAAGTGCTTTACTCGCCCCAGGCGAGGTGGTATAGTAAGGGTTCTCCTTCACTTCGCCATGAACAAGATCATCATAAAAGGCTGCCGCCAGCACAATCTGAAAAATATCGACCTCGAAATCCCCCGGGACCAGCTCGTGGTGATTACCGGGCTGTCGGGATCGGGCAAGTCGTCCCTCGCCTTCGACACCATCTATGCGGAAGGCCAGCGCCGGTACGTGGAAAGCCTCTCTGCCTACGCGCGCCAGTTCCTGGAGCAGATGGACAAGCCCGACGTTGACTCCATCGAGGGCCTTTCGCCGGCCATCGCCATCGAGCAGAAAACCACGAGCAAAAATCCCCGCTCCACCGTCGGCACGGTCACGGAGATATACGACTATCTCCGTCTGCTCTTCGCGCGAATCGGCAAACCCCATTGTTATAAATGCGGGCGGGAGATTACCGCCCAAACAGTGCAGCAGATCACCGATGCCGTCATGGAACTGTCGCCAGGCACGCGCATCCAGGTGCTTGCCCCCATCGTGCGCGAACGCAAGGGTGAGTACCGGAAAGAGCTCCTGGCAGCGGCCAAATCCGGGTACGTGCGGGCACGGATCGATGGAGTGATCAGGGAGCTGTCCGAGCTCGTGTCCATGGACAAGAAAAAGAAACACTCTATCGAGATCATCATCGACCGTCTCGTGGTCAAATCCGGCGTGGAGCGCAGGCTTGCCGAGTCCATCGAGACGGCCCTCCGCCAGGCCGACGGCCTCGTCCGCATAAACCTCGCTGACAGCGGTGAGGACCGGCTCTACAGCGAAAAACTCGCCTGTATTATCGACGGCATCAGCTATCCTGAAATCGCTCCCCAGACCTTCTCGTTCAACAGCCCCCAGGGCGCCTGCCCCACTTGTGACGGGCTCGGGGGGATCCCTGATTTCGACCAGGAACTCATCATACCGAACAAGAACCTCTCCCTCCGGGAGGGCGCTATCAAGCCCTGGGCCAAGCGAACATCGGTCCACTATTTCCAGATGCTCCAGCGGGTCGCCGACGCCTGCGGCTTCAACGTCAACACGCCCTTCAAGGACCTCCGGCCTTCCCAGCAGAAGATGCTGCTCTTCGGAGGGGAAGGAAACGGGGGCCGGTCAACGCCGGGCGCGGGCAGGCGGGGATCATCGTGCGAGTCCTTCGAAGGAGTAGTCCAGATTCTCAGGCACCGGTACGATGAGACTGATTCCTTCGCGACCCAGTGGGAACTCGAGCAGTACATGAGCTACCAGACATGCCAGGACTGCGGCGGCAGCAGGCTTCGTAAGGAAGCCCTTGCCGTGAAGGTCGCCGGTTTGAGCATTCACGACGTGACCCGCATGAGCGTCGAACAGGCCCGCTCGTTCTTTGCCGACCTGTCCCTCACCGAGAAAGAGGCGTTCATTGCGAAAAAGATCCTGAAGGAGATCCGGGAGCGCCTGGGATTCATGGTCCATGTGGGCCTCGGGTATCTCTCTCTCGAACGCGGCTCCGCAACCCTCTCCGGCGGCGAGGGGCAGCGCATCCGCCTGGCTACGCAGATCGGTTCCTCCCTCGTCGGCGTGCTCTATATCCTCGACGAGCCGAGCATCGGGCTGCACCAGCGCGACAACCGCCGCCTCCTCGATACCCTCACGCGCCTCCGGGACCTGGGAAATACCGTCCTCGTCGTGGAACACGACGAAGAGACCATCCGCTCCGCCGATCACGTCATAGACATGGGACCGGGCGCCGGCACCCACGGCGGAGAGATCGTTGCCCAGGGCACGCCGGAGGAGATCGAGGCCGCTCCGGAGTCCATTACTGGCGCCTATCTGGCGGGCGCAGCATCCATCGGGGTGCCGGCACACCGGAGAGGACACGACCGGTATATCACCGTTGTCGGCGCAAAGGGCAATAATTTAAAGGAAATCCAGGTGCAGTTTCCCCTCGGCCTGTTCACCTGCGTCACCGGCGTCTCGGGCTCGGGCAAGAGCACGCTCGTGGTGGATATCCTCTACCGCGCCCTCTCCCAGAGGCTCTACCGGTCCACCATCCGGGCGGGAGCGCACCGGGACATCAAGGGGCTTGAGCATATCGACAAGGTGATCGACATCGACCAGTCTCCCATCGGGAGAACGCCTCGCTCGAATCCCGCGACCTACACCGGCGCCTTCGGCCCCATTCGGGACCTCTTCTCCCAGCTTCCTGAATCACGGGTGCGCGGTTACAAGCCCGGCCGGTACAGCTTCAACGTGAAGGGCGGACGGTGTGAAGCCTGCGAGGGAGACGGGTTGATCAAGATCGAGATGCACTTCCTGCCCGATGTATACGTGACCTGCGACGTCTGCCACGGCGGCCGCTACAACCGGGAGACCCTCGATATCCGCTTCAAGGGAAAAACCATCGCCGATGTCCTCGCCATGACCGTGGAGCAGGCATTCGAATTTTTCCATGCCATCCCTTCCATCAAGTCGAAACTCCAGACGCTCCTGGACGTGGGGCTCGGGTACATTACCCTCGGTCAGTCGGCGACAACACTCTCGGGCGGCGAATCACAGCGGGTGAAGCTCTCGAAGGAGCTGTCGAAGCGCGCCACCGGCCGGACACTGTACATCCTCGACGAACCGACGACGGGGCTCCACTTTGCCGATACGCAGAAGCTGCTCGATATGCTCGGCCGCCTCGTGGAGGCCGGCAACACCGTCGTCGTGATTGAGCACAACCTTGACGTGATCAAAACCGCGGACTGGATCATCGACCTGGGCCCCGAAGGTGGGGATCTCGGAGGAGAGATCGTTGCGGCGGGAGCGCCCGAGGACGTGGCGCGCGTCCCGCGATCGTACACCGGACAGTTCCTGAAGAGAATTTTGAAGCACGAGCTGCAGATGGCGGGGAGATAAAAAGAATTCCTCAATAGGGAGCATCTGAGCTTTTGTTGCGCTGGAACCGGGGCCGGATTTCGTAACGGCGGCATCCCCTCGTTCTGCCGCGCAAACGCGCCGAAGGCAACGGGATTATTCTGATAGGTCAGCTTTTTCTGCCGTGATATGCCACGAGACCGGCGGCAGGGCGGTTAAAAAGCGCGGCGATCACTCGGGGCCACGGCCGTTTTCACGATAACGCGTATAGAGCCCTAAATTCAAATGCTGATATTGATCCCTTTTTTAACATTGGCATTTGTCATTTGGATTTTATTTGGGATTTGAGCTTTGGAAATTGGAATTTATTAATAACAGGAGGTCTTATGCGCCCTATCCTTTCCCTTTCCTTTATGGCAGTTTTTCTCCTGACCGCGGGGTCCGTCGGCTGCGGCAGCAAGAAGCCGCAGATTGTGACTCTCGAAAGCAACAACACCCTGACGACCCTGCGGAGCCTCGACAGCGCCTATGAGAACAGAGACGCGACGGCGTTCATGAAGAATGTTGCGCGGGGCTTTCCCGACAGGCGGGATTTCCGTAAAGCCCTCAACAAGGTCTTTTCGAAATACCCGACAATCCGCTTTACCATCCACTATGAAAAAATGCTCATTATGATTAAAGAGCGGCGGCGTATCGAGGCAACGTTCAACTGGGACGTTGAGCGGAAAACAGCGGGTGGCAGAATCGTGAGAGACGGCGGCAGGGTCACCTGCATACTCGACCCGCAGGGCAAAACGCTCAGGTCCATCAGGGGAAAGAACCCCTTTGTGTCGCGGGCTGTCCCGCGGAAATAATTTTTTCCATCGCCACCAGGTGGAGCCCCTCCAGCAGTCACGCCTGGTTGTGAATGAACAACGCGACATCCCGTCCCGCTCGTAGCGGGACTGGAGCGGGACGGCCGCGGGACCACAGCCCATGGACTTCACCGAAGAACACATCACAACGGACTTTCTTATCATCGGCGGCGGCGCTGCGGGAATGCGGGCGGCCATAGAGCTCGCCCGTTCCGGAGACGTCCTTGTCGCGACCAAGGACTCTCCTTCCGAAAGCAGCACCGAATACGCCCAGGGCGGGGTGGCCGTGGCCCTTTCCGACGAAGATGAGATATCGATCCATTACGA
>Ga0209633_10003774_pt1 | contig 13877 bp, 9 predicted proteins | sample Cruoilmetagenom1_FD_187290 | JGI IMG/M metagenome (GOLD analysis project Ga0209633, IMG submission 187290) | Oil polluted marine microbial communities from Coal Oil Point, Santa Barbara, California, USA - Sample 1 (SPAdes) (version 2) | ecosystem: Environmental > Aquatic > Marine > Oil seeps ... | reverse complement strand
CTGCCATTACATTAGAGGCTGAATCGCCAACTAAAATAATATCTATCCCTGCATGGTCTACAATTTTTGCCATGGTATAATCATATGCTGTTAGCATGGCTATTTTCTCACCATTTCGTTTCATTTCAACAAGAGACTTGGTGGTAATTCTTTTATATTCTTTTTTGGCTGCTGACATTTGTTTGATGTTAAAAGTCTAAGATCTAAAGACTCAATTAATTTTTGTTAGTCGCATCATCTGTGCTTTCCTTAATAATTGAAGGAAATAACATTGGTGCAAAGTTTTTTACCGGTTTATATAATACAGATGCCTCTATACTAGTCGCATTAACAAACGGAAAAGTTCTGTTTAATTTATTAAAAATAATTAAAACAACACTTAGAATGAGTCCAATTTTTGCAGCTCCAAAAGCAGCACCAAAGACTTTATTCATGATTCCCAACGAAGCTGTATCTGCAATTTTTGTCAATATCTTTCCTGTAAAAGAAATTAAAATTACAATAATAACAAAGGTGCTGGCAAAAGCAACTATCTGAATAGATTTCTCTGTCCATGATACACTATCTTTCAAATAATTTGATAATATATATGAAAAATGTATAGCACCCCACAAACCTAAAGCCAAAGCCACCAAAGAAGTTACTTCAACAAAAAATCCCTTCATAAAACCTCGAACGAATCCGAAAAGTAAGAGGGCAATAAGAATAATATCTAATGTGTTCATTTAGCAAATATATTAATTGTGTTAAAACCAAAGACCGAACACTTAATTTTTTTCAATTTTGGCTTTGCATATGTTCCGCAAATATCCTCTAATCCTTTAACGATCTAACTTCCTCAATAGTGATTGCTTCTGCTATATAGACCAATAGTTTTTTAGTCACTTTATATCCCAGTTGCTCCACTACTTGTGCATAATTATTTAATTGATGATGATATTTTCTATCAGATTTACCGGTTTTATAATCAATAATGACCGCCTCGTTTTTATTGTTAATTACCAACCTGTCGGGTATAATAATTTCATTTAAATCTGTTAATATTTCACGTTCATTATAAACTGTAATATTTTGTTCATAATAATTCTTTAAATCAGGATGTGTAACAATTGCTATGAGCAATTTTTGTATTTCATCTGCCTGGCTTATGGTTATATTCCCAGTAGTGACATAGGTCTCAATAGTACCTTCAACATCGTCTACCGTTTTAATATGAGCTAACAATTCATGTATCAAATTACCGTAAGCGATCGATGCTTCTTCATCCCATAAAAGTGAAGAGTTTGCTACAATAGCAATCGTGTGTGATTGCCATGAAGTACTAGTCATGGTATCAAACTCATAATTGTTCTTAGCCAACTTCGATCTAGCAGAAATTCTTTTTTGAAGACCAAAAAAATATTCCTGTTGCCCATCGTTAAATTGCCCAATACCTTGTAAATAATGCCTAAAAAATTGCGAAGAAGTTCTTAAGCTATCACTTTCTTTTTTTGGTTCAACAATAATATATAATTGTTCAACTGCTCTAGTCAAGGCTACATATAACAAATTAAAATTGTCTAATTCGAGTTCATTTCGATGTGCTTGATATATCTCTTTCCCGGTTTCACCGGATTGTTCTAAAGACTGCTTATAGTTTATCAATAATGTTTCAAAACCATTATAATCCTCATTATCTGGTAAAGGGTACCAAACTTTCGGATTTATTTCTCTATAAATATCTAAATCATAAGGATAAATTACAACAGGAAATTCCAACCCTTTGGCTTTATGAATGGTCATGATTCGAACTGCATTTTTCACTTCTGGCACCACAATACTCAACGATTCCTTTTTATCATTCCAAAATTCTAAAAAAGTACCTATATCATTTGATTTTTTTAATGAAAACTGTAGTATTTCATCTAAAAAGAATTGTATATAAGCATCGGATGTTAAATTAAAATGAAAACTTCTAATAATATATTCTACACTTTCATACAATGACAATTGAGCGAAAGAGGCAACTTCAAAATCAATGTTATACGCTTTTAATTCATTAAAAAAGGTTTCTATATTTAAGTCTAATAATTTCTTAAAAAAAGTATGCTTGTCAATAACTATTTGAAAATTTTCATGTAGAAAATACAGTGCCTTTAGCTTCGCTTCTTTATCAACATTATTCTGTAAGTAGGTCAGCATATCTATCATAAAATTCACCTTTTCTGAATTTTGCAATAACAGGGTTTCAGAGCTAATTATATCAATACCATTTTCAGTTAAAAAATCGGCTATTGCCACACCTTGTTTACGTGTTCGGGTAAGTACGCATATTTCATTCAGGTCAAAATCATCTTGAATACTATCAATGGTTTGCAGTACTTTGTCAGCGTAAGCGAACGCTTTTTCATCGGCTTTCTTTAACCCTTCATCAAGAAAGGATAGACACACATAACCTCCTTTTTTATCATTTTGTTTTTGCCGATTTTCATTGACATATATGTCTTCATATTCCCGTTTATTGAAAAATTGGGCCAAATGCTGAAAAAAACCATTATTAAAATCAATGACTTCGCTATAACTTCTATAATTTGTATCTAAGGGTTCTAATTGTTTACTTATATTAAACGGATTATTGGCATTTAAATCTTGCTTATTGGTCAACTTTAAGAATTGTTCTGGTTCGCTTCCGCGCCAACGATAAATAGATTGTTTTGTATCGCCTACCAATAGTAAACTTGTACCCTCTTGAGATAAGGCATTTGCAATAAGCGGAATCATATTTTGCCATTGTAATATTGATGTATCTTGCATTTCATCAATAAAATAATGTTTAAATTTTTCGCCAATTCTTTCGTAAATAAAGGCTGCTGGTTGTTCTTGTAAATTCTTACTTATAATTTGATTGAACTCAGCGTTTAAACGGATATTTTTTTCTTGCTTAAGCTCCTCCAGACTTTTATTTATTTTACTCAAAACTGCTAATGGAATTAAACTAGAAAGTAAAAAACCATTCAAAGTATATTCCTGGTATAATTTTTCTGAACTATAATACAACGCTAACAATTCATCAATAATACTATCAATTGCTGCTTTAATTTCTGAAGATTTCCCTTTTGTGTAAAAAAGATTATTCTCAATACTTTTTGCCAATCCTTTAGTTGGATCAAAACTCAACTTTTCTTGAGTATCAATTAAATTTTGAAAATGTTTTGGAAACTGTGCATAATAAAAATCTTTATGGTCGACACTCGAATTATCAATAATGGTCAACCCTTGTTTACCTATTTCAGCAAATTGTTGCTCAATATTTTTTTGCTTTTTAAACAGTTTTGCTTTTAGATTAATAAAATCCTGAATTGGTTTATCTTGAATTCTTTGAACCTTAGTATTGTCATTTTCTTTTAATAAAATTTGAGCTATATCATTTAACTCTCTTGTAATATCCCAAGGTTTATCTTCGTTTGCTTTCTGCAATGAAAAATCAACTAACACCTTAGTTAATTCTTCATCATCGCCAATTTTAGCTATCAATGTTTCCACAGCTTCATTTAGTAAAGATTTCGCATCCATTTCAACATCAAAATTCAGCGATAAGCCCAGATCAAATGCAAAACTTCTTATCAATCTATGTGTAAAACTATCAATAGTTGTAATATTAAATGCCGAATAATTGTACAAAATATTTTGCAATACTTTTACTGACCGTTGATGTAAAATAGTATCAGAAATAGAGAGCTCATCTTCAAGTTGATGAAACATTTCTGTTTTCTGAAGTAAAATATCCGCTTTAGCGAAAGCACGTAAATTCTGAATAACACGTTCTTTCATTTCAGCAGCTGCTTTATTGGTAAAAGTCACCGCTAAGATCTGCTGAAAACGTTTCGCATCTGAAGTTTGAAGTAATATCTTTAAATATTCTTTAACTAAAGTAAAGGTTTTACCACTTCCGGCAGAAGCGTTATACACTTGAAAAGTAGATGGATTTTGCACAACACGAATTTAATACAAAATACGATATTATCAATACAGCTATAAAAGACTATTACATGAAAGATTCAAGACATGTAATTTCTCAACTTCCAACTTAACCTAATGCAACATTTATAATCATTGTTTATAAGTTTAATACGTCTTTACTTAGGTAATCTAAAACTTATTCCTGTGCTTAAATATAAATCCTGAATATTTTTACTCAACCCTGTACCTGCAGAAACATCTAATTGAATAGTATCACTAATTAAATAAGTCAAGCCCGTATCCCAAAAATGATTAAAGTGACTATCTTCCGGCAAATCTCCATAAATCTCTATAAATGCACCAATTTTATTTGAAATACTATAACCATAGGCAATAGTATATACATAATTCGCAGTTGTAATCTCACCATCCCAGGCCATTCCTAAATTATATCCTACACTTGATTTTTCAGTCAAGGTATGTGCAAATGAAAATCTAAAATCAATACCAGTACTCTTGGTTTTAAAATCTTGCGACGCTAAAAAAGGAAAATTTATATGACTTAAAAAAGCGATTTCGGGTAAAACCCCTTTTTCTTCAGTAACTCCAATTTTTACACCAATGGCTAGCGGTGAAAACCCGCTTGCAATATCGTCGAATTTGACGTCATTGAATTCTCTTGTAATTTCCATAAAGCTAAACCCTACACGAAATTCTAAATTATCTAGTAATCCATAGCGTAATAAAGTTGTATTAAAGGTTGTTGATTTATCTTTAATCCCAAAATTTTCTTCCTCCTCAAAAAAAACTCCTGTTTCAACCTGCAAAAATCCTTTAGGTACTAAAGCAGATGACTCTGTTTGGTCCGGCCTGTCTGTAACTATCGTTCCGTATTTTTTTTCTTTCGTTTCATCTTGTGCATTTACCATTGTTGTAAATACTACTACAAATAACAGTCCTAAAAAATTCTGTTTACTCATTTATTCTTATTTATTTTATGAAAAGATTCTATTCTCAAACTTGGATTATATATCAGAAGATTTATTTCTATCTAGGTTTAAAAAACCAATCTCCAAATTTGCGCTACTAAAAAAGTAACTATTAATCCCATAATTACAGGTAAAAGTGTTGCAACGGTAGTCCATTTCACACTTTTTGTTTCCTTATAAATAGTATAGATAGTTGTACTACAAGGATTATGTAGTAAGCTGAATAGCATAAGGTTAACTGCTGTTAGCAAGGTCCAGCCACCAGCTCTTAAAATATCTCCTGTTTCATTGACCGATTCTAATTCAAACATAACACCTGTTCCTTCACCTCCTGCAATTCCAGTTACTAATACCGTTAACATCAAAATAGTAGGGATTACAATTTCATTGGCCGGTATGGCAACAATATATGCCACTAAAATAACTCCGTTAAGACCTAATAAAAATCCAAAGCTGTCTAACGAGTTGATCATCCAATATGCGATACTCTGATCTGCAATGTTGATATTTGAGATCAGCCATATTATCGCCCCTGCTGGTGCTGCAAATACCATAGCTCTCCATAAAACGATTAAAGTTCTATCAATTAATGAAGTATAAATCGTTTTCCAAAATCTCGGCGGTCGGTAAGGTGGTAACTCTAAATTAAAAGTAGATACCTCTCCTTTTAGCACAGTTTTCGACAATGCCCATGAGCTCATGAACATAAAAAATATACCCAGAATAGCAATTCCTATTACTGCACCTACCGAGGCAATTCCTGATAATGATTTCGGCACTACCGCACCTATAAAAATAGTGGCAATTAAAATTTGTGTAGGCCAGCGCCCATTACATAAAGAAAAATTATTTGTGATAATCGCTATTAAACGTTCTCTTGGGCTGTCAATTATTCTCGTAGCTACAACTCCTGCAGCATTACAACCAAAACCCATACTCATTGTTAAGGCTTGTTTGCCATGGGCGCCTGTTTTTTTGAATAAATAATCCAGATTAAAAGCTACTCTTGGCAAATAACCAAAATCTTCGAGTAGCGTGAATAAAGGAAAGAATATTGCCATCGGAGGCAACATAACCGCAATAACCCAGGCAAGAGCCAGATAAACACCGTCTATTAAAAAACCATCTAACCACCAGGGCATTCCAATACCAGAAGCAAAACTTTTAAGAGCAGGATGTAGGGTGTCCAACAATAAATTGGCCAACATAGATGAAGGATAATTGGCTCCAATAATAGTTAACCAAAGAACCACTGCTAAAATTAAAAACATGAGGGGAAAACCAAATGTTCTACTCGTAATAATCTTATCTATTTTAGCGTCTAATCGAAATTGCTTTTGTTGCTGAGCAGTATGAACAGAACCTTTTACAATTTCAGCCGCATCGGCATAGATACCTTCGGCCAGATTGTCGTGAAATTCATCGCCTATTTGCCAACGTAGATCATTTGATAATTCAATAATATTATCAATAGGTTTATTATTCATAATTATTTTCAATATTTAAACCAACTCTCCCGTTTTCAACGCATCAATTATGTGAGTATCTCCTTCAAGTAATCGAAAAGCAATCCATCTGCTATTAGGAATGGTTGGAAATTGTTTCTCAATTTCAACGCTTAATTTTTTAACTGCTTTATTAATATTTTCAGGTACATTTTTTATTCGATGTGGCTTACAAATTATGTTACCATTGGCAACTTCACTAATAGTTTTGATCAATTCGGGAATACCTTCATTAAATCTGGCACTAGTTGGTACTACCGGAATTCCTAAATCGCGAGCCAAAGTTCTTTCGTCAATGCTAATATTATTGCGTTTTGCCTCATCCATCAAGTTTAAACATAAAATAGCTTTATCGGTTATTTCCAAAATCTGTAAAACCAAGTTCAAGTTTCTTTCTAACCTACAAGCATCTGCCATTATTACTGTGACATCAGGTTTGCCAAAAAGAATAAAATTTCTGGCAATTTCTTCATCTTGCGAAGTAGAAAGTAATGAATAAGTTCCGGGTAAATCTACCAATTTGTACTTTTGGGTTCCGTATTCAAAAGCTCCTTCGGCCCTGGTGACAGTTTTACCTGGCCAATTTCCGGTATGTTGACGTAAACCCGTTAAAGCATTAAAAACCGTACTTTTCCCAGTATTAGGATTGCCCGCCAATGCCACAACGAAATCTATATTATCAGTGTTTACTCCGAGTTTCTTTAACCCTTTGGCGCTGTATTGTGAACATCCTTCGCAAACACTATTTACTTTATCGTCCATAATTTCAATCTTTTTTAATAAGTATTTTAGCTGCCTGATCATGGCGCAAAGCAATAGAAGAATTTTTCACCAAATAAGCTTTTGGGTTTTGCAAGGGACTTATTAAATCAATACGTATTGGTGTGCCCTTTATAAAACCCAGATCCAACAATCTCCTTCTATTTTCCCCTCTACACTCTTTAGAAATTCCTAAAATTTTTGCAGTTTCATTTTCTTTTAAACTCGACAATCTTGCTATGTCCTCTTCAACTATAACATCTTTTTCAAAAACATCAACAGTTATGTTTGAAGCAACAACAGGAGCCAGTTTAAACTCCTCACCTTCAGCATAAAATACAACTCTTCTCGTGTTGTTTTCAACTACTCTTAATTGAGAGCCAATGTGAATATTATCTGCTAGTATTTGTTTGTAAATCACATCAGGCTCATCTTCAATATGTGTTATTTTACCAACAGAATCTACAGGTAGTGCGGCTAGGGATACCCCGTTTACCTCAGCAATTTTTCCTAAATTAGTAGGAATCGGATCCCCATGTGGATCATACATTGGCTGGCCCAGTTCGGTTGCCAATATATTAGTTTCTTCATGACTGAGTTTATGTTCCATCCTTTCTGCCCTATCATGCCATTCTAAATTATCATAACCTGTTTTTTCCGCTAAGTATTTTTCCCACAAACGATGAACTCTTATAATTCTTAATGCATAATCTCTTCCTTCGTTTGTTAATTTTAAAACATCGCCCTCCAATTCAACCAATTCTTTGATTGACATTTCCTTTATCACATCAATGATCAATTTATCATTAAATTTTAACGACCTGGTTAAGTTATTGACTGTTACTGCTTTTCCAGAATTTTCAAAATGATATAATTGCTTTAAAATATCTTCTATTACTGTTTTTTCGTTCAATTTTAAATTGTTCTTAAATAGCCAAAACCATCCTTTTGTAGGTTTGAACAAAAAGTACGCTAATACAGATAATGCAATAAAAATTATTAAGTTATTCAAAGGATTGTAAGAGGTCATTTTAATTTTTTTAAATATAAATTTTCAGCCACAATTTCAGAAATACTAAATTGTTTTGAATTCATTTCAATTTTCATTGATCTGTCAAAAGATTCAATACTCATTACTTTAATTGTATTTCCGATGGCAATATTCTTTTTGTTTAAATACCTTAAAAAATCGTCTGATGAATCTTTAATTGTTAACAATACACTTTGTTCGTTTTCTTTTAGAGTTGACAACTTTACTTTTTTTTGTATAGCAATATTTCCATATTTATCCGGAATAGGGTCGCCATGCGGATCAACTGTAGGATAATCTAAAAATTTATCTAATTTATCAACTAGCTTTGGCGATTTAATATGTTCTAACTGCTCAGCAATATCATGGACTTCATCCCATGAAAAATTGAGTTTATTTACTAAAAATGTTTCCCAAAGACGATGCTTTCTAATTACAGAAGCAGCTATCTTTTTACCTTTAGCAGAAAGTTTAACACCATGGTACTTTTTATAATTAACCAATTGTTTGTCAGATAGTTTCTGTAGCATATCGGTAACAGAAGACGCTTTGGTATTCATTTTTTCGGCTATTAAATTAGTGCTTACTCCCTTTTTTGAATCAGCATCTAATACATAAATAGCTTTTATATAATTTTCTTCTGCCTGTGAAAACATTATAAATATTTTTACAAATATAAATAATTTTTTAGATAAGGCTAAAAATTATTCTTATAAATTTATATAGTATATTTGAATTACTAATTCTATTATGATGTTAACTAACCAAAAAGACAAATTTAAACTTCCAGATTCTGTAACTTATCTTAACGGTGCATATATGTCTCCCTTGTTAAGAAGTGTTGAACAATTAGGTCATGAGGTTTTATCTCAAAAATGTTTACCATACGAAATTCTTGCTGAAGATTTCTTTACGGGTGTTGAGAAGATAAGAAGAACTTTTGCCGATTTTGTTGATGTCGCAGATTATCGAAATACGGCAATTATTCCGTCTGTTTCATATGGAATTTCAACTGTTGCAAATAATGTAAAATTAAATTCGGGTGACGAAATTATTATTGCAGACGGACAGTTCCCGAGTAATGTCTATGCCTGGCAAAAACTTGCTGAAAAAAATAATGCTATCGTTAAAATAGTAGACCCTCCAGAGAATTTAAAGAACCGGGGAAAAGAATGGAATCAGTCTATTCTTGATAACATCTCAGCTAAAACTGCTTTGGTAGCAATAAGTCCTGCTCATTGGGCTGACGGAACATTATTTGATCTAAAAGCTATTCGTGAAAAAACAAGAATTTATAATGCGCTGTTGATTATTGATGGTGCACAAAGTTTAGGCGCTTTTCCATTTTCAATTAAAGATATTGACCCGGATGCAGTAATCACTGTTGGTTATAAATGGCTGCTTGGCCCTTATGGATTAGGTATGGCTTATTATGCTGATCATTTTAATGATGGTGAGCCTATTGAAAATAATTGGATCAATAGACATAACAGTGAAGACTTCTCACAATTGGTGAATTATGAAAGTAAATATCAGCCCAAGGCCGGACGATACAATATGGGTGAATGTAGTAATTTTAATTTAGTGCCAATGCTTACCAAAAGTATTGAACAGCTAGCTGAATGGAGGCCCGAGAATATTCAAAATTACTGTGAAAATATTTCTAAAAACGCTATTGCAGAATTACGAAATTTAGGATGTTATATTGAGGATGATGCATACAGAGCAAAACATTTGTTTGGTGTTTATTTACCTAAAAACATCATTTTAGATAAATTAAAGTCAAAATTCGCAGAGAAAAATATTTATGTTTCTTTTCGTGGTAATGCTATTCGTGTATCCCCAAATGTATATAATACAGAAGAAGATTTTGAGAAATTTGTGAGTTGTTTTAAATAAAAAAGCCATAAAGAACAAGATTCTCTATGGCCATTATTAATCTTTCAATAATTTCCTAAATACGATTCACTTTTTTAATAGCCGTTGTGAAATCTTCTAAATCATTACCATTCATTATTAAATGTAGCGCTTCGTCTCCTACTTTTTCGGCATTATCCTGTGGAAAACCTAATCCAATGGCAATTCGCTGTAATAAAGCAACTTGATCAGTAAGTATTTGATCATCAGCAAAAATCATTCTAGTTAGATCATACAATCTTTCAATACGTTCATTATAACTTATCGGAGGGGATATCGGATATTTATGATGATTCTTTATAATATCTTTATATTCTATCTTATTTATCTCCAAACGTTTTGCTAAATGATCTAATAATTTTTGTTCCCCTTCTGTTATAATATTATCAACGAGGGCTAATCTTACAATATTTGCAAAATGACTTATGTTTTTTTTATGAGCTCCGCTCGAATATAAATCTGATATAGACATGTTTTAATTTTGTTTAGTACAAATATAAATAATCTCGTTATTTTTTATATCTATTTTAGCTTTTAAAATTTACCTTTGCCGAAAATTAAAACAATTGAGTAAACAAGCAATTGTTACATTATATGAGCAATCTGAAAAACTAAAACAGATTGTTCAAAGTTTACAGAAAGAAAACCAGAAGCTTCAACTACAGCATTTGGCAGGATCTTCATTGTCTTTTGTTATTTCAGGCACTTTTAAACAGGTCGAAAAACCTTACTTGATTATTTGTGATGATAAAGAAGAAGCTGCTTATTATTTAAATGATCTGGAACAATTATTAGGGCAAAAAAACAGACATGATGTGCTGTTTTATCCTGGATCTTATCGAAGACCCTATCAAATCGAAGAAACAGATAATGTAAATATTCTTCTACGATCTGAAGTTTTAAACAGAATTAATTCTCGTAAAAAACCGGCGATTATCATTACTTTTCCTGATGCGCTTTTCGAAAAAGTAGTGACTAAGAGTGAGCTTGATAGAAGTACCTTGAAACTGCATGTTGGTGAGCAAATTTCGCTCGATTTTGTCAATGAAATACTTTTTGAGTATAACTTTAACCGTGTTGATTTTGTCACCGAACCTGGTGAATTTGCTGTGCGAGGCGGAATTGTTGATGTTTATTCATTTTCCAACGAAGAACCTTATCGGATTGAGTTTTTTGGTGACGAAGTTGATAGTATTAGAACCTTTGATATTGAAACGCAATTGTCAATTGATAAAGAAAATAAAATTAGCATTCTCCCAAATGTTGAAAATAAAAAACTCCAAGAAAAACGTGAAAGCTTTTTAAAATATATTTCTAATAAGACCATAGTTTTTGTAAAAAATAAAGAGTTGCTATTTGGTAAATTGAACAAGCTCTTTGACAAGGCCACAATTGCCTTTGCTGAAATGAAAGAAGGGTTTCAACTCGCCGAACCTGATGCCTTATTTTGTGATGGTAAGCTGATAGCAGAACAATTAGAGAATTACAATTTAGTTACAATTGGCAAGAACAGTCATAGTTCAAATGCTTCGGAGCAGCTTGACGTTAAAATTTCATTCCAAACGTTACCACAACCCTCATTCAACAAACAGTTTGATCTACTGATTAAAAATTTAAATGAGAATACAGAAAAAGGCATTAAAAACTATCTTTTTTGCGCTAATGAAAAACAGGCAGAACGTTTTCATGATATTTTTGAGGATGTTGAAGAGGAAGTGAGTTATGAAACAATTGTTTTTCCATTGTTCCAAGGTTTTGTTGATAAAGAACTTAAAATTGCCTGCTATACCGACCATCAAATCTTTGAACGTTACCATAAATTCCGATTAAAAAGTGGATTTGCCAAAAAGCAAGCTATTACACTTAAAGAACTTACAAATCTAGAAGTCGGTGATTATGTAACACATATGGATCATGGTATAGGTAAATTTGGCGGGCTTCAAAAAATTGATGTTGAAGGAAAAAAACAAGAAGCTATTAAATTAATCTATGGTGATAGAGATATCTTGTACATCAGTATTCATTCGCTGCATAAGATTTCTAAATTTAATGGTAAGGATGGCAAGACACCTAAAATATATAAACTAGGTTCAGGCGCTTGGAAAAAACTAAAACAAAAAACAAAAACGCGGGTTAAGCAAATCGCCTATGATTTGATCCAACTCTATGCAAAACGTAAAATGCAAAAAGGGTTTATGTATAAGCCCGATAGTTTTATGCAGTTAGAGTTAGAATCGAGTTTTATGTACGAAGACACTCCAGATCAACTAACTTCAACACAAGATATTAAAGCCGATATGGAAAGCGAGCAACCGATGGATAGATTGGTATGTGGTGATGTTGGTTTTGGCAAGACTGAAGTAGCAGTAAGAGCTGCTTTTAAAGCAGTTGATAATGGTAAGCAAGTTGCTATTTTAGTACCAACTACGATCTTAGCATTTCAGCATTTTAAAACCTTTAGTGAGCGCTTAAAAGATTTTCCTGTTGTTATAGATTATATAAATCGATTTAGATCTGCCAAGCAACGCACTGAAATTTTAAAGAACTTATCAGAAGGTAAAATTGATATTATTATTGGAACACATCAACTGGTAAACCCTAAAGTGAAATTCAAAGATCTTGGCTTATTGGTGGTTGATGAAGAGCAAAAATTCGGGGTCTCGGTAAAAGATAAACTCAAAACAATTAAAGAAAATGTTGACACACTTACGTTAACCGCAACTCCTATTCCAAGAACATTGCAATTTTCATTGATGGCTGCCCGTGATATGTCAATTATCAACACACCTCCACCAAATAGACATCCTATAGAAACAAATGTAATCCGCTTTAGCGAAGAGACCATTAGAGACGCCATTCAATATGAAATCTCTCGAGGCGGACAGGTATTTTTTATCCATAATCGGATAGAAAATATTAAGGAAGTAGCAGGAATGCTACAACGTTTATTACCTGATGCAAATATTGCCATTGGTCATGGTCAAATGGATGGCAAAAAGTTAGAACAACTCATGTTGGCATTTATGAATAATGAATTTGACGTTTTGGTTTCTACCACTATTGTCGAAAGTGGTTTAGACGTTCCTAATGCCAATACTATTTTTATTAATAATGCCAATAATTTTGGCTTGTCAGATCTGCATCAGATGCGTGGTCGTGTTGGCCGTTCTAACAAAAAAGCCTTTTGCTATTTTATTACACCACCGTATCATATGATGACCGATGACGCCAGAAAACGTATACAGGCATTAGAAGTATTTTCTGATCTGGGTGGCGGTATCAACATTGCCATGAAAGATTTAGAAATTCGAGGTGCAGGCGATTTGTTAGGAGGAGAACAAAGTGGATTTATCAATGATATTGGCTTTGAGACCTATCAAAAAATATTGAATGAAGCTATTGAAGAGCTCAAAGAAAATGAATTCAAAGAATTATACAAGGATAGTTCTGAAAAACCAAAAACCTTTGTCAAAGAAATCCAAATAGATACAGATTTTGAATTGTTATTCCCTGATAATTACATCAATATAATTGCAGAACGCTTGAACTTATATAAAGAATTGGGTGATCTAGAAACTGAAGAAGAATTATTACAATATCAGAAACGATTAATTGACCGTTTTGGAGAATTACCTTTGCAAGCACAAGATCTATTGAATAGTGTAAGAGTAAAATGGATTGCCAAAAAATTAGGACTTGAACGATTGATATTAAAGAAAAATAAAATGATTGGTTATT
>Ga0209633_10003773_pt1 | contig 13878 bp, 12 predicted proteins | sample Cruoilmetagenom1_FD_187290 | JGI IMG/M metagenome (GOLD analysis project Ga0209633, IMG submission 187290) | Oil polluted marine microbial communities from Coal Oil Point, Santa Barbara, California, USA - Sample 1 (SPAdes) (version 2) | ecosystem: Environmental > Aquatic > Marine > Oil seeps ... | reverse complement strand
TCTGGAGTGTCATCTTCAACAGTGCATGCAAAATTGATTGTTAGAAATAATAGCATTAAACATTTTGTAATGAATTTAAATTTTAGTGTTTTCATAATTTGTGTTTTTTTTGGATTCAACACCTCAAAACTATTATGAAACACATCATAGACCTAATTTTGACACTAGACAAAGTATAGACAAAATCAAAAACATCAATATAGACGGCATAAAATTTATAATCACTAATTAAATTTTACAATACTGATTATCAATATTTTAATTTATTAGAAACATAGCTTGTAAAATAAAATCAATAGACTTTCAATATTTTTTCAAATTTTGGAAAATTACATTTAACAAATATCAATTGAATAAATTTGTATTTTAGTTGTATCAAAACCAACTCCTTATGAAATCATCTTTTTTCTTTTCAATTACGTTTTTATTGTTATCTACTTTAGGGTTTTCACAAAACCAACAAAAAATAGATAGTGTTTTGGCGATTATCAATTCATCTAATAATGATTCCATAAAAGCTAGCAATTATTTGAAATTAGTCAAGTTTACCATTCATAATAATCCTAAAAAAGCTTTTTCGTATGTAGACAGTGCTCTTAGTATATACCAAAAAATGGCAAATGGAAAAGGTATCGCTAAATCACTTACACAAAAAGCCAACTATTATTATACTCAAAGCAATTATGACTCTGCAAGGTATTATTTAAACAAATCTGTCAATACCATACTACCTTTGGGTGATACTTTACATGCTGCTAGCATAAGGTCCAACATTGGCATATTAGATATTCAATCTGGGAATTTAGAAAGTGGAATAGAAATAATGAATACAAATATTCCAATTTTTAAAAAATATAAAGATTCAATGAATTTAGGAAAGGCTTATTTACTTAAAGGAAAAGCGGCGCGGTTAAAAGGTTTTTATGAAATCGCTTTAAAGGAATGTTATAAAGCTTTAAACCTTCATGAGGAAATAAAAAATGATTACAGAACTGCAGAAGACCTTTTTATAATAGGTTTGGTTCACCAAGAGTTGGAGCAATATAAGAAAGCAAAAGACATATATGAAAGGTGTTCTGAAATATATGCTAAAATTGATAACCAGCATACCTGGGCACAAGTTTTGAATTTTATAGGATATATGAATATCATGTTAAACGAGCTCCCAACTGCCGAAGAAAACTTTAAAGAAGCTCTTACTACTTCCAAAAAGTTAGGATATAAAGCCAATGTGGCTAGAACAACGATATTTATGGGGCGACTAGAATACGAAAAGAAAAACTATGATGCTGCTATTGACAAATTCAATGAGGGAATCGAAATCTGGAAAACAGTAGGTTCCGCTTATCATGAAGCTGGAATTTTAAGAAGGATTGGAGATGCATACCTTGCAAAAAAAGAATACAATAATTCTTTGAATTATTTAAATAAAAGTATTCAATTATGCGATTCTTTAAATTACCCCGTAGTGTTACGTGACGCATATTTTGATAAATCTACTGTGTTGGAAAAATTAAATAATCATTCAGGTTCGTTGAACAGCTTTAAAAAAGGTAAGGCAATTAGTGATAGTATTTTTAATATAGACCAACGCAAAAAAATTGAAGAGCTTAATATTATTTACGAAACCGAAAAAAAAGAAGCTGCTTTAGCATTACAAAAAGAAGAAATAAAAACCTTAAATACTCAAACTGAAAATGACCGATTAACTAAGACGCTATATGGTGGTGGTACCATAGCGGGTGTTGCACTTTCAGGATTGTTATTTTTTGGATTTCGTCAACGTATGAAAAAGAATAGGATTGAGCGCGAAAGGCAAGAAGAAATCTATAAACAAGAAATAGCATTCAAGCAAAAAGAATTAGCAAGTCAAACCCTGCATTTAGTGCAAAAAAATACCTTTTTACAAGAGCTCAAGGAAAATCTTGAAAAACTAAAAAATTCTCCAGAGAAATTTAAAGTAGAATTTAGAAGAATCGTTATGTTGCTTAAAAAAGAAAATGCTGGTGATAAAGATTGGGAGGTATTTAAATCGTATTTTTCTGAAGTTCACGATAATTTTGACAATAAACTCAAGGCCATAAATAAAGACATTTCTGAAAAAGATTTACGCCTAGCATCTTTTATTAAAATGAATCTAACTACTAAAGAAATTGCGGCTATTTTGAATGTATTACCGCAAAGTGTCTTAACATCAAAATATAGATTAAAAAAGAAATTAAATATTAGTAAGGAAGAAGATGTCTATAATTTTTTGATGAAGATTTAACTGACCCACTCTTTAGGGTTCTTCAACACCTCTATTAACTTTGCTTCTTCACTTCCTTTTTCAGGATGATGATCATAGACCCATTGTACATGTGGAGGCAGGCTCATTAAGATACTTTCAATGCGTCCGTTTGTTTTGAGTCCGAAAAGTGTACCCTTATCATGTACTAAATTAAATTCTACATAGCGTCCTCGACGAATTTCTTGCCAATTTCGGTTTTCTTGTGTGTAGGCTAAGTCTTTTCTTCTTTCTACTATCGGTACATAAGCATCTAAAAAACTATCACCAACTTCGGTTACAAAATCATACCAGTTTTGCATTGTCATTTCGTCTGATTTTTTGCAATAATCAAAAAATAAACCACCTACACCTCTACCCTCATTTCTATGTGGATTGTAGAAATATTCATCACACTTCTTTTTATATGTTGCATAAAAATCTTTGTTATGAAGATCGCACGATTGCTTACAAACTTGATGAAAATGCTGAGCATCTTCTTCAAATAAATAATAGGGCGTTAAATCTTGACCGCCGCCAAACCATGAATCAATTATCTCACCTTTTTCGTTATACATTTCGAAATAACGCCAATTGGCATGTACGGTAGGCACCATTGGGTTTTTAGGGTGTAATACTAAACTTAATCCGCATGCAAAGAAGTCACCTTGTTCAACACCAAAATGTTTACGCATTGTTTCAGGCAACTCACCATGAACGGCAGAAATATTGACACCTCCTTTTTCAAATACAGCACCATTCTGAATAACTCTTGTTCTTCCCCCGCCACCTTCTGGACGTTCCCAAATATCTTCCTGAAAACTTGTTTTGCCATCTATTTCCTGAAGTTTATTACAAATAGTGTCTTGTAATTTTTGAATATATTGATAAAATCTTTCTTTCATTATAACTATTTAATTTCCTTTATCTGCTCCACCGTTTTAATAGAAGCTGCTGTAACTGAAAATGGCAATACTAAAATAACTCCTAGTACTGGGATTAATAAAAAAAACATAAAAACGATGCCATTCCCAATTGCCAAGCCTTTATGTTTATGAACAAAATTCAAACTTTCTTTATAATTAAAGTGACGTTCTAAAGTATAATCCATATTACCAAATCCGGCATAATATGCTTGTATTAGAAATAATAATACCGTCGAAAAGATATTAATGATGGGAATAAAACTCATCAATAAAATAGGAATGGTAAACAATAATTCCTTCAATAAGTTTCTAATATTAATTCTAACGCCTCTCCATAATTGCTGGCTAAAACTTGTCACTCTATGATCATGAGTTTCTGATAAATTCACACCAGTTAAATGCGTCTCAATTTTTTCAGAAACCGGACTCATAAACGGTGCTGACAATGCCATAATTATATGTTTATAAAGTACCAACCCTATTACAACAATAGCTAGCCCCCCAATAACACTACTTATAGTTGTAAAAGTTTGTTTTCCCCACTGCCATATCCAAATTTTAGAAATATAGTACCCAATATTATCAGATAATCCGTAAGCAGAAAAACCAATTAAAAAAGCCGTTATTACACTAATTAAAATGGGAATAAAAAAATATTTCCAAAGGTTTAGTTTAGAAATTAATCCAAAAGATTGTGAATATGCTTTTATGCCTTTTAATATATTTTTAATCATCAATTTTATATAACTCATACAATTCCATATCTAATGGATCTTCATTAGGTGGAGTATGTTCATTCAATAATGTTCTCTGCCAAATAAAATTACCTTTTTTAGCAATACTAACACTTCCTAAATTATCCTCATGTACTATAATTTGAAGCGTTTCTAATCCCAAATGATTAAAAGCATAGCCTATCAATTTTTTCACTGCCCTTGTTATCAATCCTATTCCTTCATAATTGACATCAATACAATAGGCTAACTCGCCCTGTTTCTTTTCCCAATCAAGCTCTTTTATATAAACCAATCCAATAATTGTGCTACTAACATTTGCTTTAAGTGTAAATAAGAATTCTTCGTTTGTTTCAAACTCTTTTACTTTTTTTACAACAAATAATTCTGACAATTCTAAGGTTAAATTTTGTTTTAGTGTAACAGGAAAAAATCGTTGAAATCTTTCAGCATTCGACACCATAAGATCACATAGGTTTAAAGCGTCCGAATCTGAAATCTTATCTATGCTATAATCATCAAATAAAATCATAAAATTTCGACTATGTGAACCAAATCATTAGTGTATTTTTCAATATCTTCAGATTTTTTGATGAGCTTTGAATTTTTTGTTTTTTCTATTAACTCCTTCACAAAATCTTCTATAGGTTTTTCATCATTTAGAATGAATAATTTTCTCCCAACATGATTATTGTGTAAATCCATTTCCTTTTCTAAAGGTTCATTTGGAGAGAACTCTTCATGCCAATTGGTTAACTTTTCTGTCCAACGAATTGCTTTTCTCTTATTTTGTCGCCAATTTGAACATTTCTTAGCAATTAAATAACTCCACAATGCATGACGAAATGCATTTGTAGCGTTATTTTTATGATGTAGTTTATCGTAGTGTGCATCTGATATTTTTACACATTGATAAGTTGCTATAATTGTTGGAATAAGATTAAAAGGATGTCTAATAAAAAGAATAATAAATGACCATGCATTTCCTTTATTAATCAATTTAAAAAGACTTCTTGTATTCATTAAGCACTATAATCTTTTACCGCATCAATAAATGCTTTTGCATTATCTAAAGGGATATTTGGTAAAATTCCATGACCTAAATTTACAACATATTTATCTTTTCCGAAATCATTGATCATTTTATGTACCATTTTTTTAATGATTGCAGGCGGTGACAATAATCTTGATGGATCAAAATTACCCTGCAGCGTAATATTTCCTCCGGTTAAATAACGTGCGTTTTGTGGTGTAATGGTCCAATCTACCCCTAAAGCACTGGCATTTGATTTCGCCATTTCCTGTAATGCAAACCAACATCCTTTGCCGAATGCAATAACAGGAGCTTCATCTTTTAAGGCTTCAATGATCTGGTTAATATATTTCCATGAGAATTCTTGATAATCAACAGGAGATAACATTCCGCCCCATGAATCAAAAATTTGTACAACATCAACACCTGCTTTTACTTTAGCTTTTAAATAAGCAATGGTAGTATCAGTAATTTTCTGTAATAATTGATGTGCGGTCAATGGTTGTGTAAAACAAAATTCTTTTGCTTTATCAAAGTTTTTTGACCCTTGCCCTTGTACTACATAGCACAATATAGTCCATGGTGAACCGGCAAAACCAATTAACGGAATTTCATTATTCAACAATTCTTTAGTGGCCTTTATGGCTTGCATAACATAATCCAGTTCTACATTAACATCAGGAATAATTACATTGTCAACTCCCTTTTGATCTCTCACCGGATTTGGTAAATAAGGGCCAAAATTAGGTTTCATCTCTACTTCAATATTCATCGCTTGCGGAATTACCAAAATGTCTGAAAACAAAATAGCTGTATCCATTCCAAACCTTCGAATAGGTTGTACCGTAATTTCTGAAGCTAATTCAGGTGTTCTACAACGTGTAAAGAAATCGTACTTTTCACGAATTTCCATAAATTCAGGTAAAAATCTACCTGCTTGGCGCATCATCCATACCGGAGGACGTTCAACTATTTCACCTTTTAAGGCTCTTAAAAATAAATCGTTTTTTATCATTCTTATTTGTTATAATCTTAAATAGGTCTCGACTGCGCTCGACCTGACAATTATTCGTGATTTGTTTCTTCGAGTGATGTAAAGAGATTATTTACATTTTAGAAACGGCTTTCATAGCTTTATCAATAGCTTTGGCTGTTTTTTCGATATCTTTTTCGCTTAATGCGGATGACAAAAACCAAGCTTCAAACTGTGATGGTGGTAAAAAGATACCGTTATGAATCATTTCCCAAAAGAAAACTGCAAACTTTTTCGTATCTGATCTTTGTGCTTCTTCAAAGTTTGTTACTTCACCAGCAGTGAAGAATGGGTTAATCATTGATCCGAACTTGTTTACCGTCAAATCAATATCATATTTTTTTGCAGCTTCTAATAATAATACTTCTAAAATACTTGCTGTTTCATTGAATTGCTCATATGGATCTTGTTTTTTCAATTCGGTTAACGTGGCAATTCCTGCCGCCATTGCAATAGGGTTACCAGATAAAGTACCTGCTTGGTACATTGCGCCTAAAGGTGAAACCATTTCCATAATTTCATTACGCGCACCATAGGCACCCACCGGAAAACCGCCACCAATAACTTTACCTAAACATGTAATATCTGCTTCTACACCAAATAATTCTTGAGCACCACCAAATTTAGAGCGGAAACCTGTCATGACCTCATCGGCAATTAATAATGCTCCTTTTGACTCTAAAAATGTTTTTAATTCTTTTAAGAAATTTTCTTTTGGAGTAACGACGCCCATATTACCAGCAATGGGTTCAATAATAACACCAGCAATATCATCATACTTTTCAAAGTGTCGTCTAACACTATCAAGATCATTAAAATTGGCAATCAATGTATTTTTTACAGCGCCTTCCGGCACACCTTTACTACCGGGTAAACTTAACGTTGCCAAACCAGAACCTGCGGCTACCAATAAAGCATCAGAATGTCCATGATAACAACCTGAAAATTTGATTATTTTATCTTTTCCGGTATATGCTCTAGCCAATCGTAAAGCACTCAAAACTGCTTCAGTACCGGAGTTTACAAATCTCACTTTATCCATTCCGGGAAAGGCATCACAAACTATCTTTGCTAGTTTAATTTCATTTTTAGTTGACGCTCCAAATGAATAGCCATTCTTCAAGGCTTTTTGAATTGCTTTTTGTACTTTCTTATATTGATGGCCTAGAATCATTGGTCCATAAGACAATACAAAATCAACATACTTATTACCATCGACATCAGTAATGGTTGATCCTTTTGCTTTTTCTATAAACAACGGATTACCACCTACTGAAGCAAAAGCTCTAACAGGAGAATTTACGGCTCCAACAAGATTTTTTAATCCTTTTTTATATAGTTTTTCTGATTTTTTAAACTTCATACTTTATTAGTATTTAAATATTATGAATTCCTGTCTTAGCAAGAATGACAATTAAACAAAACAACACATCAACGATTCAACAATAATTTAGCTACTTCCTTCGCAAAATAGGTAATAATTATATCTGCTCCTGCTCTTTTCATAGAAAGCAAACTCTCCATCATAACTTTTTCACCATCTATCCAACCTTTTTCGTTTGCTGCTTTTATCATAGCATATTCACCACTTACATTATAGCAAGCAATTGGTCGGTCAAAATTATTTTTCAAATCCCTAATAATATCCAAATAAGATAATGCTGGTTTTACCATCAATATATCTGCTCCTTCCTGATCATCAAAAGTTGCTTTACGGATCGCTTCGTCTCTATTGGCAGGATCCATTTGATATGTTCTTCTATCTCCAAAACTTGGGGCTGAATCCGCAGCATCACGGAATGGTCCATAATAGGCAGAAGCATATTTCACTGAGTATGCCATAATAGGGATATCGATATATCCAGAATTATCTAATGATTCGCGTATCATAGCAATGGTACCATCCATCATACCCGATGGAGCAATCATATCAGCTCCTGCTTTTGCATGTGAAATAGATTGTTTAGCAATATTTACTAATGTAGCATCATTATCTACATCATTATCGTGTATAATTCCGCAATGTCCATGAGAGGTATACTCGCAAAAACACACATCGGTAATAACGTATAAATCAGGATAATTTTTCTTTATAAAGCGAATAGCCTGTTGTATAATTCCGTTATCATTCCATGTTTCAGAGCCAATTTCATCTTTATTGGACGGAATACCAAACAACAAAACAGCAGGAATATTCAAATCAGAAACTTCGTCTAATTCTTTAGCAACTCTATCCAATGAAAAGCGCTTAATTCCAGGCATAGAAACAATTTCTGTTTCAATGTTTTCTCCTTCTTCAATAAATAAAGGATAAATCAAATCGTCTACAGATAGTTTAGTTTCTCTTACTAATCTTCTGATATTTTCGGTCTTCCGTAATCTTCTGGTTCTAAACATAATTGTTTTAGCTTAATACAGAGAGATACTGAAACAAGTTCAGTATTTCCCAAAACTATTGTTTTGCGTAATGCAAATTAACCAATTCTATGACACTTTCTACTGTAGGAAGCTTCGCAACTTGAACTTTCTCAAAATGCTTTTTTGCTTCTTCTGCCGTAGTTTCTCCTATACAAAAAGCAATTTTATTTGCTTTATTTTCTAACAAAAAGCTTTGTACAGTTGATGGACTATAAAACATAACCCCCTCAGTATTATCCGTAACTTTTATAGGGCTACTTATTGTTTTATAAGCCTGAATTTCATGTAAAACTATGTCATGTTTTTGTAATAAGGCTGGTAATTCATCTAAACGTATATCGCTACAGAAAAAAGTAATTTCTTCGCCCTTTTTTAGATTTTCAACTAAATACTTTCCAAGGTTTTCAGCATTCTTTTCTGAATGCAAAACTTTACCAATTCGTTTTTCAATCAACCGTTTAGTCCTTCTACCAACACAATAAATATTTTTGAATTGTAACTCATCCGCTGAAAAATTACTTAGCAATGATTCAACTGCATTTTTACTCGTTATAATAATATTTTCGATTCCATTTTTTATAACTTTCGGTGCTATTCTATTAAACCGGATTTTGATAAAATCGCTATCATTAACAGCAACTTCATCAGGAAATAAATCTATTTGAGATTCAGAAAGTTTCTTGGTAGAGAAAACAGCATTCTTTTTTGGAGTTTCCCCTAGATCATTAAGCATAATACGTTTTCCTCCCTTTTGGATAATTGTACCGGCACAGTATTTTGCAATTGTATGTGCTTCGCTAAGTTTCGAAGATTTTGAAATTTCTATCTTCTGTTTTCCATCTTTACTAAATAACGCACCTTTAAAATGTACTTGTTCATCTTTAATAAAAGCCAGAGCACCAATTGGTGCCGTACAACCTCCTTCTAGCGCATTTAAAAAATCACGCTCTATAGTCGTACAAATTTCAGATTCTTCATGATTTAATTTGGCGGCTGCTTCAAAAGCATAAGTATTTTCTTCTAAAGCACAAATCATAATTGCACCTTGTGCCGGTGCAGGAATCATCCAATTTAAATTAACACTGTTTTCAGGTGTTAATTGAATACGATTTAATCCTGCAGCAGCGAAAATAGCACCGTTCCAATCATCATTTTCTTTAATTTTTTTCAATCGTGTATTTACATTTCCACGTAAATCAACCACGGTATGAGTAGGGTATCGATGTAGCCATTGCGCCTTGCGTCTTAAACTTCCAGTTGCTATAACCGCATTTTTAAGAGACATGAATTCTTCATTATCCTTAAAAACCAACATATCATTATTATTCCCACGTTTTAGAACAGCCGCTTGGACAATACCTTTTGGTAAAATTGTGGGAACATCTTTTAATGAGTGTACGGCAATATCTATTTCATTATTAAGTAAGGCTATATCAAGATTTCTTGTAAAAATACCAGTGATACCTAATTCGTATAAAGGCTTATCCAAAACCAGATCACCAGTAGCTTTAGTAGTAACTAATTCTGTCTTATAGCCTAAAACCTCTAGTTGATGCTTAACAGCATTTGCCTGCCAAAGTGCCAACTCACTGTCGCGAGTCCCAATTTTAATAATTTTCATTAATTGATGTTTTCTAACTGAAAAACTTTGGAGATAAGTTCAATACTTTGGTCAGATGAAGTGTTATTATCTTTTAAATGATTTGCAAAATGCTTTGTTATTTTTTGGATAATTCTATCTGATAAAATTGAAGCTTGCTCTTCATTAAAATCAGACGCTTTTTTACGCTGATAATCTATTTCTTCTGTTTTAATCTCCTCTAATTTTTGCTTTAATGCTTTAATTGCAGGAGCAAATTTACGATTTTCTAACCAAGTCATAAATTCACATTCAACGTCATCAATAATAGCTTCAGCACTAGGAATTTGAGCTTGTCTGCGCTCGATAGTTTCGTCAGTTATTTGAGAGAGATCATCAAGATGTACCAAATGAACATTAGGCAACTCCTTCACATCTATAGATACATTCTTCGGAATTGATAAATCCAGAATTAATAATTCTTTATTTATAGTTAAAATATCTTTTGTAATAGTTGGTTGCTGAGCTCCCGTTGCTACAATTAAGATATCAGATTTTGCAATTTCAAGTCGTAAATCATCAAACTCTTTAACCATCACATCACATTTATGAGCAAGCTGTTCAGCCGTGTTTTTTGTACGATTAATTAGTGTAATATGCTTATTATGGGTATGTTTAATTAAGTTCTCACAAGTATTTCTACCAATTTTACCAGTACCAAATAGTAAAATGTTCTTATCAGAAATATGCTCAACTGTTTTCATAATGTATTGAACAGAAGCAAAAGAAACAGAAGTTGCTCCAGAAGAAATTTCGGTTTCATTTTTAATACGCTTACTTGTTTGAATTACAGCATTGAATAAACGTTCAAAAAAAGTATTAATTAGATTATATTTTTTCGAAAGATTGAATCCTTTTTTAAGTTGACTGATAATTTCAAAATCACCTAATATCTGGCTTTCTAAACCGGTTCCTACCCTAAAAAGATGGTGTATGGCTTCATTATTCTTATAAATATATGCTACTTGTTGAAATTCATCAACAGTTCCATCTGAATTGTCACACAATAATTTAATAAGTTGAAACGGATGCTGAGCAAAACCATAAATTTCGGTTCTATTACAAGTAGAAATTGCAATTATCTCCTCTATTCCACTAGATGAAGCTTGTTCTAGCACTTTATCTTTGGCTTTTTCGTCTAAACTAAACTTACCTCTAACCTCAGCGTTGGCTTTTTTATAGCTCAATCCAATACAGTAAAAAGAATTATGTTTAGAAATATGGTATTGCTTCATTTTTATCTTTTGGTAGCACAAACTTAGAATTAACAAAGTAAAAAATATAACGTTGAAAGAACAATTAATGTCGTTTCAGAAATTATGATTCATTTTCATAATGAAATTATAAAAATATCTTACATTTGTCATCATCTTATAAGTGTTTTACACTAATTCGACTGTAAAATTATTAATAATAAATTGCATAAAACATGACCGATGTCATAAAAAATGTCGCTGAAAGAACCATTGAAGAAGTTGAAATCGAAGACGGTTTTGTCATTTTAAAACTTCATAATAGATCCAAAGAAACTCAATGCGTTATACGAAAGATTGACAGTTGCTTTATACAATTCCATTTTTGTTTAAAAGGTGCGGCTAAATTCAATTTTAATACCGGAAATTATGCATTTGACGTAGCACCTGAACACTCGCTGCTACTTTACAATCCTCAAAGAGATTTACCAATAAATTTAGAGCTGCAACCAGGTTCAAGCATGATTTCAATTCTAATTTCTATAAAAATATTCCACTCATTATTCTCTCAAGAAGCAAATTTTATCCACTTTTTAACTGATGATAATAAAGAGAAAAAATATTATGACAACAAACCTATATCACCTACAAAAACAGTGATTTTGAATCAAATGGTAAGTCATAATATTCATTCTTCAATCGAAAAATTATACTTAAAAGCCAAGAGCTATGAATTACTAAGTCTATATTTTAATAGGACTGAAGATGCTGATATTGAACAATGTCCGTTTTTAGTAGATGAACAAAACGTATTAAAAATTAGAAAAGCGAAAGATATTATAATTGACAGAATGACCGAACCTCCAAGTTTACAGGAATTGGCGAATGAAGTAGAGCTAACTTTAAAAAAATTAAAAGAAGGTTTTAAGCAAATTTATGGCGATTCTGTCTATAGCTTTTTATTTGACTATAAAATGGAAGTTGCCCGTAAGTTATTAGAATCAAACCAACACAATGTAAATGAAGTTGGGCATAAAGTGGGTTATAGTACATCAAGTCATTTTATTGCAGCATTTAAGAAAAAATTTGGAACCACTCCCAAAAAATACATACAATCAACCATATCTAATTAATGAACAAAGGAATATTACTTGTGAATCTGGGGTCACCGGATAGCACAAAAACAAAAGATGTAAGAAAATATCTTGATGAATTTTTAATGGACAAACGTGTAATAGATATTCCTTATTGGAAACGATATTTACTAATAAAGGGTATTATCTTGAACACCAGACCAAAAAAATCAGCCAAGGCTTATAAAAAAATATGGTGGAAAGAAGGATCACCTTTGGTTGTAATCTCTGAGCGTTTCACAAAAAAAGTGGCAGAGAAATTACACATTCCTGTTGCATTAGGTATGCGTTACGGCTCAATGACCATTAAAAATGGAATACAACAGTTGCATGATCAAGGAGCTGAAGAAATATTATTAGTACCGTTATATCCACATTTTGCAATGTCTTCTTATGAGACTGTGGTTGAGAAGGCTAAGGAAATAAATCGAGATTCTTTTCCCAATATTAAAATGGATGTTTTACCGGTATTTTATAATAATGTTGATTATATCAAAGCGATGAGTACTAATTTGAAACAACATTTAGACGGTTTTGATTACGACCATATTTTATTTTCATATCATGGTATTCCAGAACGTCATATTTTAAAATCTGATACCACTAAATCGCATTGCAAAATAGATGGTCAATGTTGTAATACTGGTTCAAAAGCGCATCGAACATGTTATAGACATCAATGTTTTGAGACCACTAAAGCCATGGTTAACCTTTTAGGTTTAAAAGAAGGTACCTATAGCAACTCTTTTCAATCAAGATTGTTAAAAGACCCATGGTTAAAGCCTTATACCGATTTTGAATTGGTAAAATTCCCTAAAGAAGGCATAAAAAAGCTTGCAGTTATTACACCTGCATTTGTGGCTGACTGCCTGGAAACTTTAGAAGAAATTGCCATGGAAGGGAAAAAAGAATTTTTAGAAGCTGGCGGCGAATCATACAAACACATTCCATGTATGAATGACAATGATGATTGGGTTAATGTAATGGTTAAATGGATAGAAGACTGGCATAAAGAGAAAACAGTTATCATTTAATTATGGCCTATTTATATATAAAATCTCTGCATATCATATTTGTAACTACTTGGTTTGCAGGTCTATTTTATATAATTCGCCTTTTTATTTATTTTAAAGAAGCTCAAGAAAAAGAAGAACCTGCCAAGTCAATTTTACAAGATCAATATACCCTAATGACAAAACGATTATGGTATATTATAACCTGGCCTTCCGCAATTTTAGCTACAATTTTCGCCGTTTGGTTGTTAATTTTACAGCCCTTTTGGCTCGAAGCAAATTGGATGCTCATAAAATTGGCTTTTGTTTTTTTACTTTATGGGTATCATTGGTCTTGCCAAATAATGTATAATCAAATTGAAAAAGGCCATTTAAAATATTCCTCTTTTGCTTTGCGAATTTGGAACGAAGTCGCCACTATAATCTTGTTTTCATGTGTATTTTTGGTGGTGCTGAAAAATTCATTAGGGTGGATCTTTGGTGTGGTTGG